>ERZ857840.929-NODE-929-length-37215-cov-3.813886_pt1 | contig 37215 bp, 30 predicted proteins | sample MGYA00519760_ERZ857840 | MGnify/ENA primary metagenome ERZ857840 (study PRJEB31778, sample SAMEA3449371) | human gut metagenome | biome: human gut; feature: human-associated habitat; material: faeces | place: United Kingdom | collected 2010/2012 ... | reverse complement strand
GAGCTATCCGTTACTACGACTGGGCAGTTACAAGCCCATGGCCTTTTGGCCGTGGATTGTTGACTACTCCTATTCTCAAGGGGTGTTTCGATCGTTCAACTTGTATGAAACAACCGCAATTCCCGTTTAAAATTATGGTATGGTATGACCTTGACTTTTTTCCCCAGAAAGATATCATTAAAATGTCTTATTTTTGACATACGAAACGGAGGGGACACCGCTATGCTGAAAGATATCGCCGAAGCTATGCTGGGCAGCCGCCCCTTTGACCTGGTGATCCGCAATGTGCAGATCGTCAATGTGTTCAGCGCCTCTATTGTAAGCGGATCTATCGGCATTGTCAACGGTCATATCGCCGGGGTTTTTAGCCCGGAAGAAGCGCTGGACAGCCGCCGGAGCATTGATGGCGGCAACGCTTATGCCCTGCCTGGCTTCGTGGATTCTCACATGCATCTGGAGAGCAGCATGCTGACGCCGGAGCATTTTGCTCAGGTGGCCCTATCCTGCGGCACAACCACGGTATGCGCCGACCCCCATGAAATTGCCAATGTCCTTGGCATCGAGGGCGTCCGGGGCCTGGCAGATGCCTGCCGGTCCCTGCCCCTGCGGGTGCTGCTGACCGCCCCCTCCACCATTCCCTCCGCTCCCGGTCTGGAGGATTCCGGTTTTGATGTTGGCCCCGCTGAGATGGAGGCCCTGCTGGATATTCCCGGCGTGGCTGGATTGGGCGAGGTCATGGATTTCAACGCCGTCGCCGCCGGGGATGAGCGGATGCTCTCCGTCATTGAAGCTGCCGCCAACCACGGCGTTTTTCTGGATGGCCATGTCTCCGCCCTCACCGGCCGCCGCTTGCAGACTTTCCGGGCCATGGGCATCGACAGCGACCACACCGTTCCCTCTGCTGAAAAGCTCCGGGAGGAGCTGGCTCTGGGCTTCACGGTGCAGGTACAGGAATGCATGCTGAACCGGGAAATCGTCCAGGCCATGAATGATGCACCGGTGCAGGACCGCATCTGCCTGGTAACGGACGATGTTCCCCTCCCCCGGCTGATGCGTCAGGGGCATTTGAACTTTGTGGTGGAACGGGCCATTGAGCTGGGTCTTGACCCCATCCGGGCCATCCGGTATGCCACCATCAACCCTGCCGTCCGGCTGCGGCTGTATCACACAGGCGGCATCGCCCCCGGCATGGAGGCTGATATGCAGCTGGTGCAGGATCTGCGCCATCCCAGACCGGAACTGGTGCTCCGGGCCGGAGAAATCGTCTGGGACCATGGCAGCTATCTGCCCCATACCACCCCTTACCAGATCCCGGACCATCTGCGGAGCTCTGTTCATCTCCGTCCCGTGACGGAAGCGGACTTTGCCGCCAAGGTGCCGGTACGCCCCGGCTTCCCCGGCGGCACCGCCGTAGCGAATCTGATCGGCCAGGATGGCATCTCCATTCGCACCCAGCGGGTCCAGAAGACCCTGCCCCTGTCCGCTGAAAGAGACGGCTTTGCCTGTCTGAAAACAGCTCCTTGTTTAAAAATGGCGGTATTCAACCGCTACGGCCGGGACCAGCACGGCATCGGCCTGCTGACCGGCATGGACGGTGTCACCGGTGCCGCCGCACTGACCTACGGCCACGACTGCCACAACCTGACGGTCTACGGCGGCAATGACGCCGATATGGCCCTGGCGGCCAACACTCTCCGGGACGCGCAGGGCGGGCTCTGCACCGCGGAAAACGGCAAGGTGCTGACCCTCATCCCCCTGCCGCTGGCGGGACTGATGTGCGACCAGTCTCCGGAAGCGCTGCTGGCGCAGATGGAGCAGTTCCTGGCGGACTGCCGCCGCATGGGCTTCACCCACAAAAATTTGCTGACATTCTTTACCCTTATGCCGCTGGCGGTTTCGCCGGAGCTGAAATGCACGGACCGGGGTCTGGTGGATGCGCTGCACAAGCGGCTTCTGCCCTTGATTGAAGAGATAAAGGAGATAAGTTCGGATGGAACGTAAACACCGGGCACTGCTGCTGGCGCTGCCTACCGTATTGACCCTGCTGTTTTTCTTTGTGGCGCCCATGGTCTACATTCTGGTCCACACCCTGCACGAAAACGGCTTTTCCGATTTCGTGAACTTTTTCAGTGACCCCTTTTACCGCAACATTCTCTGGGTCACCCTCCGGGTGTCCCTGGTGTCCACCGCCATCTCCCTGGTGCTGGGCTATCCCACGGCTTTTTACATGGCCCGGACCAAGTCCCGTATGAAGCAGGTCATGATGATTGTGATCCTGTTTCCCTTTTTGGTCAGCGCTGTGGTCCGTTCCTACGGCTGGATGGTCATTCTGGGAACCAACGGCCTTTTGAACCAGCTACTCCAGTCCTTGGGGCTTATCTCCGCCCCTCTGAAAATTCTGAACACGGAGACGGCGGTCATCATCGGCATGATCCACCTGCTGGTGCCCTACATGGTCCTCTCCCTGGTGGGCGTGCTCCAGAGCATTGACCCCAATGTGGAGTACGCGGCCTACAGCCTGGGGGCTTCTCCCTTCCAAACCTTTTCCAAGGTGGTGTTCCCTCTGAGCCTGCCGGGCATCATCTCCGGCTGCGTGCTGGTGTTCACCATGAGCATGACCTCTTACGTGACACCCAAACTGTTGGGCGGCTCCAAGTTCCGGATGATGGCCACCATGGTGGTCCAGGAGATCAATGTGAATTTTGACTGGGGTGCGGCCTCCGCCATCAGCTATATTCTGCTGGCAGTGATCCTGCTGGTGCAGATCGCGGTGGTGCTGTGCACCTCCAGATATATGAAACGTATGGGAGGAGGAAAGTGATATGCGCGAAAAAGATGTGAATCTGCCCTGCCGGATCTTTGCCATTCTGGTGATGCTGTTCCTGCTGGCGCCTCTGGTGGTGATCGTCATCGCCTCTTTCACGCCCACAGCCCTCATCACCTTCCCGCCTCAGGGCTTCTCCCTGAAATGGTACGCCAATATTTTCGGTTCCTCCACCCACTTTATGGATGGTCTGGTGAACAGCCTGAAAATCGGTATTCTGGCCACAGCGGCGGATATTCTGCTGGGCGTCACGGCGGCCCTATCCGTCTGCCGGTACAGCTTTAAGGGCAAGGACGCTCTGCTGAACTACTACACCTCTCCCATGTATGTGCCCAGTGTGGCCTTCGCCTTTGTTTTGCTGCAGGTCTACAGCCAGATCGGCGGTGTGTCCGGTATGCTGCGCATTTTCATCGGCCATCTCATTATCATTCTGCCCTACATCGTGCGGAACACGGTGTCTGTACTCCATGTGTTCAACTGGACGCTGGAGGATGCGGCTACCTCCATGGGAGCCACCCCTATTCAGGTGTTCTTCAAGATCACCATTCCCTTGGCCCGGCCCGGCATCATGGCCGGTGCGCTGCTGGCTTTTTTGTATTCCTTTGACGAGGTGGCCCTGAGCAGCCTGCTCTCCACCCCGAGGTTCATCACCCTGCCCATCCGCATCATGAACTATATGGAGCTGACCTTCGACCCCACTCTGGCCGCCATCTCCACACTGCTGATCCTGGCATCTCTGGTTCTGATCGTACTGATGGAGAAGTTCGTAGGGTTGGACATGTTTGTTAAGTGAGAACGGAAAGGTGTAAACTATGGCTACTTTGGAATTACAGGGACTGACCAAGCGATTCGGCGAGTTCACTGCGGTGGATTCCATGAACTTGAAGGCTGCCGAAGGCGAGATGATCGCCCTGCTGGGCGGCAGCGGCTGCGGCAAGACCACCACACTGCGCATGATCGCCGGCTTTACTGAGCCCACCGCCGGGCAGATCCTGGTGGACGGCAAAAACGTTTCCACTATCCCGCCCTACCGCCGCAACATCGGCATTTTCTTCCAGAACTACGCGCTGTTCCCCCATATGACGGTGTTTGAAAACGTGGCCTTTGGTCTGAAGCTCCAGAAGCTGCCCAAAAACGAGATCCGTGAGCGGGTGGAGCACATGCTCGCTCTGGTAAAGCTTACCGGCATGGACAAGCGTTATCCCCGGCAGCTCTCCGGCGGTCAGCAGCAGCGGGTGGCCCTGGCCCGGGCTCTGGTGACCCGTCCCTCCATTCTGCTGCTGGATGAGCCCCTCTCCAACCTGGACGCCAAGCTCCGGGTAGAGATGCAGGTGGAGATCAAGCGCATCCAGAAGGAGCTGGGCATCACCACCATCATCGTGACCCACGATCATGAGGAGGCCGTCTCCTTGGCAGACCGGGTCATCGTCATGAATGCCGGCCACATTTTGCAGATCGGCAAGCCCCAGGAGGTCTTTGACAGGCCCGCCTCTCCCTTTATTGCGGACTTTATGGGCTTTTCCACCTTTCTTCACGGCATCGCCGCCGGAGCAGAGGGGGATATGCGCCTGATCCGCTGCGGTGCTCACACGCTCCAGGTCCCGGCAGAGGCCGCCCAGGAGCTGACTGAGGGGGATGCCTGCATTCTGGCCATCCGCTCCGAAAACATCCGGACTGCGGAGCAGGAAGGTGTCAATACCGTCCGGGGCACCGTCAAAAGTGCCACCTACAAGGGTCATACCACCCGGCTGGAGGTCTCCGGCTGCTTTGAGGAAATGGTATACCCCGCTATCCACGAATATGCGGACGTGCAGGAGGGCAGTGAAGTTCTGCTTCACTTCCCCGCCCAGCATTTCTGTGTATATAAAGACATCAAGTAAAATCAGGAGGATGTAAACAAAATGAAAAGCAAGCGTATTCTTGCACTGATGCTGGCTCTGGTCATGGCCCTGAGCCTGGCCGCCTGCGGCGGCAGCAAGCAGGAGGAAACTCCCGCTGATAACGCCGGAAACGGCGAAGCAGCTGGCGATACTCAGGATTTCGGCGGCGCTGAGCTGGTTGTTGCTACCTGGGGCTGGGCCGAGGCCGGTCTCAAGACCCTGGCCGCCGACTTTGAGTCCAAGTACAACTGCACCATCGTGGTGGACCCCACCAGCGGCAACGGTGACCGTCTCAATAAGCTGATGGCTGAGCAGAACGATCCCACCGCCGATGTGGCCCTGCTGACCAAGAGCTTTGCCCAGACTGGCAATGATGCGGGCCTGTTTGAGAAGATCGACACCAACATCGTCACCAGCATCGGCGATCTGTATGACATCGCTGTCAACGCCGACGGCTACGGCCCCTGCTACTCCCTGTGCCGCTACGGCATCATGTACAATGCCGACGCTCTGGAGAAGGCCGGTCTGCCCGCCCCCACCTCCTACGAGGGTCTGTTTGATGACCAGTATGCGCACATGGTGGCTCTGCCCGACATGACCTCCACCGCCGGCCCCTACATGCTGGTGGCTATGGCCGAGGCCATGGGCGGCAGCCAGGAGGATGTGACCCCCGCCATGGAGCTGATGCAGGAGAAGAAGGACAACATCGATCTGTGGTATTCCACCTCTTCCGACGTTGTCAACGCCTTCACCACCGGTGAGGCCAACATCGCCGTGTTCATGGACATCAATATGCCCAGCCTGACCGACAGCGGCCTGAACATGGTCTGGGTGGACGCCGCCGAGGGCTCCTTCTCCGCTCCCGCCACCGCCAACGTGGTGAAGAACTGCAAGAACCCTGAGCTGGCCCAGCTGTTTGTGGAATACCTCATCAGCAAGGACACCCAGGACAAGATTGCTGAGGTCATGAACGAGGCCCCCGTGAACAAGAACGCCACCATGGACGATTCTCTGAAGACCTATCTGGCCTTCGGCGACGAATCCATGAACGCCCTGAAGGAATTTGACGAGGCCTACATCACCGCCAACAAGGAAGCCTGGATCGATACCTTCCAGCGCACTGTTGCCGTTCAGTAATTTCCCCGACCATACAAAAACGGAGGAGACGCCCCGGCGTTTCCTCCGTTTTTTAAACAACTGACAAGGAGAAGAGCCTGCCATGAAGCTGACTGTCTTATCGGAAAACGCCGTTCTGTACCCCGGCCTTGAGGGGGAATTCGGCCTGTCCGTCTACCTGGAGGAGGGGGACACCCGCCTGCTGTTCGACGCCGGGGAACGGGACGCCTGCCTGCGGAACGCGGAGAAGCTGGGTATCGACCTCCGGCGGGTCACTGCCGTGGCGTTCAGCCACAACCACCGGGATCACTGCGGTGGTTTTCTGCGCCTGGCGGAGCTCCTTCCGCCGGACGTACCCATTTACGCCCATAGCAGCTTTTTCATCCGGAAGTGGTGGGATCACCGGTGCGACCCGCCTCAGCAGGAAACCTATTCCCAGACGCTGGAGTTGGTGGGCCCGCCCATGGAGGCATCCTGGTTCTTCCAGCAGGGGCTGACCGGCTTCCGCTGTCTGGCAGATGACTGTATACAGATCGCTCCGCATGTGTATCTTCTGGGAAACTTTCCGGCCCCCGGACCGGAAGAGGCGGTCCATCCCTCCTCGGTCATGGAGGGGCCGGACGGCCGCCTTGTCCTGGATACCTTCCCGGAGGAGCAGGTCTGTGTGGTGGATACCCCAGCAGGGCTGGTGGTACTCACCGGATGCGCCCACAACGGCATCCGCAACATTCTCTCCACGGTGGAACGGCGCTTCCCGGAGCGGCCCATCCAGGCCGTTTTCGGCGGTACTCACCTGGTCCCCCCGGACCCGGAACGCATTGCCCGGACGGCAGACTATTTCCGGCACAGCTCCATCACCTGTGCCGGTGTCTGTCACTGCACCGGCCCCATGGGTCTGGAAGTCTTTGCCCAAACAGTGCCCGCCTATCTGCCTACCGGCGCAGGCTTGGTATGGCAGACGCCCTCTTTCGCAAGGACATCCGCAGGCAGAAAAGAGAGTTGACCGCCATGCAGAGCCTGCAAACTCAGGAATAAAAACCCCCGGATACCTTATTCTCCCTGTCAGGGGAGCAAGGTATCCGGGGGTTTTATCTATTACGGAATCGGGCAGTTCTGCCCCGCTGTGCGGTTTTTCCCCGGATCATTCCCGCAAGGTAGGTGCGCTGCCAGATAAGCGCACATCCCGGGCAGAAACTCGTGGTGCTTCGGCAGAGGCCGTGCACCGGAGCGCAGCCGTCCGATGCGGGAGGGATCCATGCTGATCTCCCGTCCCAGCTGGCTGTTGGAAAGTTCCGCAATATTCATCAGTGCGTCAAATCGTTCGGCAAACATGGTGATCTCTCCGCTTTTTTCTCCATTATATGACAGCTATCCGCACGAGCCAACAATTTTGGCACGGTTTGTGCTGAAAATCTGGCATGGTCATTCGAGCGCGTTCGCTTGTTTTTTTCCTCTTTCAGCCCGTATCCTATATAGGTAAGGAGGCACCCCCCCGGTTCCGCAGCGGATCATCAATTTCTTAACGCTCACTTAGCGCAAACTCTGTCTGTCAACTCTGCAAACGCCTTGTTTTTCATGTTCGCGCATGGTAAAATACACAAATAGCCAGTCCCCCCCGCATTTATTTTGCATTTTGACGGATTTTGGCCATCACTGCCAAACAATTCACTTCCGCTTCAAGGGCGGCAGCACCGCCGCGGTATAAATTCAGCCGGGACAAACCCATGGCTGAACTTCTTCTATATTCCTACATTTAAGGGATGAGAGAAACTTATGAAACGAAGGATTTCGTCAACCCTGATGGCACTTGTGCTGTGTCTCACACTCCTTCCGGCAGCGGCCTATGCCGACGGGGCACGGCGGTCTATGTCAGCAGCAGCGGCAATGATGGGACCGGTGACGGCTCGGCGGACAAGCCCTACGCCACGCTGGCCAAGGCGGTCACAGAGGCAGAGGACGGCTCAACGATCTATGTCATGAGCGACCTGACCATGACGGCGCCGCCCGTTTCAGACCTGTTGCAATCGCGAAAAAAATCGTCGTTTTGACTAAGCTAACCCTTGCAGGCAAACCGGCTTTATGCTATAATTTCCCCGTAGCTTCTGCGGGGTTTTACCGCAGTTGTAAATATGATCCATATCCGGTGGAAAGCGGTGAACGCCTATCAAGTAAATCAGCAAACGTCCCTGAACCCCATCGCATCCCCCTGAACCCGGGTCCCGGGCGGGACTCAAAAGAAATCGCGTGGAAAGAAGGTATAAATTTATGAAATGCAAACGGCTGTGCGCATGGCTCTTGTCTCTTGTCATGATGTTCTCCCTGCTGCCTGTTTCGGCCGCCGCGGCGGGTACAGACGTGGGGTCAAAAGCCTATGATGAAATTCGCATCTATTTGGATGCGGAGACGAAAACAGATTTCGATAATCTGGAAGGCACGCTGACAAAGCAAGTCCGTATTATTAGCCCCGAATATTCGGGTGGTGACACTCTCTGTTTTCACAATATAGAAAAAACCTATTGGTATGCACCAAATATTATTAGAAAGGTAACCGCAAATGATATTACACGCATTGATCTGGTGCGTGATAAAGCGTTGGGTCACAGTTCAAAAATTCAGATTCCCATCGGCGGCAACGAGATTTATAAGGTAACGATTTCCGAGGGTGGCTCGGCAAAATTCCTCCGCATCGACATCACCAAGCGGACGCCCCACGCGGTAAAATATGTGTTCGCTTCTCCAGCCCCGGAAACTGTTCCTGCTCCGGTGGATCCCGCAAAGTATACGGAGACGTCTTCCGTCACACTGCTTGACCCTGCCGAGAAGAGTGTGACCGGCACGCACGAAGGCCGCACCGGCCTTTGGACGTTCGACGGCTGGACGGTAAAGGGTGATCAAACCAACACGCAGATCTCTCAGGCGGACAAGAAATTCATTATGCCGGACGAAGATGTGACGGTCACCGGCACGTGGACGTTCACCTCTGATCCGACCCCTGTATATGTCTATTTTAAGACGGTCAACACTAAGAACGAACTGGTCAAAGTTGAAAGTGGCGTGACATACAATGCTAACGGTAGCAGTTGGGCAACGCTGGGCAAGCTGGTAACGGCAACTACCGTGACCCCAGAGAAGAAGAACATTCTGGGCGCCGAGGTCAAGACAAGCAGTAATTTCGTGAAGCACGACAGTAATAAGGACTTTAACCTCGATTGGATCAGCGAATGGGTGGACCTGAAACGAGATAACGGCGCGGCCGGTTACGAGAGCGAAGCACCCTTTGGCACACACGTCTGGCACCTGGACGGTCAGGTCAATGTCTATAAGCTGTCCTATGACGCCAATCGGCCCGCCGGTGTAACGGCAGATGTTACGGTCCCCGATTCTGCGTATTACCTGCCGGGCTGGAACGCCCCGGTGAGCACAGATGATCCCACGCTGCAGGGCTATAACTTCGGAGGCTGGTATAAGGAGCCGGAGTGCGTGAACGAGGCTAAGGAAAAGGTTGCTGTAGCTAAAGATACGGTCCTCTATGCTAAGTGGACGCCTCTGGCACAGCCCACCGCGGATCTGATCGACGATAACATTACCATTAAGCACGGCGTCAATGGCGCTCCTGCGGACGGTGACGATTCCGCCGCGCACATTGTCAAAAAGGACGCCAAGATCTCCTATAAGGCAACGCTGGATATGAAGAACCTGGATTTTGGTGCTAACCCCGAGCATGCAGACACCGTTCGTATCATCAGGGCGGCTATGACATCTGTCGGGGTAACTTCTCTCTGGGATTTCATAAAGAACAATTCCATCGACATATTCGCCGACAGCAAGGTGAACCTGTATGTCAAGTTCAGTGACAAGCTGGAAAACCCGGCTACGCTGGACGGCATCACCCTTAAAAGCGGCTGGTTTAAGCTTGATCCGAATAACAAGCCGACCTATAACAATACCACCGGTTATTGGACGATCCCCTGCGTGATCAAAGATGCGGAGGACGAACCTGATACCAACGATTCCATCGTCACCCTTTCCAGGATCACCCTGCCCCTGACCGCTAAAGCGCAGGGCGAACTGAGCAGTGACACGGAACTGAACGTCATTTCCGAGGGCTATATCGACGGTACGATCAAGATTTCTACGCATGAGCTTTCGCTGATCGGCAAGAGCAAGGACGCCCCCGCCAAAAATACCGCCAAGCTAAAGCTTGCCGTGCCCACCTACACCGTGACCTACGATGGAAACGGCGCTGACTCCGGCAAGACCACCGACAACACCGCCTACGCTACCGGCACAACGGCCACAGTAAAGGCTAACGGCTATACCCGCAATGGCTACACCTTCACCGGCTGGAACACGAAGGCGGACGGAAGCGGTACTCCCTACAAGACCGGCGACTGGATCACAATGACCGGCAGCGTGATCCTCTATGCGCAGTGGACGCGCAACAGCAGTCACGGCGGCGACGATGACGACAAGTACTTCTTCGCCATTCAGAAGGTGGACGCGCAGGACGGCCACGCCCTGAACGGCGCGAAGTTCGAGCTGTATCAGCTGGACAAGAACGACCGGATCGTCAACCGCAGAGTGGTCAGGACCACACAGCAGAGCAACAAGAACGGCATCGCCCTGTTCAGCGTGGACAACAAGAAGTCCTATGACGGCATCTGGTACTACGCTGAGGTCTCCGCTCCCGAGGGCTACGTTCTGGACCGGACGGAGTACGAGATCAACGACAAGGACTTCTCCGACAGCCTCAGCACCGCCGTCAAATACGCGGACACCGTGCGGAACTACCGCGGCACCACGCCTGATCTGCTGAATGACAGCGACCACTTTGCTTACGTCATCGGCTACATGGACGGCAACGTCCGGCCCTACGGTCTGATCTCCCGTGCGGAAACCACCACCATCTTCTTCCGTCTGCTGAAGGATTCCGTCCGTGACGGCAATCTGCTCACCAGCAACACCTACACCGACGTGGCGGACGATTACTGGGCCAACACCGCCATCTCCACCATGACCGGTCTGGGCATCGTGCAGGGCCGCAGCACCACGACCTTCGACCCCAAGGCGCCCATCACCCGCGCTCAGTTCGCCGCCATCTGCGCCCGGTTCGACACCGGCAAGAGCAACGGTGAGCAGACCTTCTCCGATATTCAGGGTCACTGGGCGGAGAAGTACATCCAGCGGGCCGCGGAGCTGGGCTGGATCAAGGGCTTCGAGGACGGCACCTTCCGTCCCGACACCTACATCACCCGCGCGCAGGCCATGACCATGATCAACCGGGTGCTGAACCGCATCCCGGAGGACGAAAGCGACCTGCTGCCCGGCATGAACGTCTGGCCGGACTGCAACCCCGGCGACTGGTTCTATCTGGCGGTTCAGGAGGCCACCAATTCTCACGACTTTGAGCACAAGGCCGGCAACTACGAGACTTGGACGAAGCTGATGAAGAACCCCGACTGGACCCGGTACGAAAATTGACATTTCGTGAAACTTTTTTGAAAAACGACCGTCTATATCAATATAGACGGTCGTTTTCATTTTTTCAGATGGAGGTGCTTCTCATGAAACGGATCTTCGCTCTTCTCCTTGCCGCGGTCAGTCTGATTTCCCTGACCGCCTGCGCGCAGCCCGAGGCCAAAACCGTCAGCAAATACCAGCTGGCTGCCCCGCAGTATCCCCAGATGGCGCAGTACCCGGACGAAACCAAGTTCAGCAGACCCAACGGAGACTTTGACAGTGACGGTTTCAATCAGGTTTATGACGCATGGCAGGCAGACCGCAGAAAGCAGACGGATCAGCCGGCGGGCTATACGGACGCGCTGGACGCCTATCTCCGCGCCGTCATCCCCCAGCTTCTCACCGACAGCAGCGGAGAGAACAAGGTCTGCTCCCCCATCAATCTCTACATGGCCCTCGCCATGCTGGCGGAGGTGACGGACGGCGAGAGCCGGGAGCAGATCCTCGCCATGCTGGGCAGCGGCGATGTAGACGCCCTCCGGGCCGAGGCCGCCGCTGTCTGGAACGCCAACTACTGTGACGACGGCGCGGTGACCAGTATTCTGGCCAACTCCCTGTGGCTCAGCGACAAAATCAGCTTCAAGCAGAAAGCCATGGACGCGCTGGCAAGATATTATTACGCCTCGTCCTTCCGTGGTGAAATGGGCTCCGCCGCCTTTGACAAGGCGCTTCAGGACTGGATCGACCAGCAGACCGGCGGGCTTTTGAAGGAGCAAGCCTCCGGCCTGACAATGGACAAGGAAACGATCCTCGCTCTTGCGTCCACCATCTATTTCCGGGCCAAGTGGAATGGCGAGTTCTCCGAAGCCAACACCGCGCCGGATACCTTCCACGCCGACAGCGGCGATACAACCTGTGACTTCATGCGTCAGCGCGGGACGAACACCTATTACTGGAGCGACCGCTTCTCCGCGGTTTCCAAGCGGTTGGAGGGCAGCGGCGCCATGTGGCTCCTGCTGCCGGACGAGGGCGTTGCGCCGGAGGAGCTGCTGGCGGATAAGCCGACGATGGACTTCCTTCTCAGCGGCGGCGAGAGTGCGGAGAGCAAATACCTCATCGTCAACCTCGCTTTGCCGAAGTTCGATATCGCGTCGGATCTGGATCTGGCCGACAGCCTGAAATCTCTGGGCATCACAGATGTCTTTGATCCGGCGGTCTCGGACTTTTCCCCCATGACCGACGATACGGCGGCCTATCTCTCCCAGGCCAAACACGCCGCCCGGGTGGCCGTTGACGAGGAAGGCGTCACCGCCGCGGCCTATACCGTCATGATGATGTGCGGCACAGCCGCCCCGCCGGAGGAGGAAGTGGACTTCGTTCTGAACCGTCCCTTCGTGTTTGCCATCACCGGGACTGACGGCCTGCCCCTGTTCGTGGGCATCGTCCACCAGCCGCAGCCGTGATCGAAGGCCCGCTTCGCAGGCGGCAGATACAAGGGCACTTAACCTTTCCATATCGCGGGGTTTCAGACATGCAAAAGAGTTCAAACGCAAGGGGGCGGCATCTGCCGCCCCTTTTTCATGACCAGAAACACTGTCCGCAAAGTGCTGGCCGCCCTTTGCTTTCACGTTTCGTCCAAGAAACTGAAAACTTTTTAGTCAAAATTACCAGAGGCACTGTCCGTTTCTGACGGACAGCGAAAAAAGCTGTATTTTCTGAAATCAGTCAATTTGTCCGTGCATCAAACACATTTGATTACACTGTATGGTCATTTGGTGAAAAGCCTGCGAAAACCGCAGGAAAAATTTTGTGCGGATTTTCTCCTGCGAGCGGTATTGTATCTGTATTAAATACATTCATCTACAAGAGGCGGACGCTTTGAGCAGTCCGAATCTCGCAAGGAGGATGAATTGAATGAAGAAGTTTGTTTCCATCATGCTGGTGCTGGCTATGTCCATGAGCCTGACGGCCTGCGGCGCTGACAGTTCCAGCGATGCCAGCAGCGACAACCAGAGCAGTTCTGACGCCGCTTCCGGCGAAAAAGTTGTAAAGATCGGCGTATTTGAGCCTGCTACCGGCGACTCCGGCGCCGGCGGCAAGCAGGAGATGCTGGGTATGCAGTACGCCAACCACATGACCCCCTCCGTGGACATCGGCGGCGAGACTGGAGCGTAATTCACGCACAGTTGGCGGTGTTCTTTGCCGACCGCATGCCGGACTGACCGGCTGCAACCGGAATGTCAAGAGTCGAGATGAACGGAGGCTGACGCCTCCGCCCTTGACATCCCCTCGAAGCGCTGTTATTTTTGTAGAAAAGGCGGCAGCAGCTTGCGCCGCTCCTGCCTTAAAATAATTTTGCTCTATTTTGCACCACAATTTAGCGTTTACACAATATTTGGGATTGACCCGCATCGGATTTTTTGTATTCTATTCAACTGTTTTGAAAAAATATCGTAAGTTTTCAACTTCTCTCAGTGTTGATTATATATCAATTAAGTCGGTATATATGATTTCAGCAACTCCGCTACGGATACTATTCATCCGTCGAACCCACTCCATTTGATCTTCAGCTTTTAGTGCTTCGGTTACATCTTCTTTTTTGGTAAGTTCCGTTATCAACCGAGAAAACAGCTTCTCCGCTTGCCCATCAATATCGGCGAGGTAGCTGTTCAGTTTACCACTTGTCAGTAAGTTATAATACAAAATTTTGTGGTGCTGTTTAAGATACCTTGCGTGCCTCTGTCCCCCACTTACAAATGGGTGCTGCTATGACTCCTCCTTTGGCAAGCTACCCACGGAAAATAGTGTTTCCAATAAGCTTATAATAGATTTCTCTTTCTTTGTCAAGACATATTATTTTGATTTGTTTGTTGCACTTGACAAAATTCAATTTTTATGATATTATAATAGACAAATAATCCAATGTAAAGGAGACACTCATATGGACATTTTTCTTGGCAAAATTTCTCAGGACATTAAACAAAAAATTTATGAATGCATATTCCAAGCACTTTGTGAAGACCGTCAAGAAGCGGATGCATATATGGGACTTAAAACACATGTGTCCGGTTCATTCCTGAACTGGGATTTAATATACCGAAACCTTATTAATGCTTTTGGCGATGATAATGTCAGCGTCAAGTGGTCTACAACAGTACGAGGAATGTGGACTGTATTATTGCTCTATGATGTAGAAAGCGGATTACTTATTTCTTTTATGAGGGATACTCGCCTTGAGGCAATTAAACATTTGAAAGCGGAAAAACAGCCGCAATATATCCGTTCGCTAATTGCCTTGAACGACGAACTTCAAGCTACCAATAAACAGCTCACACTTTCAAATGATGTAACAAGCTCTGAGTCGCAAAACGGAACTGAGTTGATGAAAGTTCTTGACAACTTGTGTTCAGGTTTTGATTGCCCAATAGAGCATCACGAACTTCATCATGCTCTTGTTTGTTTTTCGAGCAAGTACGGAACATTGAGTTCTCTTCAAGCTTATATTTTAGATTGCGATTTGGATATTGTAGAACAACAAAACTGGCTTGATATGACTAAGCCTGTGATGAGTAACGAAATTGAGACTGCTAAGCAGGAGCATAACAAATCAACAATCACTCTGAAATCGAAAGCTACTGATCGTTTGAAAGAAAAAGGATTGGTTGCCTTAAAGGAAAAGGAAAAAGAAAAACAAGCATAATCCCCCATTTTGAAAGCGAGCGTAATAATTATGAAATTATTTAATGGTAATCGGCTGAAATCAGCACGTCAATATAGAGGGCTTACAGTTGAGGAATTGGCACAAAAAATCAATGTAAGCAAGCAGACCATATCACAATATGAAACTGGAAAGATTGAAAATGTTCCTTTTGATAAAATACTTTCTATTTCAAATGTTCTGAATTTCCCATATAAATACTTTGCGCAGGAAAATCGTTTGAAGCTTCAAACAGGAGCAACCTATTTCCGTTCTCTTATGAAAACAAGTAAGAAGTACCGACTGGCACAAGAAATTAAGATGGAGCACATTGCTGCTATCTATTCCTTTTTGAATGAATATGTTACATTTCCTGAACTTAATCTGCCGGATCTGAGCGAAGAAACTCTTTCACCAACCGAAGTTGCAAAAGTATTGCGAGAATATTGGAAACTTGGAGATAAGCCAATAGAAAATCTTATGAGTACTGTGGAGCAAAACGGAATTGTTGTTACTACTTTCGCTACTGATACTGATGATATTGACGCATTTAGTCAATATGTCGATGTGAACGGGACAGATGTCTATCTGATCGCTCTTTCCAGTAACAAAGAGTCTGCTTCTCGAATTAATTTTGACATTGCGCATGAGTTGGGACATATTCTTTTGCATGAATGGAGTGAAGATGAAGAAGTTCTTACACGTGAGGAATTTAAGGCAAAAGAAAAGGAAGCGAATGAATTTGCTGCTGCTTTCTTAATGCCCGAAACATCGTTTGCAGCTGATGTAGAGTTGGAGCCACAAAACTTAGACTATTACAAACAGATTAAGCGCAAATGGAAAGTGTCTATTGCCGCAATGCTTTACAGAAGTTGCGATCTTGGCATTATCACTCAAGGTCAATACCAGTATATGATGCGTATAATGCAAAACAAGGGATGGCGGAAATCAGAGCCACTTGATAATACAATGAAAGCGGCAAAACCGGCATTGTTTTCAGATGCCGTTGATCTTCTTCTTGACAATAAAGTTTTTACACAAAAAGAATTCATTGACGAATTAAGCGAAATGGGACTTGCTATGAATCCGAGCGAATTGGAAGTTTTACTCAATCTGTCAAAGGGAACGCTATCTGTTCAAAATACAGAGCCTGTGAAAATGGTGATGCTTAAGCCAAAGGAGTGATAAATAATGCTGATTGATGAAATTGTGGATTTTTGTGATAATGAATACTCGTCTTATGAGTGTACAGGATGTCATAAGCATCATTTATGCCAGCAGGATTGTAAAAATTGTCTTGATGATTTGCATTATCACAAGAACAGAATAAGGACTGATTATAGTTGTGAGCATTTGTTAGACTATTATGTATGTAGATATTCGTATAAATACTGCTCTGAAATTATTTATGCTCTTGAATGTGTAGATTTAAGTCGATATCCATACTTCAATATTCTTTCATTAGGATGCGGTGGAGCTCCAGATCTAATGGCCTTTGATTATTTTGATTTACCGAAAGCAATAAAATATAAAGGCTTTGATATAAATGAAAGTTGGGAAAAAATTCATAATTGCATAGAAGAAAAGAGTAATGCAGAATCAGTTGAATTTTATCGCGGATACGATGTCCTCGACGTTTTTGACAGAGAAACAATTGAAAAATGTAATGTTATTGTTGTTGAATATCTCATCTCTTTCTTTTATTCGATTATTGGTCAAGTAGGATTAGTAGAGTGGTTTGATAAATTGGCACAGCAAGTTGTTTCTTATAAACCATCTGATTCACCAATGCTAATAATCATTAATGATGCTGATAGTATTCATATTGGCAGGGACAACTTTCCATTATTACGCAACTCAATTGAAGCACAAGGTCTTACAATAATCAATGAGAATCGTAGACATTTTAAAGAAAATGGGTACTTCCCGTGCTCTAAAAGATACCTATCAAATGTAAATAAATTTATTCTTCCTGATAGAATAAAAACATTATATAAGCCAGCAATAAAATGTGAAAGCGTACAATTAATATTGGAGGTGAAATAGATGATTATAAGTGCCAGCCGACGAACAGATATTCCAACATATTATTCGGAGTGGTTTTTTAACAGACTTAAAGATGGGTTTGTTTATGTAAGAAACCCTATGAATATCCATCAGATAAGTATAATACCACTTTCTCCCGATGTAGTTGACGGGATAGTTTTTTGGACAAAGAATCCCACACCAATGTTAAATAGATTGGATGAACTCAACCAATATATTTACTATTTTCAATTTACTCTGAATTCATATAGTGTGGATGTTGAGCCCAATATTCCGTCAAAAAACAATATAGTAATTCCGACTTTTCAAAAACTATCCCAAAAAATCGGGAAGGACAAAGTAGTGTGGAGATACGATCCGATTTTTTTCAATCAAAAATATACATTGGATTACCATGTAAAATATTTCAGAATGCTTGCTGATAAGCTTGCCGGATATACAGAAAAATGCACGATCAGTTTTATTGACTTATATAGAAATACGCAAAGAAATATTTCGCCTCTTAACATCCAAGTTCCGACAGAAATCCAAATCGAACAACTTGTAACACAGTTCTCCGAAATTGCTGCACAATATGGGATTTACATCGATACCTGTGCAGAAAAAATTGACCTTGATAAATTCGGAATCAAGCATGCCCATTGTATTGATAAAGATCGTCTAGAACGAATCGGGCAATATACACTTGATATTGATAAGGACAAAAATCAACGCACTGAGTGTGGATGTTTTGCAAGCATCGATATAGGAACATATAACACCTGCAAAAATGGATGCTTGTATTGTTATGCAAATTTCAGTCAAAAGGCAGTATGCAATAATTTTGGACTCCACGATCCAACATCTCCGCTACTATTTGGTACAATTGGAGACGATGATGTTATAAAGGAGAGAGAAGTACATTCATGCCGAAATTGTCAAATGAATTTGTTTTAATATTAATGGAACTGCGAGATTTAATTATTTAGCAAAAAATATAGTCCACATAGACTTATATCTAATAATCAATCAAGTTAAACAAATCACACGGAAATTTATATGGTGAGTGAAAATGCTCTGCTGAGCAATAAAGACACATATGTGTCAAATACAGTTTCTGGTCGCACGATTGACAATTCACGTGTTTTGAAGCCAAATAATATAATACATACGGTCAATGGTACTTGTTGTGGATAACCATAATAAAAATATAAGTAAAATGAAGCGCCCACAGGTTCGTTTTGAATCTGTGGGCTGCGTCTTAAGAATATATTAACTCTGCATTCACAATCTCCATAGCGGCATTTCGGATATTGTTCATTTTCCCGACCCACGCCATTTGATCAGTGGCTTTAAGATTCTCAGCGATACCTTGCTTATCAGCCATATCTTTAACCAGCCGTGAAAACATTTCTTCCGCTTGTTCGTCAATGTCGGCAAGATAGGCATTTAATTTGCCTGAATTTAAATAGTTATAATAGATGACTTTGTGGTACTGTTTTAAGTACCGTGCGTGTTGTTGTCCCCAAATGCCGATAGATTTCTGTGCTTCTTCGGTAAGTGTCAAGTTTGGAAGCAGATAATCTCCAACCTGAGTATATGTACCACCCACCTGTTCAAATAATGGTTTTTCCATAGTGTTTTCCTCCTGTGTTTTATTGTGTTTTCATTTTACAGAAAATCAGGAAACAACACCAATGTGTCGATTTTGGAGTATAGCAAAACACCGCCTTAGAACTTAATCTAAAGCGGTGTTTTCTGTTTGTATCAGAGTGAACATTTAACGGCGAAACCGCCGCTGAAGAAATAGGTGTTCGTCCAATACCTGTTTGGTGGACCTGAAGGGATTCGAACCCACGACCTCTCGGATGCGAACCGAACGCTCTCCCAACTGAGCTACAGGCCCATACTATTCGGATGTTATCCGTAATGCTCTGAAATTATAACTCTTTTTTGCCGTCTTGTCAACACCGTATTTTCAAAACGGTGAGATTTTTCCCCGCCGCTCGGCGGTGGGCGGTCGCGGAGCGACAGCGGTATGATAAAACTGAGCTTATTTCTTCATGAAACTGCGGCAGATTTCGTCGAATTCCCCGCGGTTTGCAAGCAGACGGCGTATCTCCGCGAGAGCCGCGGCGTTCTGAGCCGAGGAAAGGCGCAGCTTCAGATATCCGCCCTCGCCGTATTTCTCCGCCACATGGGAGTGCGCCCGCTCAAGCTGACCGGCTTCGTCAAGCTCCGGGTAATTCGCAAGACCGTATTGCACCGTGCGGCGCAGCACTGTCATCGGGTCAAGCTGCCGGTCCGCTTCGCTGACTATCAGCCCATAGATCGAGCGAGGCTCGTGCTTCGATGAGGCGCGGTGATCCTCGACCGCTTGCGCCATCGTCTCTATCTGCTCCGCCGTGAAGAATTCACGCAGGGCGGCGTCATGGCGCATAAGCCGACCCGACGAAAGCTCGTGACCGTCCCTGCCGAAGCGCAGCCCGAGATCGTGGCAGGCGGCGACGGCGTAGACCATGTCGATATCGACGTCAAAATTTTCCGCCAGCTCCATGCTCTTTGAAATGACCGCCAGCGCATGGTCGACTCGGTGACCGGCGTCGAATTCCTCATACTGCGGCAGGATGCTGCCCTCAATATATTCTTTCAGTCTTTCGTTCACTGCCATAATCGCTCCTTTATTGTTTCCGAAGAGGATTATATCAATTTTTCAGTTGCCTGTCAATTCGTGAGGCTGTGTAAATCCCGATATTTGTCGGTTGACCGCCTGTTTCTGGCGGCGGAGCTTCTCTTCGATTATATCAACGTCGCGGTTCCTCAGAAAATCCTCGATATCGGAGAGCGGCATATCCAGCGCGCGCAGATACCTTATCGTGTTCAGCGCCTCGAATTGGCGGGGGCCGTAGTAGCGGTAGCCCGTCTCGGGGTCGGTGTATTCGGGCGAGAGCAGGCCGGTGTTGTCATAGTGGCGCAGGCTGCTGACGCTCAGATTAAAGAGCTTCGCAACCTCGCCTATAGGGAAAAGCCTCGGCATATCCATTTTTACGCCTCCGTTTTGATTTTACTGCGGTGTTTCATTACGGCGAATGCGATAACGCAGACTATCACCGACACCAATGAGCCTACCGCCGTGGCAAGACCCATCGGGAAGAGCGTTGCGGGAAAGAATTTGGACATCAGGTATGCGCCGGGTACGCGGGCGAGCGTGAGCGAGAGGACGTTGTGCAGGAACGACAGCCCCGAGCGTCCGCAGGCGCAGAAATAACCGCTGAAGCAGAAGTGGATGCCCGCCATGGCGCAGTCGAGAATATATCCTCTGAGATATTGCCCGCCGGCTGTGATAACGGCGGGGTCTTTGTTAAACAGCCCCACCACAGGCTCGGCAACGAACTGAATTATCACCGAGACGATAACTCCGAAGCCGAAAGCGAGGAGAATTCCGTAGCGAAGGGTCTGCTCGGCTCGCTCGGGCTTGTTTGCGCCGATATTTTGAGCGCCGAGGGCGGAGACAGTCGAGAGCATTGAGGACGGCACAAGGAAGAGGAAGCTGATGACCTTCTCCACAATGCCCACCGCCGCTGCGTCGGTCAGACCTCGGTTATTCGCAATTATGGTTATCACGATGAAGCCCACCTGGATCAAACCGTCCTGAAGCGAAACGGGCACGCCGATTTTGAGCAGCTGACCCATCACCTCGCGCTGCGGGCGCAGGTCGCTGCGGCTCAGCTTGATCTCACCCCGCTTGACAATGACGGCGAACGAAATTATCACGCTTATCGCCTGGGAAAGGGTCGTGCCGAGGGCTGCACCGGTGGGGCCTAAATTGAGTGCGCCCATGAAGAGATAGTCGAGGGCGATATTTGCGGCGCAGGCAACGGCGATGAAATACATCGGGCTTTTTGAGTCGCCCATACCTCTGAATACGGAGCTTATTATGTTATACGCTGTAATAAACGGGATGCCGATAAAGCAGACGGTGAGGTAATCAATCGTGCCGTCGACCGCCTCGGCGGGGGTGGACATGACCGAGACTATCGGCCTTACGAGCAGGAGCAGCACGGCTGTCAGGGCGACGGATACGCCGAAAAAGAGCGTGACGGTGTTGCCGACGCATTTTGAGGCTCTTTTGCGGTCGCTGCCGCCGACGGCCTGCCCGACGCTGACCGTTGTGCCCATTGCGAGGCCGACGATCATCACGGTGAGCATATGCATCACCTGCGAGCCGATAGATACGGCGGTTGTTGCGGCCGTGCCGTCAAATTGGCCGATGATAAAGAGATCCGCCATGCCGTAGAGGGTCTGTAAGAAGTATGAGAGCAGATAGGGCAGTGAGAAAAAGATTACATTTTTGAATACGCTGCCGGTCGTAAGATTTCTTTCCATGATTATTGCTTCCTTGGATCGGTTTTTATCTATTATAAACTCTACACCTATTGCAGAGTCAAGGTCTTTTGACAAAAAAGTTGCAACAGATGCGGAGTTTAAAGAATTTTTCAGAAAAAAATTTAAAAAACCTATTGACAAACGGAAAAGAAATGATATAATAATGATAACAGTTATCGTTATTGAAAGGAGACGGCGGTATGACGAAGCACAGCAAGCAGCGGGACGCGATATTTGAGAATCTCCGCTCGCGCAAAGATCACCCCACCGCTGAGGAGATATATCTCTCGCTCAAGCCCGCGATGCCTGCGATCAGCCTCGCCACGGTCTACCGCAACCTTGCCCAGCTTGAGAATGAGGGGCTGATACTTCGCCTCGGCTCAGGCGGCTCTGCAAGGTATGACGGAGACACCGACCCGCATTATCATCTCCTTTGCCTCGGCTGCGGCAGGGTATTCGATATCCCGTATATTGACGACGGCGGCCTTTGCGAGAAGGCAGGCAAGCTCTTCGACGGCGAAGTGCTCTCGACGGTCGTTACGTTCCGCGGATACTGCGCCCGCTGCGCCGAAACCCACAAAAGCTGAAAATAAATCAAAAAATCATTAATTAAACGGAGGAAAAAATCATGAAAAAGTTTGTATGCTCAGTCTGCGGTTATGTTTATGAAGGCGACGCTCTCCCCGAGGGCTACAAGTGCCCGGTTTGCAAGGCTCCCGCTTCAAAGTTCGTTGAGCAGAGCAATGAGGGTATGTCATGGGCTGCCGAGCATGTAGTCGGCGTTGCTCAGGGCGTCAGCGATGAGATCCTTGAGGGTCTGAGAGCTAATTTCGCCGGTGAATGCTCCGAGGTCGGCATGTATCTTGCCATGGCGAGAGTCGCTCACCGCGAGGGTTACCCCGAGATCGGCCTCTATTGGGAAAAAGCCGCCTATGAAGAGGCGGAGCACGCAGCGAAATTCGCCGAGCTGCTCGGTGAGGTCGTGACCGACAGCACCAAGAAGAACCTTGAGATGAGAGTTGAAGCCGAGAACGGCGCGACCGCAGGTAAGACCGCTCTTGCAAAGCTCGCTAAGGAGCAGGGCCTTGACGCTATCCACGACACCGTCCATGAGATGGCCCGCGACGAAGCCCGCCACGGCAGAGCTTTCGAAGGCCTCCTCAAGAGATATTTCAACTGATTTATCCTGCATAATCAAACAGGCACGGTTTATCCCGTGCCTGCTTTTTTATGCCTCTACGCAAGATGGCGTGAATTGTGCTGTCGGCTCGCAGTCATATCGGCTTCGCATGTGGATTTTGCTGTTCGCTTGCAGTAATGACAGAGGATTGATTTTCATACAACAATAGCGAGCCTGAAAATATTCTATTAGCACCGCAAGTCACGCAAAAAAGCTACGTGGGCTGTCAAACAAAAGAGCACGCCGGAGCGTGCTCTCTCTATACCATAATACTATTGTGCTTTCGGCATGGCGATGCTGACCTTGAAGAGGTCGCCGTCGATGGCGATGCTGAATTTGCCGCCTTGCAGCTCGCAAAGGTCGTTTGCTATTGAAAGCCCGAGGCCGCTGCCCTCGCCGGAGCGGGAGGCGTCGCCTCTCACGAAGCGCTGCGTCAGCTCCTCCGGAGCAATGTTGAGCGGGAATTTGGAGATGTTGCGGAAGATCAGCGTGCCGAAATTGTCGCCGCCGTTGACGTCGATATAGACCCTCGTGCCCTCAAGGGCGTATTTACGCAGGTTGGAGAAGAGATTCTCAACTATCCGCGAGGTCTTTTGAGCGTCGGCGATTATCATCACGGGCTGGGCGTGGAAATTCAGCACAATCTCGATGTTCTTCTCCTTCAGTTCATCCTCGTGCTCGCCAACTGCCTGCGCCGCAAATTCGCAAAGGTCGATTTTTGTCGGATGCAGCTCGACTGCGCCCGAGGAGGCTTTTGAAGCCTCAACCAGATCCTCGATGAGCTTTTTCATCTTCTGTGATTTCTCATCAAGGATGCTGATATATTTCTTGGCGTCCTCGTCCTCGACGTTGCAGCGTTTGAGCAGGTCGACATAATTGACTATCGAGGTCAGCGGCGTTTTGAGGTCGTGCGAAACATTCGTGATAAGCTCCGCCTTCATGCGCTGATCCTTGACCGCGCTGTCGACCGCTTTCTCAAGGCCGTCCTGCATGCTCGTGATATCCCTTGCGAAATTCCGCAGGAATGATGGCATGAGGCCTTGATCTATCCTCACATTCAGCCTGCCGAGGCGCACGCTTGCGACGCCGTGCATTATCCTGTCAAGCGAAGCGATAAAGAGGATGACCCAAAGCATTATCGGCAGGTCGATCATCAGGGTGATGACGAGCGGAACGGCGCTGTTTGAGGTGAGGCAGAGAAGAATCGCAAGAAAATTTATGAGGAAAAACGTCAGAGTCAGAATAATTGCAAGGCGCTTGAACCTCTTGCCGCTGCCTGCCATGTAGTCGCAGGCGAAGATGTATTTTGCCCTTTTGTGTATCTTTTTGCCGATGTAGACAAAGGGCTTGACTATCCAGTATATCAGCGTGTGGCGCAGGAAGGTGCGGCAGCGCATGTTGCGGACTATGCTCGCCGTCAAAACGGTAAGCAGCCCGAATACGGCGGCGAACGCAACGCCGAGATATTCTACGGAATAGGTCAAAAGAGTTTTTTGCATCAGGAACCATTCGCTGCTTTCGCCAACCGAAGGGTAGAACTCAAACTCAGCGTCAAATATCGCCGCAAAGCCCAAAATGACGAGCGTTATGATCCCGCCGATGATCGCCGTGTTGATAAGCAGCGGGATCCTGTCCGTCGGGCAGAGTTTTGTTTCTCCGTCGGCGGACTTGCCCGCAACGCACAGCAGATAGACGCACGCGGCGCAGGCGAGCAGGAACGAAAAGACGGAGATAATGAGGTTCGTCGTCGGATTCGTTAAAAAATGAGATTTATAATTCTCAAATTCAAGCTTCTTGAGGGTGAAAAAACTGTTTTCGTCGGTCGGGGTATATGTGAATACGGCATAGCTCACAGCGTCGCCTATGCGGCGACGCTCCGAAACCGTGGGCTCCTGATAAAACAGCTCCTCCGCCCATTCCCTGAGCAGGCCGCCGCGGGTCGTCTCGGACGGCTCGGCGGTGGTGACAAATTTGCCGTTATTACCCTCGACAAGGGCAGCGCCCTCTCTCATCGCTTCATACACATTGTCGAAGCCGATGTCGGAGTCGATGCCGCAGTTGGAGACGACCTTGCCCGTCGACTTGACCAAAATAGTGTATTTGAACTCCGAGGTGCTGGGGATCGAGGTGCTGTAGAAAGTTATCTTGCCGCCGTCCTCATAAACGCCGCTGCGCTGCATTGCCGATTTGCGGAGCGTTTTTATCAGCTCCTCGCGGGATATCTCGCCGTAGCAGGTGTATTCGCCGAAGGAATTCAGCAGAGCCAGGGCGTCGCGGATATCGTCGATCGGCTTCGGATTGCCCGATTTGGCGGGCGCGGGCTTTGTGACGGAGGTTGAATCGACGTCCTCCGCCGCAGGCTCGGTCGCTTCAACGGCGTCTGTGTATTCAATGCCGTCGCCGACGAAGTCATATCGGTCGAATTCGTCGCGGCTGATAACGTCGCCGTTAAAGCTGAAGTAATAGGTCGTGCCGCCGAGGTCGTAGGAGTATCTGTAGCGATTGTCCTCGGTGACATAGACCTTGACACCGGAGCTTTCGAGCAGGTCAAAAGCGTCGTTGACATTCTGAATATTTTGGCTGTAGTTTTTGCCGAGGCTTGTTTTGAGGAAATCCTCATCGTTTTCGCAGCTCATCAGCTCGGCGTCCGCCAGGAGAGTGGATTCGCAGCTGTTGAGCAGCATTCTGAATGAATTTGTCTGTGTGAAATCGCAGTCCTCATCGTAGCCGTTAAAGAGAAAATAGCCCTTGAGGAACAGCCCCGCTGAGTAGCCGGAGAGGAAAAACATCAGCACGGCGAGCGCCGCTGCCGCAATTTTCATCCCCCTGCTGCGACTAATATTTTTCGATTTTGTATCCAATGCCCCACACCACCTTTAAGTATTTAGGGTCTCTCGGGTTGATCTCGATTTTTTCTCTTATGCGTCTGATATGTACCGTCACCGTTTTCTCGGCGTAAATCGCGGGCTCGTTCCACACGGCCTCGTATATCTGACCTGTTGAGAGCACCCTGCCGAGATTCTCCATGAGCACGCTCATTATGCCGTACTCCGTGGCGGTGAGCTTTATCGGCTCGCCGTCGAGGGTCAGCTCCTTTGCGCCGGTGTCGAGCGACAGGCCGCCCGTCGTGATAACGCCCTCCTTGACCTCCATTGAGCCGAGGGAGGTGTAGCGTCTTATCTGCGACTTGACCCTTGCCATCAGCTCGAGCGGGTTGAAGGGCTTCGTCACATAGTCGTCCGCCCCGAAGGAAAGCCCCGTTATCTTGTCGGTGTCCTCGCTCTTGGCCGAGAGCAGGATTATCGGGATATTGTGCTTCTTCCGCAGCGTCAGCGTGGCCTGGAGGCCGTCCATACCGGGCATCATTATGTCGAGGATAACGCAGTGCACCTCGTTATTCGTGACCTGCTCGATCGCCTGCCTGCCGTTCTCGGCTCGCAGGACGTTGTAGCCCTCCAGCTTCAGATAGATCTCGACCGAGTCGAGTATGGCGACGTCGTCGTCGCAAACAAGGACGGTATACATATCTTTTTCACCTCAAAAAAATCAGATCCCCACGAAACAATTGCATTATACAGCCCGTGAATTACAAACAAGGCGGTAAAAGTGTTACAAATTTATTACGAATCGCCGCGGGGGCGTCTTTCATCACTCATTATACTATTTTTCAGTCAATTATTCAAGCATGACCGAAAACGGTTGAAATGACGGGCAAAGTATGGTAATATATTTGTATAAAAAGAAAGAGAGGACGTTTTATGCTTACTCAGATATTAGGATTCTTTACCGCGATTCTTATTTTTATCGTCGATACTTTCCCGATGTACCCCGGCCCCGACGTGCTCCATCAGGGCATCAACCCCGACCCGAGACCTTATGTGCAGCACAGCGGCACGGCGGGCTATATCTTTAAGGAGGGCGACGTTGAGCTGCCGTTCCGCCTTGTCAAGCCCGAGAACATAGAAGAGGGCAAGACCTACCCGCTCGTCGTCTATCTCCACGGCTCCGGCGAGAGAGGCAAAAACAATATCGCACAGATGCAGCGCTCGCTGCTCAGGGGCGTCAAGAAGCACGGCGAGCCCTGCTATATCATCATGCCGCAGGTGTTCGAGGACAAGACATGGACGAGCGACGGCTACGACGCGGCGCTGACACGGCTGATAGAATATATGCTCAAGCTCTATGCCGTCGACTCCGACCGTATCTATATCACGGGCATCTCCATGGGCGGAGCGGGCGTGCTTGACCAGCTCCTGCGCCACCCCGGAAAATATGCCGCCGCCATGCCCGTGTGCGGCTACACCGACGTCGAGGATCTGACCGCCTTTGCGGGCACCCCGATGTGGCTCGCCCACAACTCGGGCGACAAGACCGTTTTCGTTGATTACTCAAGGAATATCTACGCCGCCGTCAAGGATATCTCCGAGGCGAAATACACCGAGTATGACAGAGCGGGTCACAACGCATGGGACAGGTTCTATTCCGACCCCGAGGTGTGGAATTGGGCATTCTCAAAGACTCTTTGAACATATACCGAGGCGGTCTGCGTTTCGGGTGAGAAAATAACGCAAAAAATTCGCCTCCGTGCTACAAAATTTGCCGCACGGAGGCGGTAGTATTTTACCGTGTAAAATAAAAATGCTCCGCCTGTGATTTTAGCGGAGAAAGTGCCATATACTTTCATTAGATAATCAGGCAGAAATTAAAACATAATTATTTGGAACGGTGATCGGAAATGAAAAAATTCAAACCGGAGGGTCAGCTGATATCGACAGAGGAGAACAAAAAGAGGGTCTCGAGCGCAGGCGCCCTGCATGACGCATTCTACAGCGGCGCTCCCGTCGAGTGTCGGGTGCTGCGCTGCGACGCGGAGCATAATCTGCATGTCGACCTCGGCTGCATGAAAGGGATAATTCCCCGCTGCGAGGGGGCGCTCGGCATCGAGGACGGCTCGGTGAGGGATATTGCGCTTATCTCGCGGGTCAATAAGCCCGTGGTCTGCGCCGTGACGGGGTTCGCATCAACTCCCGAGGGCGAGAATTACGCCCTGCTCAGCCGCCGCAAGGTGCAGCAGGAATGCGCCGACGAATATATCTCGACCCTGCGCCCCGGCGACGTAATACCCGCGACCGTCTCTCATATCGAGGGCTTCGGCGTATTCTGCGACATCGGGGCGGGCATCAACGCCCTCATGCCGATAGACGGCATCTCCGTGTCGAGGATCCCGCACCCGTCGGCGAGATTCACTGCGGGGCAGAGCATTTACGCCGTCGTCAAGAGCATCGACTCCGACGGCAGGATAACCCTGAGCCACAAGGAGCTGCTCGGCACATGGGAGCAGAATATATCGAAGCTCAAAGTGGGCGAGACCGTGCCCGGAATAGTCCGCTCGGTCGAGAAATACGGCATTTTTGTGGAGCTTGCTCCGAATCTTGCGGGGCTTGCCGAATTCTCTCAGGGGGTCGAGGCGGGCTGCCACGCCGGGGTATACGTCAAGAGCATTATCCCGTCAAAGATGAAGATAAAGCTGATAATCGTCGACTCCTTTGCGGCGGATTACCCCGTAGAGCCGCCCGAATACTATATCACGAGCGGCCATATCGACCGATGGGTCTATTCGCCTGAGGAGAGCGAAAGGCTCATAGAGAGCGTATTTGACTGATGATCCTGCCGCCGCCCACCACGGTTTCGCCGTCATAGATAACGGCGCTCTGACCGGGGGTTATCGAGCGCTGCGGCTCATCGAATATCGCCCTGAAGCCGTCGCCCTCGGGGATTATGAGGGCGGGCTGCTCCTTGGCCCTGAAGCGTATGCGTACGCTTGCCCTGAACGGCTCGGTTACGGCGTCGCGGTCGATTAGATTCAGCCTGTCGGCAACGAGACCGATGCCGTATTGAGCGCCGTTCTCACCGATGATGACTGCGTTGCGCTCCGAATCAAGCCCCGTGACAAACATCGGCTTGCCGTAGGCGCCGAGACCCTTGCGCTGACCGACCGTATAATTTATAATTCCGTTGTGAGTGCCGAGCACGTTGCCGCTGCCGTCCACAATATCGCCGGGGGGCGAGGTTACGCCCAGCGAGGCGAGGTAGGCGGAGTAATCGTCGTTCGGCACGAAGCATATCTCCTGGCTGTCGTGCTTTTTGGCAACGGGCAGCCCCGCGCTCTCGGCAATGGCTCTTATCTGCGTTTTATCCATGCCCGCAAGAGGGAAAACGGCTCGCGAGAGCTGAGCCTGAGTGAGACGGTAGAGGAAATAGCTCTGATCCTTGACGCTGTCCGCCTTTTTGAGCAGGAAGCGGCCGCCGCTTTGCTCGATCTTGGCGTAGTGACCCGTTGCGAGGGCGTCGCAGCCCTTTGAAACGGCGTAGTCAAGCATTGCGCCGAATTTAATAATCCCGTTGCACTCTATACAGGGGTTCGGAGTCCTTGCGGCGAGGTATTCGCCGACGAAAGGCTCGATTATCTTCTCTTTGAAAAATTCTCTCAGGTCGAGCACCTCAAGCTCTATCCCGAGAGCCTCGGCAATTCGGCGGGCGTCGGCAATGTCGGCGTCGGCGAGCGAGCCTTGCTTCAGGCGCAGGGTGATGCCCATCACCTCGTAGCCCTGCTCGCGCAGCAGATAGGCGGCAGTGCAGCTGTCGACCCCTCCGCTCAGACCCACGGCGATCTTCTTCATATTTATCCCTCCGTTTCGGGAAATTCAATTGAATATAATATCAGCCGCCCCGTTTTTCGAGGCGGCTTTCGGTTTTTATTTCACACGCAGCCAGACCTGCATATCGCTCTCGCCCCTGTTGGCGTAGGCGAAATACGGGATGAGATTTATCTCCCTCTCCGTGGTCGAGGCGGGCGAATAGTTGCGGTAAAGCTCGTCGAACGGCGCCTCCTCAAAGCCAGTGGCTTTTACGGTGTACGCCTGCATCTCGGCGTTGTAGCGCAGACCCGCTTCAAGGTCGGAGTCGAGCAGGAGCGTGTCGAGCGGCACGTTGCCGTTGTCTATCTTCTCGGCGCAATAGACTATCGGCCCTCTGCAAAGGGCGACCCTGCCGAGATCCGCCTGAACGGCGGGGTTCGCAGTTACAAGGCGGCAGTCCATGTCAAGATAGAGCTTGAGGTTCATTTCGTCGGAGTCAATATCAATATAGATATAGCCCTTGACGGTCTCGCCGAGATATTGTTTGCCGTTTATCGCCACATAGTCGCACCAGCCGGGCACTCTGACGGCGAGGCGTTTGCCCTTCATGCCGCTTATGGTGAAGAGGATATCTCCCTCGTTCGGGTATTCGGTTTTTTGAGTTATCTTAATGCCGTCGAATTCCGCTTCGCTCTCAAAATAGTGGTGAACATATACGGTGCCCTCGTCATAGCTGTAGAGGAAGTCGCCTATTGAAGCGATAAAGCGGGCGATATTCGGCGGGCAGCAGGAGCAGTCAAAGACCTCGGCACGCTGAGTGAGGAGCTTATCCTTGCGCTCATAATACTCTGCGCCGAGCCTGTGTCGCTCGAGATTTATTTCAAGGGGATTCACATAGAAGAAGGAGTTGCCCTTGAGCGAAACGCCCGCGAGAGCGCAGTTATAAATAGCGGTCTCGGCGATGTCGGCGTATTTGGAATTCGGGTCGACCAGGCTCATGCGCCTTGCAAAGAGAGCAAGGCCGATGGAGGCGCAGGTCTCGGAATACGCAAGGTCGTTCGGCAGGTCATAGTCCTCGGTGAATCTCTCGCCGTAGGCGGTGGAGCCGATGCCGCCGGTAATATACATACGCTTTTGAGCGATGCTGTTAAATACTCTGCGGCAGGCTTCGAGCAGCTCGCTGTCGCCCGTCCTGAGAGCAAGATCGGCCATTGCGCTGTAGAGATATACCGCGCGCACGCTGTGACCGACCGCGTCGCTCATTTCGCGCACGGGCATATGGCACTGCGAATAATCGAGGCTTATGTAGTGGACGTTGTCCTCGTCCTTTTTGCTCGTGCCGCGTTTGTCAACGAAGAATTCCGCAAGGCGCAGATAGCGCTCGTCGCCCGTGCAGTCGCTGAGCCTGACAAGCGCCAGCTCTATCTCCTCGTGGCCGGGGGTGGTGAACTGAGCCGAATCCTCGGTGACAAAGACTCGCTCGATATAGTCGGCGTAGTCGCACATCAGGTGAAGGAATTTATCCTTGCCCGTGGCTTCATAATATGCGACAGCGGCTTCGATGAGGTGACCCGCGCAGTAAAGCTCATGGAGCAGGCGGTTGGTGAAGCGGTTCTCGGGCTCGCAGACGGTGAAATAGATGTTGAAGTAGCCGCAGGGATCCCTGTGCTTCTCAATAAGGTCGACAACGCCGTCAACGATGGTCTCAAGCTCCTCGTCGGGGCATTGGCGCACCGTGTAGGCGACAGCCTCTATCCATTTCGCGACGTCCGAATCCCAGAAGAAATGGGGCTTGTGCTCCATGCCCTCGTGCCAGTCGCAGTTGAATGCGGCGAATCTTCCCGTCTCGCTGAATCGCTCATAGACGGCGGGGATCGTCACATTTTTGTTGATGTCAAAGCGGTTTTTCCAGAAACCGCCGAGTTTAACTTTATCATAGGTGACAGCTTTCATATTGTTACCGCTCCTCAGCGTGATTTGGACTTCTTACCGTCGGCGGACTTGTCGCCGAGCTCGATGAGCATATAAGAAGCAGTCCAAACGATCAAAAGAATGAAAATTATTAAAAGTCCGTTGTGGAAGCCGCCGAGCATCAGCTTGTCAATGCTGACAACGCCGCCGATAAGGGCGGTAATGAGGCTCGAGCCGCCTATGGCGCTGACGATGTTGACCGTGCCGTCGACCACGTCGCCCGCCGCGGAGTTGAAGCAGGCTATCATCACTATCGTCGCAGCGAGACCGACTCCAGCCGCCGCAAGGACGGGGATGCGTTTGCCGCTGCAAATGGAGAAAATGATGATAAAGAGCGCCGCCAGAGCCGCAACGCCGAGGGCGACCGCCGCCGCAATGAGCCTTGCGTTGAGCGGGGCAAGCCCCTCGGGCCAGGTGAAGCCCTTGTCGGATTTGACAAGGCTGCTCAGCGGGTCGTTGCCGGTGAAGATATCAATTATTCTTTTGAGCGAGATGCTCTCCTCAAGGCCGTATTTGGCCAGCGAGGTGGACGCTCTGAAAAAGATGAGGTCGAGGAAGAAAACGGCGGGGAAAAACAGCGCCGCAAGAATTATATTCACTATCCTATACAGATATTTCATTTAGGCGCCTCCTAAAATTATTTCCAAGAGGAGTTGAGAGCCACGGTGCGGTTGAATACGAGCTTGCCGGGCTGCGAGGTCTTATCCACGCAGAAGTAGCCCTGGCGCATGAACTGGAAGGTGTCGCCGCACTTTGCGTCCTTGAGACCGCCCTCGACAAGGCAGCCGCTGAGGATCTCGAGCGAATTCGGGTTCAGATTATCGAGGTAATCGACGCCCTCCTCGCCCGCGGGGTTCTCGGTGTTGAACAGACGGTCATAAAGGCGTATTTCGCACTCTGCGCAGTCCGCGGCGCTGACCCAGTGGAGGGTGCCCCTGACCTTCCTGCCGTCGGGGGCGTCGCCGCCCTTGGTGGCGGGGTCATAGGTGCAGTGCAGGCAGGTGATGTTGCCGTCGTCATCGGCTTCCCATCCGGTGCAGGTGACGAAATACGCGCTCTTGAGGCGAACTTCATTGCCGGGGAAGAGCCTGAAATATTTCTTCGGCGGCTCAACCATGAAGTCGTCGCGCTCGACGAATATCTCCCTTGAGAAATGCACCGTCCTTGTGCCGAGCTCGGGCTTGTCGGGGTTTATCTCGACCTCGATGGCCTCGGTCTGACCCTCGGGGTAGTTGTCGATGATGACCTTGAGGGGCCTGAGCACCGCCATGGCTCTGGGGGCGTTGGCGTTCAGGTTATCTCTGACGCAGGCCTCGAGCAGGCCGTAATCGACAACGCTGTAAGCCTTTGAAACGCCGATCCTGTTGATGAATTCGCGGATGGCCGCCGCGGGGTAGCCTCTGCGCCTCATGCCGCAGAGGGTGACCATTCTCGGGTCGTCCCAGCCGTCAACGATGCCTTTTTTGACCATTTCAAGGCACTTTCTCTTGCTGGTCACGCAGTAGTTGATGTTGAGGCGGGCGAATTCTATCTGTCTCGGCGGCTCATCGAAGCCGATCTCCTTGATGAACCAGTCGTAAAGAGGTCTGTGATTCTCGAATTCCAGCGAGCAGAGGGAGTAGGTAACGCCCTCTTTTGCGTCCGAGAGGGGATGAGCGAAGTCATACATCGGGTAGACGCACCATTTGTCGCCGGTCTGATGATGATGGACGTGAGCGATACGGTAGATAACGGGGTCCCTCATGTTGATGTTGGGGGAGGACATATCTATCTTTGCTCTCAGGGTCTTTTCGCCGTCCTTGAATTCGCCGGCGGTCATTCTTGCGAAGAGGTCAAGATTCTCCTCGATCGAGCGCTCTCTGTAGGGGCTGTTTTTGCCTGGCTCGGTGAGGGTGCCTCTGTATTCCCTTATCTCGTCGGCGGAAAGGTCGCAGACATAAGCCTTGCCCTTTTTTATGAGCTTGACGGCGCATTCATAGATGAAGTCAAAGTAGCTGGAGGCGTAGAGGACCTTATTCCACTTGTAGCCGAGCCACTCGATATCCTCCTTGATGGCGTCGACATACTCGACGTCCTCCTTGGAGGGGTTGGTGTCGTCAAGGCGCAGGTTGCATTCGCCGCCGTATTTCTCCGCCGTGCTGAAATCTATGCAGATAGCCTTTGCGTGGCCGATATGCAGGTAGCCGTTCGGCTCGGGTGGGAAACGGGTCTGAACTCTGGTGTTGACCCCGTTCTTGAGATCTTCATCAATAAAATCATATATAAAGTTTGATGCGGAAGTGTTGATTTCGTCCATTTTCAATGTATCCTCTCTTTATTCTGTATAAGCTTTGAGCGCTGCGCCGAGCCTTGCCCTTATCTCATCCTCGCCGAGCAGCGCCATTATCGAATAGAGGTCGGGCGTGTTGCGGCGGGAGGTGAGGGCGATGCGTATGACGGATGAAACGTCGCCGACATGACCCTTGTAGCTCTCGGGGTTTTTCTTGTATTCCTTAACATTCGGGGTGAAGCCGAGCGGCTCGCACATACCCTTGATGCGGGCGAACCATTGGTCTTTATCGTCCGCAAGCGAGAATTCGCCGGGGTATTTCTCGACTATCGCCGCGGCGTCGGAGCGGCTGATATTCTCGGGCAGGGTGAAGTCGGGCTTGTAAAGCTCGGGGAAGAAGTAGGCGACATAGTCCCTGACCTCGCTCCACTTGGCTATATCCTTGCGGGGCTTGGGATTCTCGCGGTCGATGTTGACTATCGCCGTTGAGCGTGCAGAGTCGGCGGTAAAGATATCATAGAATTCTTTATCGTATTTCTCGGCCCATGCAGCCACGTCGGCGTAGACCTTGTCGGCGCTCATGAGCGATATCACGTTTTTGCTCACGTCGTTGAGCTTCACGAGGTCAAACAGGCAGCCGCTTGCGCTCATCTTCTTCAGATTGAACGGGAATTTTGATATATCCTCTCTCGGATTTGCTCTGCGCCAATCCTCGAAGTTGGAGTTTATAAGAGTGAGCAGGTATTCGAGCACGCTCTCCTTGGGGAAGCCGCCCTCGATGAAGTAGCCGACGGCCGCCTCGGGGTCCTTTCTCTTTGAGAGCTTCCGCTTGTCGCCGGTCTCCTCGTCGACCTTGAGCACCTGCGGGGTGTGTGCATATTTCGGAGCCTTGTAGCCGCAGGCTCTGAAAAGCTCGATATGCTTCGGGACGGAGGATATCCATTCCTCGCCCCTGATAACATGGGTCGTCCTCATGAAATGGTCGTCGCATACATGGGCGAAGTGATAGGTGGGTATGCCGTCGGATTTGAGCAGCACCTCGTCGATTATGTTCTCGGGCATCTCTATCTTGCCTCTGATAACGTCGTCGAATACTATCTTTTTATCCTCGCTGCCCTGCGAACGCAAGCGAAGCACCCACGGCTTGCCCTCGGCGAGATTTTTCTCTATCTCCTCAAGGCTGAGGTTGCGGCACTTGGCCCATTTGCCGAAGTAGCCCCAGATGAGAGCGTCGCCCTTTGTCTGCTCCTCGCGGATGGCGGCAAGCTCGTCCGCCGTGCAGAAGCAGGGGTAGGCGAGGTCTTTCTCCACAAGGCTCTTTGCGACGGTCTGATATATCTCGGCTCTGTGACTCTGGGTGTAGGGGCCGTAGTCGCCCTTCTCGGTGCCGAAGCCGGTCACGCCCTCGTCAAAGGCGACTCCGAAGTAGTCGAAGCCGTTGATGATGGCGGAAACGCCGTCGTCTATCTCACGCTTTTTGTCGGTATCCTCAATTCTCAGGTAGGCAACGCCGCCCGTCGATCTGGCGGTGAGAACGTCCACAAGAGCGCCGAAAAGGCCGCCGATATGAAGATAGCCTGTGGGCGATGGGGCGAAACGGGTCACCCTCGCACCCTCGGGAAGCTGTCGCTGCGGATAAAGGGCTTCATAATACTCGGGGGTCTTGTCTATGTGCGGAAAAAGAAGCTCCGCCAGATTTTTGTTCTGATCCAAAAAGATACACGCTCCGTTTCGGCAGGCAAACTGCCATTATAATATATACTTCTTTATTATTGCAGAAAACTCGGCAACTATCAAGAGCAAAATGTAAATTTTCGCTTCAAATGGCATGATTTTTTGAAAAAACGACCCGTCGGGGAATAAATGACCGCCGTGTAGACGAAAATATCGGTGAAGAAAACGAAAAGAGGTCATTGCATTGAAAAAGAAGAAGTATTCAAATATCTATTTCGCGCTGTTTGTCTGCCTTGCCGCCGTGGCGGTCGGCTCGATAGTCAGCGTCAAGACGGCGATAACAAAGATAAAGCCCGAGGAAACGGGCTTCACACGGGTGACGTATAAATGGACGGTGCCCGCCACCGAGGAGAGGGTCAACGCGGAGCAGACCGGCGTTGAGGATAACAGGCTTCACTCCGCCGAGCAGAGCACCGAGGCGATAGAGCGCAACAAGCCCTATTCGGGCGATTTCGCCCTGCCGATGGGCTCGGATATCATCAAGGATTACAGCAACGGCGAGATGGTGCGGTCAAAGACGATGGGCGACTGGCGGATCCATAACGGCGTTGATTTCGGCGGCAGCGCGGGCAACGACGTGGTCGCCGCCGGTGACGGCACCGTCACCGCAGTCTATGACGACAGCTTTTGGGGCACGGTCGTTGAGATAGACCACGGCAACGGCATGACGGCTCGCTACTGCGGGCTTAAAAGCGGGAGCTGCCTGCCCGAGGGCAGCGAGGTCAAAAAATATGATAAGATAGGCTCGCTCGGGCATATCCCCGTCGAGATAAGCGACGAGGATCACCTGCATCTCGAGGTGCTTATCGACGGCGAAACGGTCGACCCGCTCAAGGCGCTCAATAAGGTCGGCGCCGCCGACACGGATTGATCGCTCCGCCGATATGTGATGGCGGCTGCGCTGTGTCCACCCGGCTCCCCACGGGCTGCAAAAGCCACCGATGACGGCAGCCGCCTTGTTTTGGAGAATGGCTTCTCCACAAACCATACTATGCCGCAGCCGCCCGAGGTGATAAAAAGTTATCGGCAAAAAATATACTGAATTCAGCACAAAACCGTTGAAATTTTGCCGATAGAAAACCGATGTGTTTGTTGCTATATATGGATATTCGGGCTTCACACGCAAATCCTATCGGCAAAAAACAAATAAAAAATGCGAGAAAAATTCCGTGAATTTTGCCGATAGAGCTGCGGTTTGTTCCCAATCGGCATATTATATTGCGCTTTTTTGTTTGAAAAATTAAAAAAACTCTTTACATTGCGGCGGCGGTATGATATAATCTCTTTTGCACGTGCCCGTTTCTCGGATTCCGGAGTAAACCGCCGAGCGGTATTCACCTGCCGGCTTCTGAGTGCGAGGCAAATATTTTAATGAGGTGAAAGAAATGACACAGGCAGAAAAGACCGCAATCATGCAGGAATACGCCCTTCACGAGGGCGACACAGGCTCACCCGAGGTTCAGATAGCCGTCCTCACCAAGAGGATCAACGACCTCACCGAGCACCTGAAGGTTCACAAGAAGGACCACCACTCCAGAAGAGGACTTCTAATGATGGTCGGTCACAGAAGAAACCTCCTCGCTTACCTGCAGAAGGTTGACATCGAGCGTTACCGTGCGATCATCGCAAGACTCGGTATCCGTAAATAATTCAAGGTTCGGAGCAGGCAGGATTTTGTTTCCCGCCTGCTCTGTTATGTTTGAATTCGCATCTTTCAGGCGGCATAAAACGGTCTTAGCAGTGAATCGAGCCTCCGCAAGGGTCGGAGTTTGGATTTATTGCTAAACCGCAGCCGCCTGTAGAAATAAATTACAGAGAGGTAAAAAAATGTTTTTCAAAGCTTTCAAGAAGTATGAAACTGAGATCGCCGGCAGACCGTTTGTGGTCGAGGTCGGCAAGATGGCTCAGCTTGCGAGCGGCTCCTGCCTTGTCCGCTACGGCGAGACCAACGTGCTCTGCACCGCTACCATGGCTGCGAAACCCAGAGAGGGTGTCGATTTCTTCCCTCTTTCGGTCGACTATGAAGAGAAGCTTT
>ERZ857840.923-NODE-923-length-37433-cov-7.208893_pt1 | contig 37433 bp, 29 predicted proteins | sample MGYA00519760_ERZ857840 | MGnify/ENA primary metagenome ERZ857840 (study PRJEB31778, sample SAMEA3449371) | human gut metagenome | biome: human gut; feature: human-associated habitat; material: faeces | place: United Kingdom | collected 2010/2012 ... | reverse complement strand
TCGCCGCGAGCGCGATCGCCAGCCCGGCCCCGTCCGCCGCATGGTCAACGCTTGGTGGAACCGTCTGCTCGGCGCCGTCTACGGCGGCGGCTTCTCCATGCAGGAAGCGGAATACGAGGAGCACGCCACCAGTCGCGACTATCTTTGGAACACCCTCGGCACCGCCGTGTGGGGCTTGGCGTTTCCGCTGCTCACCATCGTGTCTACGCAGCTCGTGGGCGCCGAAGAAGCCGGCAAGTTCTCCATCGCCTTCGTCACCGGCACGCTCATCATGATCGCATGCAACTACGGCGTGCGCAATTTCCAGGTCTCAGACATCGACGAAAAGACGTCCTTTACCTCCTACCAGCTCAACCGCTGGCTTTGTGGAGCGCTCGCCCTAGGCTGCGGCCTCATGTACAGCAGCGCCCGCGGCTATGACGCGCAGATGGCGACGATCGGCCTGGGCGTCTACCTGTATAAGGTCATCGACGGCGTCGCCGACGTGTACGAAGGCCGCCTGCAGCAGGCCGACAAGCTCTACTTGGCTGGAATGAGTCAAACGCTACGCTCCGTCGGCGTCATCGCGGTCTTCAGCGTGGCGCTGTTCTTCACGCGTAGCATGCCCATCGCGGCCATTGCCATGGGCATCGCCGCGATCGCCTCGCTCGTGCTGGTCACCGCGCCGCTCGCCCTGCTCGAGACCGAAAAATCGCGCCGCGTAAGCCTGCGCGAGGTCGGCCACCTGTTTGTCCAGTGCGCCCCACTCTTTGGCGCGCTATTCCTGTTCAATCTTATCGAGAGCATGCCCAAGTTTGTGATGGAAGGAACACTGGCCTACAAATACCAGTTGTACTTTAATGCCCTGTTTTTTCCAGCTCAGGCTATTCTGTTGAGCATTGGATTTGTCTATAAACCGCAGCTCCTGCGCTTGTCGAGCATTTGGGCTAATCCTCGCAAGCGTCGTCGCTTTGACCTGATTATTGTTGCCGTTATGGCGCTGATCGTGGTCATCACCGGCGTGTGCGCCGCATTTATGGCAGGTCCCGGTATTCCCCTCATGAGCTTTATATACGGTCTGAGCTTTGAACGCTACCGTACGCTGGCGCTGCTGATGGTCGTCGCCGGCGGCGTCACCGCGGCCATCGACTTTATCTACGCCATCATCACGGTGCTGCGCCACGCTGGAGACGTCACCAAGATCTACCTAATCTGCTTTGCCGTGAGCGTGGTGCTCCCGGTGATCCTGATCAACCTGCTCGGCCTGATGGGCGCCGTCGTGAGTTACCTAGCCATCATGGCCCTACTGCTGGTACTGTTGATTATCGAGTACCGCCGCATCCGCCAACGCATCGAACGCGACCGCAACCCATACGGCGCCTAATTAGCTGCCCCGGTCACCGAAATTTGCGATGGAATCGCCCCGGCTGGGGTCTCGTTGAAGACAATATGCATCACGTAAAACTAAGTGAGTAGATTTTTACCGAATCCCCGACCACACCGACAGAGCACAAGTCTGTGACCTGCGGTTTTATTGAGGCAAATATGTTGGGTGCTCGGCATTTCCAAAAAAGTCTACTCACTTAGCCAGCGGGCACCCAAATGATTATTTAATCCCCGTCCCAGAGAAATCAATTAGCGGGCAGAAGGGCAAAAGTAGCCAAAAAAGCCCCGTCCCAAATTAGCTACCACTTGCACCGATTATTCGCCCGGGTTGATGTTCGCGTAGAACTCCGCCCCATCATCGAGCCGCAGGATGCCCACGCGACCGAACTCGGAGCCGGTGGCGGCGGCGCAGTCGATATCGATACGATCGGGCACACCGGCAGTGTCCTCGCCGCCCAAGCGCACGATCTGCCCGCGTCCCGATTCCTCATCGAGCCCCGCCAGACCACCGACCTCGCAATAGCGCCCAAGCGATACCGTGGGCGTGTGGCCGCTCACCACGACCGGGCCCTTGCCCTCGGCAGAAAGCAGCCCGGTCGGCACATCCCAATAGCCGTGACGAATCCATAGCAGGTCATCGGGCGACTGCACCGCGAGCATCTGCTGCAGCAGCTCGCGATCGGCACCCACCGCTCCGACGCCGTCGCCGCAATCGACACCATGCTCAAGCAAAAACGCACGCGCCGCCTCGGTCTGAATGCCGGCGTGCACCAGCAGGTACGGCCGCTCGGCAGTCTCGACCACCGCGTAGAGCGGCAGCGCGGCCATCCATCGCACGAGCTCCTCGTATGCCTCAAATTCCATGTCGTTGAGCTGCTCGCGCGTCGTCCAGCCACCGTTGATATCCCAGGTCTCGGCATCGAGCGGATCCTGGCCAATGATGGCATCGAGCATGATCTGCTCGTGATTGCCCTTGAGCACGCGGGCGTTGGGCAGCGAGCGCACGAGCTTAATAACGCCGACCGGATCGGGCCCGCGATCGATCATGTCGCCCAGCACGTACAGCGTGTCGTCGGACGTCAACGAGATCTTAGACAGGGCCTCGTCAAGCGCACGCACGTGCCCGTGAGCATCAGATGTCACATAGATCGCCATGGTACGCCTCTCCTTGCATTGCGGCCGAAACCCGGTGCCGCAACTAAAACTTCAAGTTGAACTTAAACGTTACCCATTGTACTCCGTTGCAATAAAGCTGGAAAGGGTTTCCGAGCAGAGGCAAAGACAGCAGCCGTCTATGACGATATCGCGCACGCCCGCAATCCAACCCCATAAACCCACCATCTTTGGGTACAAATAACCACAGACAACTGACCGTGCCACGCCAACCACCCAGGAGCGGACACTATCCATGAACCAGATCCTTCTCTTTATCGGCCTCGTCATCATTTTGTGCCTGACCATTAAACCCGTCGGCAAAAAACTCCCCTTCCCCACCCTGCTCATCTTTATCGCGCTGGGCATGCTGTTGGGCGTCAACGGCCCGGCGCACATCGACTTTAGCGACTACGCGCTCACCGAAACCGTCTGCAGCACGGCGCTGCTGTTCATCATGTTCTACGGCGGCTTTAACACCAACATCGACCGCGCCAAGCCCGTCGCCGTGCCCGCGGTGTTGCTGAGCACGCTCGGCGTCGTCATCACCGCAGGCATCACCGGCGTGTTCGCCCACTTTGTGCTGGGCTTCGACTGGATCGGCGGCCTGCTGCTGGGATCAGTCGTGGCATCCACCGACGCGGCCAGCGTCTTTAGCGTTCTGCGCGAGCACAGCCTGTCGCTGAGGGGCGGCACCGACTCGCTGCTCGAGGTCGAATCGGGCTCCAACGACCCCGTCGCCTACATGCTCACCGCCGTGCTCGCCGCACTCGCGGCCGGCGGCGACATCAACATTCCCGCACTGCTGGCCAAGCAGATTATCCTGGGCGCGGGCCTGGGCCTTGCCATCGGCTGGGCGGCGGGCCGTCTGATTGAACGCGCGCACGCAATGGCCGAGGGCGCGCAGACCATCTTCTTGTTCGCCGTGGCGATCGTCGCCTACGCGCTACCAAGCTATCTGGGCGGCAACGGCTTTTTGGCCGTATACCTGGCCGGCATTGTGCTGGGTGCGAGCGACATCACCGGCAAGGTCGAGATGGCGCACTTCTTTGACACCCTCACCGAGATGGCCGAGATGACGATCTTCTTCTTGCTCGGCCTGCTCGTCACGCCCGCACGCCTACCACAGATGCTGCTGCCGGGCCTGGCGCTCATGGCGTTTATGCTCTACGTGAGCCGCCCCATCGCCGTCGGCGTGCTCCTGGCGCCCTTTAAGACGAACCCCCGCCAGGTCGCGCTCGTAAGCTGGGCGGGCCTGCGCGGAGCAGCTTCGGTCGTGTTTAGCCTCTTTGCCGTGGTGGCCGGCGTTCCCGGCGGACACGACCTGTTTGACCTGGTGTTTGTGATTGCCGTGTCGAGCATTGTGGTGCAGGGCTCGCTGCTGCCGGCGGTGGCGAAGAAGCTCGATATGATCGATGCGACCGGCGACGTGCGCCGCACCTTTAACGACTACCGCGACGAGGACGGCATGTCGTTTGTAAAGCTCAAGGTGTGCGCTGGACATCCGTTTGCCGGACGCTCGCTCGCGGACATTGGCAGCGCCACAAATATGCTCGTGGTCCTGGTGCTGCGCGACGGGGCGCACCCGGTACTGCCCAATGGCGACACCGTGATCCAGGAAGGCGATCTGCTGGTGATGGCCGCGCCGACGTTTGAAGAGCGTACCGAAGTTACGCTGCGCGAGGTCACCGTGACTCCCCACGGTCGCCTGGCCGGCCAGCGCCTGTGCGATGTGCCGCAAGGCAAACATCCGTTTATTGTGGTGATGCTCAAGCGCGAAGGCCAAACGATCATCCCCGACGGCAACACCCTAATATACGCCGGCGACGAAGCCGTCATCGCCACGCTAGCATCGTAGTGACTAGGAGGTAGCTACTTTAGGACGAAGAGATCAAGCGCCTAGGAACCTCATGTCTTCGCTCGCAGATTTGGATTTGCCTGAGGAGTAAAGCACCCCTCCCCCATGTAACCATCCTGTAAATCATAGCGACGCACTCGAGTTTTACCGTGATGCGGTCGCGCCTGGCGCTCCACTGTGCTAAAGTAACCCGAACGTCCAAACGACTACAAGGGGGAACTAGAAGATGGCACGTGTGCACAACTTCTCAGCTGGCCCGGCAGCGCTGCCCACAAGCGTGCTCGCCGAGATCGCCAACGAGATGATGGACTACCGCGGTTGCGGCATGTCCGTGCTCGAGATGAGCCATCGATCTAGCATGTACCAGCAGATCATCGACGACGCCGAGGCAACCCTGCGTCGCCTGCTGAGCATCCCCGACAACTACCGTGTCCTGTTTTTGCAGGGCGGCGCCACGCTGCAGTTTGCGGGCATCCCCATGAACCTCATGCGCCGCGGCCGCGCCGGCTACATCGTGACCGGCAACTTTGCCAACAAGGCATACAAGGAGGCCGCCAAGTACGGCGAGGCCGTGCTGCTCGCGAGCTCCGAGGACACCAACTTCGACCGCATCCCCGACATGGCCGACATCAACGCGCGCATTGCCGCCGAGGCCGCGAGCGACGGGCTCGACTACGTTTACATCTGCCAGAACAACACCATCTTTGGCACCATGTACCACGAGCTGCCCGCTTGCGGCGACGTACCGCTGGTCGCAGATGTCTCGAGCTGCTTTCTGTCGCAGCCGCTCGATGTTGAGCGCTACGGGCTCATCTACGCCGGCGCGCAGAAAAACGCCGGCGCCGCGGGCGTGACCGTGGTTATCGTGCGCGACGACCTCATCGCCGACGGCCCCGCCTTTGCGCGGGCGCCGCAGTACATGGACCTTAAGACCCAGGCCGCCAAGGGCTCCATGCTCAACACGCCCAACACCTTTGGCATCTACGTGTGCGGCAAGGTGTTCCGGTGGGTCGAGGAGACCGGCGGACTTGCCGCCATGGCCGAGCGCAACTGGGCCAAGGCCAACCTGCTCTATGACCTGCTCGAGCACAGTGTGCTGTTCCATGGCACCACGCAGGCCGACAGCCGCTCCATCGCCAACGTCACCTTCCGCACCGGCGACGCCGAACTCGACGCGGCCTTTGTCGCAGGCGCGGCCGAGCACCAGATTCAAAACGTCAAGGGCCATCGTCTGGTAGGCGGCATGCGCGCCAGCGTCTACAACGCCGTAACCATGGAAGACGTGCAGGCACTGGCCTCGTACATGAAGGACTTCGAAACGCAGCGTAGTTTGAGCCCGCGATCTAACTAGCCCGCAACGCGCGGGCCGACCAGCCACTTCAAACCACCTGTTTAAACCAAACCTGCTAAGGAGTTTTTCATGCGCAAGATTAAGACCATCGACGACATCACCAAGGACGGCAAAGTCGAGTTTGGCGAGGGCTACGAATTTGTGAGCACCGCCGAGGAGGCCGACGCCATCCTGATGCGCTCGACTGACCTGCACGGCTACGAGCTGCCCGAGGGCATCCGCGCCATCGCCCGCTGCGGCGCCGGCGTCAACAACATCCCCGTCGAGGAGTACGCCAAGAAGGGCGTCGTCGTCTTTAACTCCCCCGGTGCCAACAGCAACGCCGTTAAGGAGCTCGTCCTAGGCATGCTGGTGCTCTCGAGCCGCGGCGTGGTGCAATCGATGAACTGGGTGCGCGACAACGCCGACGACCCCGAGATCCAGGTCGACGCCGAGAAGGCCAAGAAGGCCTTTGTGGGCCGCGAGCTCAAGGGCAAGCGCATCGGCGTCATCGGTCTGGGCAACGTAGGCTCCAAGGTCGCCAACGCCTGCGTCGATCTGGGCATGGACGTCTACGGCTACGATCCGTTCATTTCCGTTGAGCACGCATGGGTGCTGAGCCGCGAGGTGCAGCGCGTGGGCACGCTCGAAGATCTCTGCCGCGGCTGTGATTACCTCACGGTGCACGTGCCCAGCAAGGCCGACACCATCGGCATGATCAGCACCGAGCAGATCAACCTGCTGGCCCCGGACGCCGTGCTCATCAACTACGCACGCGAGACCATCATTGACGAGGACGCCGTTGACGCCGCCCTGCGCGAGGGCAAGCTGAGCTGGTTTAGCTGCGATTTTGCCACGCCCAAGACCGTCAAGATGCCCAACACGTTTATCACCACGCACTCGGGCGCCGGCACCGGCGAGGCCGAGGCCAACTGCGCCGATATGGCCATCAGCGAGCTCAAGGATTACCTGGAGAACGGCAACATCGCGCACAGCGTCAACTACCCCGCCTGCAGCATGGGCAAGGCGCGCGCCGCGAGCCGCATCGCCTGCCTGCACGCCAACGTGCCCAACATGATCGGCCAGATCACAGCAATCCTGGCCAAGGACAACGCCAACGTGCAGCGTATGACCAACGAGTCCGTCGGCGAGAACGCCTACACCATGTTCGACACCGACGAGCACCTGGACAGCAGCACCATCGAGGCACTCAAGCAGATTCCTTCGATGTATCGCGTTCGCGTGATCAAATAGCGCCGGCTGATCTGACGGGCAGCTCCCCATGTGGCCTGCCCGTCACTGACATTGAATGCCCGCGGGGGCGCCTTTCGCACGAGAGGCGCCCCCGTTTTTGTGAGCGCTCCATTAAATGCACCGAGCCGCTTCTTGACATACAATTTGTATGTTGACCTAACTATCTGTGAGGTGCCTATGGTTGATACAGATTTTGCTTGGCGGCTTACGCAAGGGCTCGTGCGGATCGACAGTTCCGACCCAGGTGCGTATGAGGGCGAGATTGAACGCTATATCAAAGCGTTGGTTGAGGAACGGTTGGCGCAGCTGAGCCATCCGGTACTCGATGCCGTGCAGATTGCAGAGCTCGAAGTACTCCCCGGGCGCCGCAACCTTATGGTCACCGTGCCGGGCCAAAGCGACGAGCCGCGACTCGTCTATATCTGCCATATGGATACCGTTACGCTGGGCGATGGCTGGGACGCGGACATTCCGCCGCTCGGGACGGTTGTGCATAACGACAAACTCTATGGCCGTGGCGCCTGCGACATGAAGGGTGGCCTGGCCTGCGCCATTGCCGCGCTGGTCCATACGCTCGAGCGCGTGGTGGCGGATGGCGCGCTGCCCCGCCGCGGCTTTTCGCTCATCTGCTCGGTCGACGAGGAAGATTTTATGCGCGGCTCAGAGGCCGCGATCGATGCTGGCTGGGTCGGCTCGCGCGAATGGGTGCTGGACACCGAGCCCACCGACGGACAGATCCAGGTGGCGCACAAGGGGCGTACGTGGTTCGAGATTGAAATGGCTGGCGTGACGGCGCATGCGAGCCAGCCCTGGAAGGGCGCGGATGCCGTCGCCGCCATGGCCGAGGCCGTGTGCTCGCTTCGCCGTGCGTTCGCGGCACTGCCCGTGCATGATGAGCTGGGGCCATCGACCATCACGTTTGGACAGATCGAGGGTGGCTATCGTCCCTATGTCGTGCCCGACCACGCCAAGGTCTGGGTCGATATGCGTCTGACCCCGCCGACCGATACGGCCGCCGCAACGCGCATGGTAGAGCAGGCCATCGCCATCGCCATCGCCGAAGCCGCCGTTCCCGGTTGCCATGGCAGCTACACCGTGACGGGCGACCGCCCCGCCATCGAGCGCGACCCGAACTCTCCCCTTCTAGCAGCGCTCAAGCGTGCCGCCGATGACGTGACGGACGCGGACACGACCGTCGGCTTCTTTACCGGCTACACCGACACCGCCGTCATTGCCGGCAAGACGGGTAACCGCAATTGCATGAGCTACGGTCCCGGGTCGCTCGCGCTCGCGCACAAGTCCAACGAATATGTGCCCCACGCCGATATCGTTCGTTGTCAGCAGGTGCTAATCGCGCTCGCCGATAACGTGCTCTGGGACGCGAGCGGCCAAGTTGGGGCATAATAAGCCGCGAACAAACCGACTCGCGCGTTAGGACCGCCCATGAAAGCACTTCCGTTTCCCTGCATCCGCCCGGCTCAGGACCGCGTGCTCGAAGCGCTGTCCGCAATGGGCAGCATCCTGAGCGGCAACGATGCCCTGCGCGGAGCCATTGCCGATGGCCTGATGCTCAAGGACCCGGGTGCAGCGTATTACGTGTACGAATGCTCGGGGGAGCCGGGGCGCGTGACGGGCGTTGTGGCGATCTGCCCGGTTGGTGCGCTGGCGGACGGCGACGCGGTTGCCGCCGATACGACCGCCGCTGCGCGCGCAATCGCCGACCTCAAGGTACAACCCCGTCCCGTAACGCTTGTCTACGAAGCCTCTCCCGTCATGGACATCATCCTGAGCGCTGCCAAAGAGGGCGCCTCGCTCTACGCCGCCACCGATCCTGCGGGCATTACGCACCGCGTGTGGGAGGTCAAGCGCGAGGACGCCGTCGGCGCCATCCGTGCCATGCTCGACCAGGCGCCGGAGCCGGCACTGGCCGACGACCCTGCCTACGCTGCCGCACTAGTCGGGGCATCACAGCTCCTGGCCGACGACGCACGTGCCGCCGGCACCTACAAGGGCAATGAGCCGTTCAACTTTGCCGTAGCTGTGTTCTTCCCCGCCGCGCAGGTCAGCGGCGGCGCGCCGCGGGTTCCGACGGGCCTGCTCACGCACCAGGTCGCGCGGTTCTAACAAAACCAGACCGCCCAGCGCAAAATTCGGCAGCTCAACAAACAGGGGGCGGAGATGCAGCAGGTACATGCATCTCCGCCCCTTTTGCGTCGAGAAGTTATGCCGGCGACCCGTGCCGCCGCGCTCGCGTTATCCCCGCTGCGGACCTGCAGTAGCCACAAGCGGTTCAAGCCCCAGCTCGCGTGCGTAATCCTCCTGCGTAAAAATCTCAATCAGCTCAAACGTACCGACATCGTCGTCAAACGCAAAGTGCAGCACCGCGCAGTTGCCCGGCACGCGATCGCGCTCGTCGGCCGCCGCACCCCTCACGTGGTCCATGAACTCCTTGATGGCCGAGCCATGGCTTACCGCGAGCACGCACGTATGGTCCGGACGCTGCATAAGCTCGGTCAGCGTCGCCACCATGCGCTCGCGCACCTGCATCTGGCCCTCGCCGCCAAACTGGCGATAGAAGTCGCGCCACGGGCGCTCGGGCATGAGCATCACGCGCTCGGCCTCAAAGTCACCAAAGAACCACTCACGCAGGCCGTCCAGGCGCTCGTACGCCAAGCCCGGCCACAAGTTGGCGATAGTCTGCTCGGTGCGATGAAGCGTGGAGGTGTAGGCATGATCGGGCTCAATGCCGCGCGCACGTAAAAACATGCCGGCGCGCGCCGCCTGGTCGCAGCCCAACTGCGTAAGCGGCGAGTCACTCCACCCCTGAATGATACGCTTGAGGTTGAATATCGTCTGTCCATGACGGACCAGATACAGATCTTTATTCATAGGGGTCCTTTCGTTCGTTACCAATCAAGGAGCGAAAACGCCCCGTCGCAATAGCCAAAATGAAGCACGGCGCCGTTGTCGGGTAGCTCCCCCTCGCCAGTCACATACTCAAGAAACTCCTGGCAGGCTGAGCCGTGGGAAACCGCCAGCACGCAGTCATGCTGCGGCCTGGCCATGATGCGGGACAGCGCCGCGACCATGCGCGACTGAAGCTCACTTTCCGACTCGCCACCAAAGGCAACCGGATAATCACCCCAGGGCTGCGGCGGCATCTCGCGATTTGATGTGCCCTCCAGCGAGCCAAAATGCCACTCACGCAGGTCATCGACCAGCTCTATGGAACGGCCCTCGCCAACGATAAGCTCGGCCGTATGCCGCGCCCGGCCCAACGGCGAGGAATACACATGATCAAAGGCCACGCCGCGCGCCTCAAACGCCGCGCGCGTCGCCAGCGCTTGCTGACGCCCGCGCGCCGTAAGCGGCGAATCGTGCCAGCCCTGCAAAATGCTCTGCACATTGAGCTCAGTCTGCCCATGCCGCACCAAATACAGATCTGCCACACACCCTCCCCTCGTACCACCACAAAGGGGACAGGCACCTTTGCGGTGGTTTACCGCTGGATCACACCGCGGTGACACTCAACTACACCAGCACGTCGGCGAGCGAACGCTTGGGTACGTGGTGCACCTGCGCCTCGTCGCGCCAATAATTGATGGAGCCGTCGGGGTTGGAATCGATCGCATCGATCACCTGTGTCTCGGCCGGAACGCCAAACGCCATGATCAGCTTGAGCTCATATTTGTCGTTATCGAGCCCCATGGCATCGATCGCGCGGGGCGTAAAGGCCTTGAACATACAGGCTGCCACCTCAGGCGTGGCGCTGCGGGCGGCGAGCATCATCGTCTGCGCGGCAATGCCCGTGTCGACCTCGGTAATGGGAGCGGCTGGCTTGCCCGGAACGGCGCGCTCAGCCAAAATCGCGATGTAGCCGGTCGGGCGCTCACCCTCGGCAGGACCCGGCCAATCCTTAAGCGCACCGGCCCATGCAAGCTCATCAAATACGCGCGCGCAATCCACGGCACCGCTCACCACATGAAAACGCAGACGCTGAGCATTGGCGCCGCAGGGAGTCAGGTGAGCCAGCTCTGCCAGCTCGAGCAAAAACTCACGCGGCACGCGCATGGACTCGTCAAAACGGCGGCACGTACGGGCACGACGGACCAGCGCATCAAACGCTTCCAAGCCGAGCTTTTCGCAACCCTGCTCTGCCATCGATTCGACACTCGACGGCGCCTCGGGAACTGCTTCGTTCATAGGGACCCCCAATACAAGCCAATTGTCCTTAGAAAATCTAACCTAAAACGTAGGCAATAACGAACAGGGCTGCAATGTTCTACACCTGTTGAATAGAAAATCGCAACGTGGGGAACAACGGAAACAATTCGGGGCCTTTGGGTTACGTTTCGCCCTCTCCGACCCATACGCCAGCGCCTTTAGGCAATACTGGTTGTAACGATCAAGGCTTACGCCGCACGGAAAGGAGACATTATGGGCATCTTTAAGAACGATGACCAAAAATCGAGCCAGTTTGGATTTGACGAGAAAAGCATGGCGGGCAAAGCCGTCAAGGCCGTGCGCTGGATTTACGCCATCACGGGCGTCTTAGCGCTCATTGCTGGTATCGCGCTGCTTTTTGCACCCGCCAAGTCCCTCGTCTTTTTGACGACTGTCCTGGGTTTTTACTTTGTAATCACTGCTGCCATCAGGCTGTTCACTGCCATTTTTGAGCCGCTGCTGCCCACCGGCTGGCGCGTGACGAGCATCATCTCCAACCTACTCATTATCTTGGGCGGCGCCATAATCCTGCGCAACCAGGCCTTCTCGACCGCGACGCTCACCACGATGGTGGTTATCGTGGCCGGCTTTGGCTGGATTGTCGAAGGTGTCATGTCCATTCTGGAGTCCGAGCTTTCGTCCAACCGCGCCCTCGCCATCCTGAGCGGCGCACTCTCCATCATCGCCGGCATGTTCGTGTTTATCTATCCGCTGTGGTCGGCCAAGATGCTCGTCATCTTTAGCGGCGCCGCGCTGCTGGTGTTTGGCGTAACGCTGATTGTTCGCGCTATTCAATTTGGCAAACTGGTGCACTAGATGCCGCGAACGCTCTTTATTGATGCCGACGCCTGCCCGGTCATGCGCGAGTCGATTGACTGCGCGCGGCGGGCGGGCGTCGCCGTTGTTATCGCCGGCAACAGCACGCAAAACCTGGAACGGCACATTCGCCGCGACGACCCGCGCGATACCGAGCACGCGCGACGTGGCTTTTGGGTCACGACACTCGATGTGAGCGTGGGCGCCGACAGCGCCGACTTTGCCATTGTCGAACGCCTGCAGGCGGGCGACGTGGTCGTGACGCAGGACATTGGCCTGGCGAGCATGGTGCTCGGCCGCGATGCCGCCGCTATCGGCGTGCGCGGGCGTGTGTACGACAAAGCAACCATCGACATGCAGCTGTTTATTCGCCACGAGGAAAAGAAGGTGCGCCGCGCCGGCGGACGCACTCGCGGACCGGCGGCATTTACCAGCGAAGACCGCGCCCGCTTTAAACGCAACCTCACTGAGCTGCTGCACCAACCAAGGTAGATTTTTGGGACATGCCTAAAAATCTACCTTTTTGTTTTGGCAGCGGAGAATGCCCTGGTCACAGGGGTAGATCGTAAGACATGTCCCAATAATCTACTTAAAGGCCAACGGCGGATAGGATGAGGCCCCAGCCGGCACCGATGACGTACATCATGATCAGGAACAGGACGTTTTCGCGGGCGCTGCGGTTGGTGCGGAACAGCACCAGGTAGCCCACACCAGCAGAGATGAGCGTGCCGGCGAGCATTGGGGCCAGCTGCAGCGCGCCTTCCAGGTACAGTTGTGTGATGACGACGCTGGCCGAGCAGTTGGGAATCAGGCCGACAAGCGCCGAACCCAGGACGGCGAGCGTCTCGTTGCCACGCAGGAACTGCTCGATCGCGGACTCGCCGAAGGTCTCGAGCACGGCGACCAGAATCAGCGTCACCAGAAAAATGAATACCGATACCTGCACGGTGTGCGAGATGGCGCTGCGAATAATCGACAGGAGGGGCGCGCCCTCGTGAGAGTGGGAGTGACCGTGGCCATCATGGTGTTCATGCTCGTCCTCATGACCGTGATCGTGGCCATGTCCGTGTTCGTGCTCGTCCTCGTCTTCATCGCAACCGCAATGGTCGCGCTCGCACAGCTCATGGATGTGATCGGCGCTCACGCCCGCCTCGGCCACCTCGTCGATGATGTCACCGCCAGCGTGGTCGTCGTGCGCGCAGTTCACATGAGCCGGATTAGCAGCGGTCCCCAGCACGGTACGGCGAATCGCCGCATGTGCGCGAGCGTTACGACGCAGGCTGCGAATGGCGGCGTCCACGATAAAGCCCGTGACCAGCGCGATCAGCGCCTTCGAAGCCAGAAGCATCGCCATGGTCTGCACGGGAACTTGCTCGGCGAGCAACAGCGGCAGCATCTCATCGGAGGTCGAGAGAAACACCGCCACCAGGGTACCCAGCGTCGCGACGCGACCGGCGTACAGCGTGGCCGCCATTGCCGAAAAGCCGCACTGCGGCACCATGCCCAGCAACGAGCCAACCACGGGGCCCGCAGCGCCAGCGCGCTTGATGGCGCCGTTAACGCGGTCGCCCGCAACATGCTCGAGCGTCTCGAGGGCCAGATACGTCACCAACAAAAACGGCACAAGCGAGAGCGTGTCCTTGCCGGCGTCGAGCAGAATATCAATCAGCAAATCCATGACGGATGGAACCTTTCGTGTCTTTCGGCAGCATTGTAAAAGTCCTAGCGGTCAACTAGGGTATTGTAGTAGACCTAGGCGTGGTGCCAATAGTTGCCCATGGTAAACTATCATCTCGCCACATCTTAATGACCCTGAGCCGCACGACGCGGCCCATCCAAGGAGAAGTTATATGAACGTTTCACAAGCACTCGAATACGAGCGCCAGCCGTTTATTCCCATGTTTATCTATGGCGATCACGGCGCCATGGAGTCCGAGCGCCAGAAGGGCGAAGAGGCCCTCAAGGTGCTCGAGACCGAGTACTTTACCGCCGAGGGCGACCCCAGCTTCGACTTTGCCACCGTGCGCGACCTGGCTGACCGCAACCGCGACCTGTGCGACCAGATTGGCGAGGCACGCCTGCGCAACGTGACGCCCGCGACGCTTTCGCGCGGCCTGTCCGATGCCGACACCTGCGCCGCCATCGGCAAGATGCAAAAGCGCACCGCCGCGTCCGTTATGCGCGAGATCCGCGGCGACCGCGACGCGCTCGGCGTCGCCTACGCTCGCAAGCCCATCCAAGGCACGGTGCTGGGCATCGACATCGAGACCACCGGTCGCGCGCCCGAGCGCGGCTACATCATCAACGTGGGCTGGGAAATCATGGACCTCACCAGCGACGCCGTGCCGCATGACGCCGAGGCGCATTACTGCGGCCTGCCCGACATCTACCGCGGCGAGGATGTGCCGTTGTCGAATATCCACCATATCACCTGGGACGACATCGACGGCAAAAAGCCGTTCCGCGAGAACAAGGAACTGCAGAAGCAGCTGCTCAAGCTTATGAAGAAGTACCCGTACATGGCGCATAACGCCGCGTTCGAGGACAGCTGGTTCAAAATTCATCTGGACGGTTACGCCGAGGCACGCCGCGCCGGCAAGATCATCATCATCGACTCGCGCCAGATCTGCCGCAGCCTGGATGCCGACGTCCGCTCGCTCCCCCGCGAATCCGCCCCCGCCGCGCTCGAGAACTGGGCGCGCCGCCGTGGAACCCTCGCCGCCGACGCCAACGAGCAGCATCTGGGCCTGGACGACACCGACCTCATGCTCCGCACCGTCCAAGCCGAGTTCAACCTCAAGAACCTATTCGCCAAGTAGAAACGCCTGCGACAAACCCCGGCGTAGATCACGAGCGGTCTCGCAGCGGGAAACCCCGCAGTGGGGCCGCCCTACGTTCCACAGATAGATTTGCCATCACAAATTCTGAACACTCATTGCGAACGATTTCGGCCAATTCCCGACACGTAATTCGTTGTCGGATGGTGATGCGTCGATATCAAATGTGCGGCAATTGAGTATTTATATGCTATAGCTAAGCTGCGAAAACTTTTATTTAGGGCATACCAACTCATAATTGCGTCAAGCTTTTGGACAGCATTTGGTTAGACCTCTAAAACGGCTTTTCCACTCAGCGCCGTCAACACGGCATTAGCTGACACGATATATATCATGAGTATCGTATTGTCACATACCACTGCAAAAGCGGTCTACCAGGCCGCGCATTCGGTGTCTGCGAAAGGCATCGAGTCCTGTAGCCCTGCCGCGATTTACGGATCATGTCCCACCGGAACGTTCCTTGACGCAGCCGCAGAATGGCTCACCAAACATGATGTTTCCCTCGACACAAATGATTCCCTCGAGGTGATGGTGTTTGATCGCAGGAATGCGCGCTATGCAATGAACTGTCAATGCCACGTTTCTTCAAAACGATTCTCGAACTCACGCTTTATAGAGCTCAAAGATGGCATCTTCATTGTTGGCGTTGAGCTTTGCGCACTTCAGGCCGCCACCTATCTTTCTTTTCGCGAACTAGTGGAGTACTACTTTGAACTGTGCGGCGCTTATTCCCTTGGAACCGACTCTTCCACCTCCTATACCGAGCGTTTCGCGCTCACCTCGACCGAGAGGTTAAAGCAGTTCTTTAATTCCATTACCAGATGCGACGGTCTGGCCCTTGCCCGAAAGGCGATCCAATGTGTGCGCGACGGATGCCGGTCTCCTATGGAAACAGCCTTTGTCATGATGTTAACGCTGCCCAAAAGCGAAGGAGGGCTTGGTATTAAGGGAATTGAGACCGATTACGAGGTGCAGGTCACCACTGCCGCAAAGAATCTCACGAAACGCAAAAAGTTCTTTATGGATGCGTATCTAAAGAAATCTCGCACAGACATTGAATACAACGGTTTTTATCATGACGCGGAAGAAGACCGCGCCATCGATGAGGAGCGCAAGAATGCACTTGCGTCCATGGGGTACGGAATCATCACCGTCAGCCGTTATTCCTTTATGCATGCCAGCTCTTTTGTTAGGGTCATGGAAGCAATCCAGCGGAAAGAGGGCGTACGCCCCTCGCGTCTGCCAAAAGACTTTCAAATCATGCAAGAGGACCTGAGACAGTTTGTGCTCAGAAGGTTTATAGAAGAGAAAAAGCGAATTCAGAAGCAGCTTCGCCAGGATTCCGAAGAGCGTCAACGAATCGACCTCGAAAAAGCAACGCTCGAAGGCATCACGCTGGATGACCCGACAATTAATGAAGTTCCGGCAATCGATGACATGCAGACTGTCGAATCCGACAGCCCATCATTTGCCCAAACAAGCAGCCTCGCGCCCGAGGGCAGGGTCTTCGGGGCCGGAGACTAGGCCGGCTAACAAGGTGGGTACCCTAGCGACGTGCAAAATTGCGAGTATTCAGCAGGGTCGGGTGTCTATCACCCTCGAGTGGATCCAAATGTGAAGCGAAATCACTCTTGCGTGAGAGCGTTAGGCAACATTTGAGGAAGAACTCATCGGATTAACACCCTAAGATAACTCTTGAACTGCATTATATGACCTGCAATAAATTAGCGGACCCCTATAGTTGCAGAATACTCCATTTTTTGCACGGCACGAGGGTACCCACCTTGGCATCGACTATCAAAAAACGCTCAGTCCGGGATCTCGTCCACTATTCCCCATCATTTTGTACAACGAATTACCTGAACGTCATTGACATATGAACATGCACTCATATAATCGAAAGTAAATTATATGAGCGCATGTTCATATGAAAGGATATTGCAATGAGCATCCGCGTTGATGAAACGAAACTCGACATCGAGGCCACCGAACCCGCGATCCCGACCACCTGCTCGCCCGAGGACCTTCCCGACGAGGAGCTTCTCTACGACCTCGCCGACCTGTTCAAGGTCTTCAGCGACACCACGCGCATCAAGATCCTCTATGCCCTCATGGGCCGCGAGCTCTGCGTGGCAGACATCGCCGAAGCGACCGAAACCTCGCAGTCCGCGGTGTCGCACCAGCTGCGCACACTCAAGCAGTCGCACCTGGTTAAATTCCGGCGCGACGGGCGCAATATCCTCTACTCGCTCGCCGACGACCACGTCTACACCATGCTCAACCAGGGCATGAGCCACATCTGCGAATAGCGACCAACCACGGTACCAGCGCGGCCTGCACCCAAGCCGCAAATACAGAGAAAGGAACCCACCATGAAAAAGCAGTTTAAACTCGACGAGATCGACTGCGCCAACTGTGCGCGCGAGCTTCAGGACGAGCTGGCCAAGCTCGAGGGCGTCAAATCCGTGTCCGTCAACTTTATGACCCAGAAGTTGACGCTCGAGGCCGATGACGCCGAGTTCGACGAGGTGCTCAACCGCGTTGTAGAGTTTACGGCCGACGCCGAGCCGGACTGCGAGATAATTCTCTAGCCCAGGTTTACGCCAACCCGCAAGGCCGCGCTTGCCGCGGCCTTTGCTCGCGAAATTATATGAGCGAGTGTTCATACATTCAAATGGGAGGATACGAGTCATGGCCACCGCCGACCCCAAGAAGAAAAAGAAGAAGCGCAAGAAAAAAGAGTCACTCGAGCATAAGCGCAACCGCATCCTGGTAGCGCTGGGCATTTTTGCCGTGGTGTACGCCCTCGATGAGCTCGGCACCCTCACTGCCGCATTCGGCACCCCGGGCGACATCTACGCCAGCTTCGCACTGTTCCTCGTGCCTTTTTTGATTGCCGGCTACGACGTGCTCCAAAAGGCATACAACAACATCCGCCGCGGCAAGGCGTTCGACGAGAGCTTCCTCATGGCCGTCGCGACCATCGGCGCGTTTGCCATGGTGCTCTTCCCCGACACCGACCCGCACATGGCCGAAGGCGCCGCCGTCATGCTGTTCTACCAGGTCGGCGAGCTGTTCCAAGCATACGCCGTGGGCAAGAGCCGCAAGTCGATCAGCGCCATGATGGACATCGCGCCCGACTACGCCAACGTCGAGCAACCCGACGGCACACTCGAGCAGGTCTTCCCCGATGACATCGCCGTGGGCACCGTCATCGTCGTCAAGCCCGGCGAGCGCGTGCCTATCGACGGCGTCATCGTCGAAGGCGAGACACAGCTCGATACCGCCGCGCTCACGGGCGAATCAGTCCCCCGCCCGGCCAAAACCGGAGACGATATCATCAGCGGCTGCATCAACATGACGGGTCTCATCCACGTGCGCACCACCAAGCCATTTGGCGAGTCCACCGTCGCGCGCGTCCTGGAGCTCGTAGAAAACGCCAGCGAAAAGAAGGCGCGCACCGAGAACTTCATCACGCGCTTTGCCCGCATCTACACGCCCGCCGTCACCGGCGCTGCCGCGGTGCTCGCGCTCGGCGGCGGCTTGGTCACCGGCGCCTGGTCCGACTGGATCCTGCGCGGCCTGACCTTCCTGGTCGTCAGCTGCCCGTGCGCGCTCGTGATCAGCGTGCCGCTGAGCTTCTTTGGCGGCATCGGCGGCGCGTCCAAGCTGGGCGTTCTCATCAAGGGTTCTAACTACCTCGAGACGCTCGCCGACGTGGACACCGTCGTCTTTGACAAGACGGGCACCCTCACCAACGGCACGTTCTCGGCGGTCGCGGTACACCCCGAGGCCGGCTATACCGAGCAGTCGTTGCTCGAAGTCGCAGCCCTTGCTGAGTCGTTCTCCGATCACCCCATCGCGCAGTCCGTACGTGTCGCCTACCAGGGCGAGGTCGACCCCAAGCGCGTTAGCAACTCCGCCAACGACGCGGGCCACGGCGTGACGGCAACCATCGACGGCAAGCACGTCGTCGTTGGCAACGCAAAGATGCTCGCCGCGGCCGGAGTCGAAGCGCCCGATTGCGAGGTCGTCGGCACCATCCTCCACGTGCTAGTCGATGGCATCTATGCCGGCCACATTGTAATTGCCGACACCATAAAGGCCGATGCAGAGCAGACGATCCGCGACCTGCACGCCGCCGGCGTCAAGCGCACCGTCATGCTCACGGGCGACCGCGAGGAAGTGGCTGCTGCGGTGGCCAAGCGGCTGGGGCTCGACGAGTTCCACGCGCAGCTGCTGCCGGGCGACAAGGTCGAGCGTGTTGAAGCGCTGCTGGCAGCCGAATCGGGCAAGGGCAAGCTCGCCTTTGTCGGCGACGGCATCAACGATGCGCCCGTGCTCACCCGCGCAGACGTTGGCATTGCCATGGGCGCTATGGGTTCCGACGCCGCGATTGAGGCCGCCGACGTGGTGCTCATGGACGACAAACCGTCCAACATCTCCCGCGCGATCCGCGTGGCGCGCAAGACCATGTCGATTGTTTGGCAGAACATCATCTTTGCGCTGGGCATTAAGTTGCTGATTCTGGTGCTTGCGGCACTGGGCATCGCCAACATGTGGCTTGCCGTGTTCGGCGACGTAGGCGTGGCGATCATCGCCATCCTGAACGCCATGCGCGCGATGGGTGTCAAGAACCTGTAGCGTTTGTGGTCTGTCCGGTCGGGGCCGGGCTTGGTTTTGAAAACGTCCTCGCGCATGAGGCCCGTCTTTCCTGCTCCTGCGGAGCAACGGAAAGACGGGCCTCGCGCTGCGGAGTGTTTTCAAAACCAAGCCCGGCCCCGACCTGCGTTGACACAGCTGGCGGTTCTTGGGCATCGCTTGCTGGTGGGGTTCCTTGTCTGAGTTGGACTTAGTTGGTGGGACCACTCGTCTCGGTCGCTGTCCCGCACCGTTCCGGCGCGGGAGGCGCGCCGTTGCGGGAGTGCTAGTCGGTCATTGTTGGCGCCGAAGCACCGTCCCGCCCCAGCATCGATCTTAGCTTCTCAAAGCTTTCCTCGCTCAGGCAGTGCTCCATGTGGCAGCCCTCTTGCGACGCCACCTCGGCCGATACGCCTGCATCCTCCAAAAGCCCCACGAAAAAGCAGTGGCGCTCCCACATTTGGCGCGCGACCTCCAGACCGCGCTCTGTCAGATGAACATCTCGTTTGCCCATTTCGACATAGCCGTTGCTTTCCAGCGTCGCCATGGCCTTGGAAACGCTCGCCTTGGTTACGCCGAGGTACTCCGCAACGTCGATCGAGCGCACGATGCCCTGACGTTCCGACAGAACGTAGATCGATTCGAGATAGTCTTCTCCGGATTCACGTAGGGCCATGGGCCGCCTTTCGCGATGATTGCTAGTTAGCCTTTGGATACTTTTCACAGCTTACTTTACCGCAAAAGTTGCCCATGTCTTACTACTTTGCCTAAAAGTTAGCCGTGTTTCACAAAACGTGCGGGACGAAAACAAAATGGGGACGCCCCGCAAGGAGTGTCCCCAGCTGCCGGCAGAAAAGGAGCATCCCTAAGTGCCGAGCCGCAGTTATAACAGTCCAAAGTGCTTCGCGGCGTTGCAGATGCCGTCGTCGTCCACGGCGGTCGTCACATAGGTCGCTGCAGCTTTCACCGTGTCCTGCGCGTTGCCCATGGCCACACTTGTGCCCACGGCCGAGAACATCGACAGGTCGTTCTCGCCGTCGCCAAAGGCAATCGCCTCGCTCGCGTCGATACCAAGCCGCTCGAGCGTCGCCGCCACGCCCAGGTCCTTGCCGCCGTTAGCGGGAATAATGTCGCAGAACAGGTCGCACCAGCGCGTGGTGAGCGAATGCGACACGGCGTCGGTCACGATATGTTCGTCGGCCGGGTCCACAAAGGCGCAGAACTGGTAGACCGGTGCGTCAAAGGCGTGCTCAAACGGCTCCTCGTGGTAGACGATTCCCGCGTTGCTGCCAGCCGTCACCACGCGCTCGGACAGGCGGTTCACAAACGAGTTCTCGCCCTGCATGCACAGCGAGTCGTAGCGCCCCTGCGCCACCTGGTCCACAATCACCGCGACGTCGTCCGGATCGATCGGGCAGCTGCGGTAAACTCCCTCGGCATCAAAGCAGTGCTGGCCCGAGAGCGTAATGTACGCATCCCAGCCCAGGTCGAAAAGCCAGTCCGGCATCTGGTAGGTCGGACGGCCCGTGGCGATCACGCACGCAATCCCCTGCTCGCGAAAGCTGTCGAGCACCTGCTGCGCCGACGCCGGAATCCGGTGGGTCTTAAAGCTCAGCAGCGTACCGTCGATATCGAAAAACGCGGCTTTGATCATTCTCGCTTACTCCTCGCCCTCGAGCTTTTCGCTCGCCTCGAGCCACGCCATCTCCAGCTCGTCCATGGCGGCGTGAGCCTCGTCGATCTTTGCCTGCTGCTCGCCGAGCGCCGTGTAGTTGGTGGGATCGACCTGGGCCATCGCGGCCTCGGCCTCCTCAACGCGAGCGCGCTGCGTCTCCATCTTGCGCTCGAGCGAGCTCACCTCGCGGCGGAGCTTCTGACGTTCGGCGTTGGACAGGCCGTTGGGCTGACCGCTCGACTTGGGCTTTTCGGCCGCAGCTGCCGCGGCACCGGTGTCGAACGTGCCGGTCTTGGCGCTCGGTGCGCCCACGGGCTCGCCCTCGGCGGTAGCGTTGCACAGGCGCAGGTACTGGTCGACGCCGCCGGGCATATGCGTCAGGTGGCCGTCGAGCAGCGCCCACTGCTGGTCGGTCACGCGCTCCATCAAGAAGCGGTCGTGCGTCACCAGAATCAACGTGCCCGGCCAGCCGTCGAGCAGGTCCTCGACAATCGCCAGCATGTCGGTATCCAGGTCGTTGCCGGGCTCGTCCAGGATGAGCACGTTGGGCTCGTCCAGGATTGTCAGCAGCAGCGACAGGCGACGGCGCTGGCCGCCCGAAAGATCGCCGATGCGGCTCCAGAGCTGCTGCGTCGTAAAGCCCAGGCGCTCGCAGAGCTTCTCGGGCGAAGTCTCCTTGCCGTCGATGACGTAGTACTTCTTATAGTTGCTGAGCACCTCGCGGATCGTGTCGCCCATGTATGGCTCGAGCTCCTCGAGCTGCTGCGACAGCACGCCAAAGCGTACCGTCTGGCCAATCTTCACGCGGCCGCGCGTGGGCGCAATTTTACCCTGGATCACATCGAGCAGCGTCGACTTGCCAGCGCCATTCTCACCCAAAAGACCATAGCGGTCGCCCGCACCAATGAGCCAGGTCACATCGGAGAGCACCTGCTTGGGCGCGCCGCCGGCATCCGCATAGCCGGCATCCACGTCGACCACGTCGATAACCTGCTTGCCTAGGCGGCTCACGGCGAGGCGCTTGAGCTCCAGCTCGTCACGCATGGGCGGCACGTCGGCGATCAGCTCGCGAGCGGCATCCACACGAAACTTGGGCTTGGTGGAGCGCGCCTGGGCACCGCGGCTCAGCCACGCAAGCTCCTTGCGTGCCATGTTGCGACGGCGCTCCTCGGTAACCGCGGCCATGCGGTCGCGCTCCACGCGCTGAAGGATATATGCGGAGTAACCGCCCTCGAAGGGATCGACCTGGCCGTCGTGGACCTCCCACATACTGGTGCAGACCTCGTCCAAGAACCAGCGATCGTGCGTGACCACGAGCATGGCGCCCTGACCGCGCTGCCAGCGGGCCTTTAAGTGACGCGCGAGCCAGTTGATGGTGCGCATGTCCAGGTGGTTGGTGGGCTCGTCGAGCATGAGCACGTCGTAATCGCCGATCAGCAAGCGCGCGAGGTCCACGCGACGGCGCTGACCGCCCGAAAGCTCGCCCACCGTGCCCTCCCAGGGCACATCGCTGATGAGGCCGGCCAAAATCTGGCGTGTGCGGGGACTCGACGCCCACTCGTACTCGGGGGCGTCGCCCACAACGGCATGATGCACGGTATCAGTATCGACCAGGTTGTCCTTTTGGCCGAGCAGACCGATCGTCGTGCCGCGGCGGTGCGTCACGCGTCCGTCATCGGGCTCCAGCGTGCCGGCGAGCACGCTCAGCAGCGTCGACTTGCCGTCGCCGTTTTTACCGACAATACCAATACGGTCGCCCTCGCCCACGCCGAGCGTCACGCTATCGAAAATATGCTTGGTGGGAAACTCTAGGCTGACGGAATCGCATCCCAAAAGAATCGCCATATGCCCTGCTCCTTCGTAGAAATTCAACGTTGTCCATGATAGCAGCGAGCCCCACCCCAAACCACCACGAAGGCGCCTGTCCCCTTTGTGGCGGTCGTTTCGGTCGCAGAGCAAAAGGCGGGCCATCTCCCAAAAGAGATGACCCGTCTCTCCAATCAGTCCCGTGACAACCGTGGCCGCCGCGGGCCTCAAGCATGTCCCGGACTAGGAGAACATGCCGGTGAGGTAATCATTCAGCCGCTTATCCTTGGGCCGTTGGAAAATCTCGTCGGTCTCGTCGTACTCGACCATATCGCCCATGTAGAAGAACGCCGTGCGGTTGGACACACGCGACGCCTGCTCCATGTTGTGCGTCACGATGACGATGGCGCGGTCGGCCACAATCGACGACATGAGGTCCTCGATCGCCAACGTCGAGATGGGGTCGAGCGCCGAGCAGGGTTCGTCAAACAGGATCACATCGGGGTTGAGCGCCAGCGTGCGCGCGATGCACAGGCGCTGCTGCTGACCGCCCGAAAGCGCGTAGGCGCTCTTGTCGAGCTTGTCCTTGACCTCGTCCCACAGCGCTGCACCGCGCAGGCTCTCCTCGACCATACGATCAAGCTCGTCACGGTCGGTAATGCCGTGACGCTTGGGCGCAAACGTGATGTTGTCGCGAATGGACTTGCGGAAAGGGTTGGGCTGCTGGAACACCATGCCAATGGAGCGACGCAGCTCGTACGTGTTCTCGGTCCTGGTGTTCACATTGCGTCCGCGGTAGTTAATCTCGCCCTCCACGCGGCAGCCGCGAATCTCGCGGTTCATAAGGTTGAGGCTGCGCAAAAAGGTCGACTTACCGCAGCCCGAAGGCCCGATGAGTGCCGTGATCTCGCCCTTGTGAAACTCGAGCGACGTATTGTGCAGGGCATGGTGGTCGCCATAGTACACGTTGACGTCCTTAGTGGAGAGCACGACCTCGTCGCTCACGGCCTTGCCGCTCACGCGCACGCGCTTCTCGCTCTCCCCCACGCTCGACAAAAAGTCCTGGGTCTCGGACGATGCCGCTTCGGTTGCGGGCGTTACACCCATCTCGCTCATTCGGCCGTCATCCTCCTTGCCAGTTGCTTGCCCACGATACGGGCGACTACGTTAAACAGCAGCACGCAAATCATCAGCAGCGCCGCGGTGCCCCAGACGATCTGCTGGGCCTCGGGGCTGCCCTCGCCATAGATCTTGTAGATATGCACGGCGAGCGACTCGCCAGGGCGGAACACGTTCCAGGCACAGGTGGGGCTCGACAGGTTAAAGCTCAAGAAGTTCAGGCGAACCGGCGAGCTCATACCCGAGGTAAAGAGCAGTGCTGCGGCCTCGCCAAACACACGGCCGGCCGAAAGCACGATGCCGGTCACGATGGCGGGCATGGCCTCGGGAATCAGGATGTGCAGCGTGGCCTCCCAGCGGGTAAGGCCCATGGCCAGGCATGCATCGCGCTGGGCCTGTGGCACGTCCTCGAGCGCCTGCTGGATCACGCGCACCAGGATGGGGATATTGAACATGGTGAGCGCGACAGCGCCGGAGATGATGGAGTACTTCCAGCCCAGCTGCACCGAGAACACCAGAAAGCCGAACATGCCGACGACGATGGAAGGCAGCGAGGACAGCGTCTCGATGGCGGTAGAGGCGATGTCGCGGATAGGGCCGTTCGGCGCGTACTCAACCAGGAAGACCGCTCCGCCTAGGCTGATGGGCACCGAGATGATCAGAGTGATCAGCAGCAGGTAGAACGAGTCGAACAGCTGGTAGAGCACGCCGCCCTGCGTTCCGTTGGCGCGCGACGGCTCTGTGAGAAAGCCCGGCTGGAACAGCGTCGAGATGCCCTCGAACAGGATATAGGCCACCATGGAGATGACGATGAGCATGACGATGGCGACGATCGCCGTCAACACGCCCGTGACGAAGCGGTCCTGCTTTTGGACGCGCCCGAGCCTCGCCTCGTCGATGTGGATACGCGTGCTAGCCACGAGCCTTCGCCCCCTTGCGGCCGATAAGGTGGATGATCAGGATGAAGATGAGGCTCATGCCCATCAGCAGCAGGCCGAGTGCCCACAGAACATCATCCTGGGCCGAGCCCTCGGCATAGACCGCCATGGACGTGGTGAGCGTGGTGGTGATAGTGGACGCCGGCGACAGCAGCGACATCGGCATGGCCTCGATGCCGCCGATAACCATGCGCACGGCGAGCGTCTCGCCAAAGGCGCGGGTCATACCCAGGATGACCGCAGTCATGAGCGACGGCATGGCGGACTTGAGCACCACGTGCCAGATGGTCTGCCAGCGGGTGTAGCCCAGCGCGAGCGAGCCCTGGCGGTAGCTGTCGGGCACGGCGCGCAGGCCGTCGACCGAAAGCGTGGTCATGGTCGGCAGGATCATGACGGCCAGTACGATGGCACCGGGCAGGATACCCAAGCCCGTGCTCACGTGGAAAACGCTCTTCATAAGGCCGACGACAACGTGAAAGCCGATCAAGCCAAAGACGACCGAGGGAATACCGGTCAAAAGCTCAATAAGCGGCTGAAAGATCTTGGAGCCAAATTTTGGTTGGATCTCGACCGCAAAGATGGCAGAGCCGATGGCGATGGGCAACGCGATGAGCGTGGAGAGCACCATGACCGCAAACGAGGTGACGATCAGGGGCAGGGCGCCGGTGTAGGGCAGGCCGTTTTTAGCCGTGTTGGCCAGGTCCCACTTGGTGCCGGTGAAAAACTCGACGACCGAGACGCCGTCTTTGACAAAAGCCGAGAGGCCCTTTTGGGCGACCATAAAGATGAGCGCGGCAACGACAAGCGTCACGAGCGCTACGCACGCGCCCGTGACGCACAGGCCCACGTTCTCAAGGTCGCGCTTTGGCAGCTGTTTTGCCATTGCAAACCTTTCCGGGGGCGACTACTTATTTAGCGGAGACCTTGCCGCTGGCGTCCTTGACGACCTTCATGGCAGAGACGGGGATGAAGCCCTGCTCCTCGACGAGCTTGCCCTGGACGTCGTCGGAAAGCATGAACTCCAGGAAGGCCTTGGTAGCCTCGTCGGCGTCCTTTGCACAGTACATGTGCTCGGTCGCCCAGATCTTGAAGGAGCCGTCGGTGACATTCTTGCTCTTGGGCTCCACGCCCTCGACCTTGATGGCGTTGAACTTGGAGTCGTCGAAGTGCGAGAAGTCGAGGTAGGAGATGGCGTTGTCGGTGCTGCCCATCTGAGTCTGGACGTCGCCGGACTTGTCGAGCTCGGCGTCGCCCTTAAAGTCGACAGCCTCGTCGCCAAAGACGGCAGCCTCGAAGGTGGCGCGAGTACCGGAGCCGGCCTTGCGGTTGAGGACGACGATCTTGGCGTCGTCGCCGCCGACCTCCTTCCAGTTGGTGATCTGGCCGGAGAAGATGCCCTTGAGCTGCTCGAGGGACAGGTCGTCGACCGTCACGTTCTTGGAGACGACGGGGCCCATGCCCACGACGGCAACCTCGTGGTCGACGAGCTTCTTGACCTGGTCGGCCTCGAGTTTGGTCTCGGCGAAGACGTCGGAGTTGCCGATGGTGACGGTGCCGGCGGCAACAGCGGTCAGGCCCTTGCCCGAACCGTTACCCGAGCCGGAGACGGAGACGTCCGGGTTGGCATCCATGAACTTCTCGGCAGCGGCCTCGACGAGAGCCTGGAACGAGGAGGCGCCGTCGTAGGTCACCTCGCCGGAGACGGACTCGGCAGCAGCGGCGCTACCCTTGTCGGCGGCGTCGGATGCGCCGGAGCCGCCGCAACCAACGAGACCGAGACCGACGATGCTGGCAAGACCACCAGCGAGGCCGAGGAACTGACGACGAGAATAAGCCTGATCGAGCATGATCTTCCTTTCATACATGCGACTCGCGGGCACCCCGCCCGCTTTGCTGTTTGGAAAGATACGACCCCGATCGGGCAGCACCAGCGCCAACTGCGGTTTCTTACGGGCTATTGATAGACCTTTACCGCAAGCGCAGCACGGCCTTTACAAACGAATAACAAACCCGCCGCCAAACATGGCCAGCCTTTTACACCATTAAAAACAAAGTTGCGATGAAATAGTTCCTGCTTGGCCATCAAATGGCCCATTCTAGGAACTATTCCACCGCAACTTAGATTGGGAAACCGCGAGACCTTAAAGCTCTAATTCATTCAAACGGAGGATCGCAACAATATAGATCTTGAGCGCCTGTTTAAGCTGTTCCTCGTTGGCGCACTCGTTGGGGCCGTGCATCTGGCCGCCCCATGCGGGCAGCTCCAGGCCGGTCTCCTCGGGGCCAAACGAGACGGCGCGGGCAAAGTTGCGCGCGTACGTGCCGCCGCCCATGGCAAAGGGCTTGGCATGCTTGCCCGTAAACTCGTTATAGGTATCGATAAGCGCCTTCACGGCCGGATCGTCGGCAGACACCGAGAACGGCACCTTAGCGCGACCCAGCTGGCACGTCACGCCAAAACGGCCCACGAGCGGCTCGAGCTGCTCGCGGATGGTATCGGCACTGGTGCTATCGGGGAAGCGCACGTCGATGACCTGCTCAATATGGCCATCCGCCACGCGGATGACGCCAGCGTTGCAGGTAAGCGGGCCAAACGCCGGACTCGTCGCATCGATACCCAGGCCGCGGCCATAGGCATCCGCATGCACAAAGGCCAGGAACTTGACGAACTCGTGCTCGGCAGGCGTCAGCAGGCGCTCATCGCGTGCACCAAACGCGTCCTCGGCCTCGCGCAGATACGCCACGATCAGGCCGACGGCGTTGATGGTGCCCTCAGGCATCGAAGCGTGGCCGCCAATACCGTGGGCGAAAATCTGCGCATGCCCGTTATCAAGCGCCGTGATCTCCAGGCGGTCGGCGTTCTCAACGGGCGCCGGCAGCTCATCGGCGGCAATCGCGAGCTCGCAGATGGACTGCGACGGAATGGCGTTGCTCGCCTCGGCACCGCTCCAGGACACAATGCGCCCGCCGTCGATCTTGGGGCTCACAAACGTCGCCCCAAACTGGCCCTTCTCGGCATTGCAGACCGGGAACTCGGCATCGGGTGTAAACAGAAAGTCGGGGTTTGCATAGTTCTCCAGATAATGGTGAACGTCGGACATGCCCACTTCCTCATCGCAGCCCAGCAGCGCGCGGAAGGTGTAGCGCGGCACAATGCCGTGCTTGAGCAGGTAGGCGCCGGCGTAGAGCGACAGCACGGCCGGACCTTTGTCGTCGATCACGCCGCGGCCGAGCAGCCAGCCCTCGCGACGCTCCATCGCAAACGGGTCGGTGTTCCAGCCGGGGCCAGCGGGTACCACGTCAACATGGCAGATAGTCGCGAGCTGTTTGTCGCCGCGGCCCGGGATATCGGCGATTCCCACATAGCCCTCGTCGTCGCTCGTCTGATAGCCGAGCTTTTGCGCAATGCCGAGCGCGCAATCGAGCGCATCACGGACCGGGCGGCCAAACGGCGCGTCGGGCTCCGCATCGGCAGAAACTGCCACGGACGGATAACTCACCAACTGCTCGATATCGGCGACGACATCCTCCCAGACCTCGTCGACATACTCGGTAACGCTCTGCTCCACCTGATTCATGGACGACCTCCTTACCAATGAGCGGCGAGCGTGCCCGCCCCTCACATCGCATACTTATATAGCGAAAAGTTTAGCAAGCTCGGCCACCGAGTGCACCACCGCATCGGCACCCGCGGCCTCGTGCTCCCCCGGCGCCGCCGCGCCCGAATAGATGCCGATACACGGCACACCCATCGCGTGCGCGCCCTCCACATCGTTAAAGCGGTCGCCGATCATCACGGCCTCGTCCGCGGTCGCGCCCAGGGCCGCCAGGGCATCGCGGACCGAATCCGCCTTGGTCTCGCGCCCCTGCGGCGGATTCATGCCAACCACTGCCTCAAACTGGCAAATCCCCAGCTCATGCACCATATCGATGCACTTCGCCTCCATGCGAGACGTCGCGACCGCCATGCGATGCCCCTGCGCGGCAAGGCCATCGAGCAGCTCGGGGATTCCGTCGAACACGGGATACTCTTCAGGTCCCAGCTCATCAAAAAAGGCACGGTACTCGTCAGCCACCACAAGCGACTCCTCGCGGGAGAAGCCATAAAAGTCGTGAAAGCTCTTCCACAGGGGCGGCCCGATCATGCGGCGCAGGTCACCCATCTGCGCCTCCGAAAACCCGCGCGCGGCCAACGTCTTGCGCGTCGAGGTCATCACCGCCCGGCCCGTATCGGCCACCGTGCCGTCAAAATCGAACAGCACAACCGGCCGCTCGCATAGCTGTAATGCCGCCATCGGCATCCCTCTTCCCCAGTTGATGATTTCCACACCGACACTTCAAACTGTTGACTATTCAACAATTGAACCTAGAAATGTGGAACGACTCCACTATACTTGTCGCACTTTGCTCTCAGAAGGCGGCGCGCAAGCGCCCCAACGAAAGGTGCAATTATGTCTTTTGCCATCATAACCGACTCCACATCGGACATCTCCCCCGCCCGTGCTCAAGAGCTCGGCATTTACGTGATTCCACTGCATGTGATTATCGAGGGTGAGGACCTGCTCGACCAAGTGCAGATTACCGCCGAGGAATACGTCGCCCGCATGGCTGGCTCCGAGCAGTTGCCGCACACCTCGCAGCCGAGCGCCGGCGAGTTCAAGGCGCTCTTTGACCGCGTGCTCGCCGACGGCCACGATAGCGCCATCTTTATCTCGCTATGCAGCGAGTGGTCCGCCTGCTATGCCAACGCCAGCCTGACGGCCGAGACCCACGAGCTCGACGTGCGCTGCATCGATTCGCGCACCGGTTCGGGTGCCGAAGGCCTGCTGGTGGAGTACGCGCTCGCCATGCGCGAGGACGGTCGCAGCCTGGACGAGACCGAGGCGCAGATCCGCGCGACGCTGCCCGACGCCCACCTGCTGCTGATTCCCCGCACGCTCGAGAACCTGGTCAAGAACGGCCGCGCACCTAAACTCGCCGGCCAGCTCACGCAGATGCTCAACATTCGCCTGGCCGTTTCGCCGGAGTGGAAATCGGGCGAGATCAAGGCCATCAAAAAGGGCCGCGGTGCCAAGCGCATCGTTGCCAACACCATGGCAGATTGCCTCGCGTTTTTGGACGAGCACCCGGGCTCAAGCGTGCGTGTGCTCACGACCGGCGCCGCCGAGGAGCAGGAGCTTGTCAACGAGGCACTCGCGGGCCAGGATTACGTAGACGCCGGCACCGGCCCCATCGGCTGCACCATCGCCACCCATGTAGGCGTCGACGCCATCGCCATCAGCTACTGCCCCCGCTACCAACCCATCCACTAGGGGCACCTTTACCTCTTGCGGTGGAATAGGGACTGTTTTTGGCTTATCAGCCGCCAATCAATCCCTATTCCACCGCAACTTAGAAATCGGCAATCAGCCCTGCGGACCCTGGAACAGCTCCTCATGAGAGCCCATTCTGACCAGCCGGATCACAGGATTAGTCTTATGCGGCAAGTAGAGAACGACCACGTCGACCAAGCCATCGGATAGATGGAAATCGATGTGGCCGTTGTAGTTGCCGCCCGGGTTTGAAAGCTCATGGGCGCCATATTCCGCGGGAAGCGAGCCGTGAGCTGCAAGCTCTGCGACCGCCGCCCTAAACTCGGTTTTTAGCTGCGGATGGATGCGCATCGTCCGTTTGTAATCCGCCTTAAACTGAGCCTCGACTTTAATCTCGAACATCGCTATTCCTCATCGAGGAATGACATAAGCTCATCAGCGTTATTGAATGACGGGCTGTCGTCCGTCAAAATCCCCAACTCATGAGCCTCGGCGATCACCATGGCGCGTCTCGTCGCCTCGTTGGGCACCTCTGCCCTTCCTACGATCTCAAAAGGAATCTTTCGCTGATTTACCAGCTGCCGAACAGCAAGGTTGAGATACGAATTGAGACTTAGACCAACCGTATCCAAGAACTCAGTCGCCTGCTCCTTGAGCCCCTCTTCGATGCGAACCGTCGTAGGCTTAACCGTTGCAGTGGACATACGGGACCTCCTCGCCTCGTCTTTTGCATCAGTATACCCAATTTAGATGGCAGACTGATGTTAAATAGCATCAGTCTGCCATTCACAATACTACAACGACAGGCACGCTCGCCCTATATCAACCCGCTCAGGGCGATGTCGACGGCCTCGTTGAGGTCGTCGGTGATGTGGACGAGGTCTGGATCGAGCGGGCTAATCATGCCGGCATCCATCACCGGGCCGTTGAGCCAGTCGAACAGGCCTTGCCAGTACTCGCTGCCCACCAGTACGAGCGGCATGCGCTTGACCTTGTGCGTCTGCACCAGCGTGAGCACCTCGAACATCTCGTCGAGCGTGCCGAAACCGCCGGGGAACACGATGGCACCCGAGCTGTACTTAACGAACATGGTCTTACGCACAAAGAAGTAGCGGAAGTCCATACCCAGGTTCACGTATTTGTTGAGCCCCTGCTCGTGCGGAAGCTCGATACCCAAGCCGACCGACTTGCCGTTGGCACTCGCCGCCCCCCTGTTGGCCGCCTCCATGATGCCGGGGCCGCCACCGGTGATGACCGCCACGCCACGTTGCGCGATCTTGCGCCCGACGGTACGCGCCGCCTTGTAGAGCGGATCGGTCTTAGGCGTGCGGGCGCTGCCGAAGATGGTCACTGCAGGACCAAGCTCTGCAAGCGCGCCAAAGCCATCGACAAACTCTGCCTGAATGCGCAGCACGCGCCACGGATCGGCATGCAACCAGTCGGTCGACTCCTCGGGCGCCAACAGATTGGCGTAGGTGTTGTCCTTAGGAATCATGGGACCGCGCATGACCACGGGACCGCGTCGGTACGTCTCGTCGTAGGCCGGCTCGCCCTCGACGTTCTCATTCTTAATCATGGGTACTCCTATCGAGAAAAAGAAAAGCGGGCGGGGTCGACGCCATGCGCCAAACACCCGCCCGAACATCAACTATTCGGTATGGTACCCACGATGCATCAAGTGCTTGCAAGCTATCGGTCAGCGGTCGCGCAGACCGTGTTAGCGAACGCGATGACCGGCCAGCGCTCGCCCCTTGCCGTTGCCAGCGCTCTGCAAGCGCCCGCGCCGCTCTTAGTAGTCCACCGCCGCAGGACTGTTCATCCAGTCACTCACGAACGCGCCGTAGCGGCCCTCGATAATGGCCTGGCGGGCACGCTGCATAAGGTTGAGCAGGTAGTAGATGTTGTGCATCGACAGCAGAATACCGCCGAGCATCTCCTTCTGCGTGACCATGTGGCGGATGAGCGCGCGGCTGTAGCCGCCCGTGCACACCGGGCAGGTGCAGGTGGGGTCGATGGGGCCGTCGTCGTGCGCAAAGCGCGCGTTACGGAAGTTGAGGCGACCCTCACTGGAGAACGCCGTACCCATGCGGCCGGTGCGCGTCGGCAGCACGCAGTCGAACATGTCGATGCCCACGCCAACGCCGCGCACGAGCGTGGTAGGGTTGCCGACGCCCATGAGGTAGCGCGGCTTGTGCTTAGGCATGTACTCGGAAACCAGCGGCGCCAGGGTCTCGAACATGGTCTCGTGGTCCTCGCCCACCGAGTAGCCACCGATGCCGTAACCGGGGAAGTCGCCGCACTCTTCCAGATGGCGCAGCGAACGCAGGCGCAGGTCCAGATGCATGCCACCCTGGACGATGCCAAAGAGTGCCTGATCATCGCGGGTGTGTGCCTTATAACAGCGCTCGGCCCACATACTCGACAGCTCGACGGCGCGCTCGACATAGGCACGCGTGGCGGGATAGCCGGGGCATTGATCGAGCTGCATGCAGATGTCGGAGCCGAGCTTCATGGCGATTTCCATGTTGTCCTCGGGCGTCCAGAATACGTGGCGACCGTCGTAATCGTTGACGATAAAGCGCACACCCTCGTCGGTGAGCTTGACGGCGTCGTTATGGCTGAACACCTGGAAGCCGCCCGAGTCGGTAAGAATGGGGCCATGCCAGTTCATAAACTTGTGCAGTCCGCCCAGCTCGGCGATGGTGTCCTCGCCGGGACGCATGGACAGGTGATAGGTGTTGGCAAGCACGATCTGGGCGCCGAGCTGTTTAACGGTCTCGGTAGGAATGCCCTTGACGTTTGCCTTGGTGCCCACGGGCATAAAGATTGGCGTCTCGATGTCGCCGTGCGGGGTGTGCAGCACGCCGGCACGCGCATGCGTCGTCGGGTCCTCTGCGATCAGGTCGAATTTAAAAAGGCTCTGGTCCATAAACTGGAACTCCTTGGTTGCGGTTCATACGCAAACCATTATACGGGCAACCCGCAAAGAGCACCGACTCGACAGAAACTGATGCATTAAACGACTAGTTGTTGGGGACACTCTTCAGCGCCATCTTGCAAAGGAGCGTCCCAATCTGCCGGCACTTAGGGACTGTCCCCAAGTGCCGGCAAGAGTGTCCCTTATGACTAGTCATTTAAGAACGTCCCCAACGACTACGAGATCATCTCCAACAGCCAAGGCAACGCCGATGCTCTGGCGACGTCAGCGAGCGGTCGCCCTGGTGACCGCGCAGCGTCGAGCCGTTACGCGGTTTGGAAAAACCGCGTAACCCCTAAGGACGCTGGCCCATGCCACCCTCGAGGGTGACGGTCTCGCCGTTCATGTACTTAAAGTCGGGACCGCAGAGCTGAACGACCACGCGGCCGATTTCCTTCTCGACGTCGCCGTAGTGACCAGCCGGCGGCATGTGGACGTTGGCCTTGAACGCCTCGGGATAGGCATCCTGGAAGTTCTCGAGCGCAGCGGTCCAAGCAAGCGGGCACACGATGTTGACGTTGATGCCGTCCTTGCCCCACTCGTTGGCGGCAACGCGGGTCAAGCCGCGGATGCCCTCCTTGGCGGCGGCGTAGCTGCACTGGCCGTAGTTGCCAAACAGGCCGGCGCCCGAAGCAAAGTTGACCACGGAGCCCTTGGTCTCCTTCAGGTGCGGATAGGCCTTCTGCATGTACAGATAGGTGGCATACAGACCGGAATAAATGGCCAGGTTAAACTGATCCATGGTGTGGTCGGCGATGGTCACGCCCGAGGCGCTGGCCTGAGCATTGTTGACGACGGCGTCGATGCGGCCGAACTCCTCAATGGCCTTGTCGATGACGTTCTGAACAACGGCCTCGTTGTCCTGACCAGCCGAGACATCGGCCTGAACAGGCAGAACCTTGACGCCGTACTCGGCCTCGAGGGACTCCTTGGCAGCCTCGAGCTTGGCAACGTTGCGACCGGTAATGACGAGGTTTGCGCCCTCCTTGGCAAAAGCGATATCGATGCCGTAACCGATGGAGCCAGCGGAGCCGTCCTTAAGCGTGGCCTTGCCGCCACCGGTGACGATCACGGTCTTACCAGTGAAAAGTCCCATACAAAGTCCTTTCAAATCGCGACGGGCACGCCCGCCGACTGCGCGCATCCAACTTCACGCGCCAAAAGCTGAAATGCAACTTTAGCGTGTTCAAGTGAAAAATAAAGGACACAGCGGGCGAACGGCACCACGTCGTTCGGCGAAGGGATTGTCAAGTGCAAACTGGATAAAGCGGCCGAGTTATTGTTATCAGATCGAGCCATCGAACACGTTTTGAAACTTTGCTGCGGCGCGCGGGATGTCGGCGCGAGACTTTATCATAGGGTGACAAACAACGATGAGGAGCACATGCCTATGACAGACGAGCTGGACCCCCAGACTCAAGAGCATATTGATGATCCCGCAGACGTCACCACAGATACTGACGCTGTGACCTGCGATGGTACCGACGTCGACGGCCCCATCTTGGACGAAAGCGCTACGGCGGAAACCCCCGAATCAGAAAACGCCGATGAGCAAAACGACGATGTGCCCGCTCAGGACGACGCCTCCGAAAAGGACGCCGCCCCACAAGCAGCAGGCCCCATCGAGGTGTCTTCGGAAGAAGAGCTCGACGCCGTCATGGACTCCATGATGGATGCTGTCAAAGCGATGAAAGACGCCGTCGCCGATGCCGATATTGATGCCGAGGAAGAGGAGGCCGCCGAGGCGGCCTCGACCTTTGTACCCGGCGAGACTCCGGTTGCCGACCAGGGCAGCACCATGCCCTCGTTTCTGCAGCTCGAGCACCCCACGATTGGCGCCGATGCGGTCGATCCGCACGCAGCAGGCTTTTCTGTGGTCGAGGGCGGTACCGGCAATATCGCCGCGCCGCAGGCTGCCAATGCGGATGCTGCCGACACCGCTCGCCCGACCGCCCCGCACTCCCCCGCCGCGAGCCGCGATCTGGGTACCGCCGTCTCGAACACTGCGAACGCCGTGGGCACCTTTATCGCCCAGGGTGCCTCGGCCATGCGCGAGATGAACGCCGCGAAAAAGGCACTTGCCGATGCCCGCACCCACCTGGCCGAACTTGAGCAGCGCATTGCCGATCAGGCCGAGGAACTCGAGACGCGCCAGGATATCGCAGGCCGCTACGACCAGATCGTCGCCGACCAGCGTCAGGCGATCGCCACAGCGCAAAAGACCGCTGCGGCAGCCGAGATTGACCGTGATGCCCACGCCGCCAAAGCGACAGAGCTCAAGGGTCAGTTCGAACAAATGAAGACAGAGGATGACGCGACTGAGCTCCGCCTGAAGGCCGCGCTCGACGCCGTGGAGGCCCGCGAGGCGAGCTCTCGCGAGACCGGCAACCGCCTCATTCGACGTCTTGAGGATTCCAAGCGCATCCGCGACAAGGTGAAGGTCGAGCGAGACACCGGCATTGCGGCCGCACAACAAACCGTCGACGCCACGCGCGCCCAGCTCGAGACGCTGCGTCATGAGTATGCCGAGCTGCAACGCAATCCCTCGGCAAATCCCGCCAACTATACGGTGCGCACTAGCGAGCTCTCGATGCAGATCTCCGACACGGCAGATGCCCTGCGAAAAGCCGAAGAAGATGTCCCGCGCATCACCGCCGACCTTGAGCACTCACTTGCCGCAGCCGAGCAGGCCGTCGAACAGGCGCAGGCCCCCATTGCCGAAGCCAAACGCGCGCACCAAGCCGTGACGGCAGAGGCCGATGCCGCGCGCGACGAGCTGCAGACGGCGAAGACTGCCGCCGCAACGCGCCAGCGCGAACTGCGCGAGAAGATCGCCGCCGAGGACAAGGCACGCCGCGACCAAGAGCAAAGCATCGCCAACGCCCAAGCAGATGCCGCACATGCACAGTCGATCATCGAGCAGGCGACCGAGGTACATGACCATCCAGAGATCACTGAGTCGCTTGCAGGATCCTTGGCCCGAGACAAAGCCGAACACGCCGAGACCGAGCGAGAAGTCGCCCAGCTCGAGGCCACCGAGGACGCGGTGCGCGAGCGTACCCGCGACTCACGCATCAAATTCACCGGCGCCATCGTCTGCATCGTCGCCGCAATCCTGGTGATCATCGCAATCTGGCTGTTCGCAAGCAAGTAGTCGTTTAAGAACGTCCCCAACGACTATAAGAACGTCCCCAACGACTACTTTTCGCCAGCAACGCAAACGCCGATGTTATGGCAGAGTCAGCGAGCGGGTCGCATTTGAGACAAGGTGACGTGAAACGAAAGGGCGCTGACCTTCTGGTCGCGCCCTTGAAGTTGAACGTCAGATTGTCCAAATGCGGCCCGCGCAGCGTCGGCCGGTTACGGCGTTTGTAAAACGCCGTAACCTACTGAATGAGCATCGCGTCGCCGAAGCTGAAGAAGCGGTAACGTTCTTCGATAGCAGCAGCGTAGGCATCCATGATCTGGTCGCGGGTGGCAAGTGCGCTCACGAGCATCATGAGCGTGGAGCGCGGCACGTGGAAGTTCGTGATCAGCGCGTCTACCACGTGATAGGTCGAGCCGGGCATGAGGTAGAGCTGCGTCGTGGCGTTCTCGCGCACCACGATGTCACCGCGGCCAAGCGTGTCGGCTCCGTCCTCGCGGCCTTCAAAATAGCGCGCCGTCACGGCCGGATCGAACACCGGGGCTTCTGCGTCAAACGCGCTCTCGAGCGAGCGCACCGCGGTAGTGCCGACGGCGATCACACGATGACCCTCGGCTTTCGCCTTATGCACGGCGTCGACAACTTCCTGCGACACGTGGTAGCGCTCGGTGTGCATGACGTGCTGCGTGGGGTCGTCCTCCTCCACCAAGCGGAAGGTATCGATGCCCACCTCGAGCTCGACGGCGGCAAACTTCGCACCTTTGGCCTCGATAGCGGCCATGAGCTCGGAAGTAAAGTGCAGCCCCGCCGTGGGAGCTGCAGCCGAGTGTTCCTCTTTCATGGCGTAGACGGTCTGGTACTTCTCGGGATCGCCCTCGTAATCGGTAATGTAGGGCGGCAGCGGCACGTGGCCGGCAGCATGGATGGCCTCGTCGAGCGTGCGCGGCTCGCCGGCGGCATTGCAACCGGCCGGCTCAAAACGCA
>ERZ857840.920-NODE-920-length-37514-cov-3.997170_pt1 | contig 37514 bp, 34 predicted proteins | sample MGYA00519760_ERZ857840 | MGnify/ENA primary metagenome ERZ857840 (study PRJEB31778, sample SAMEA3449371) | human gut metagenome | biome: human gut; feature: human-associated habitat; material: faeces | place: United Kingdom | collected 2010/2012 ... | reverse complement strand
TTACTATGCTCTCTCCTTTGCGTTGTATTTAGTTTTAACCGGCTGACTTTATATAACTAAAGTGATAAGCTACGGTTTACTTCTTCTTCATCTGTTGTTTATTTGTTTCTACACTGTAAATGTAGAAAAGATCTTTTTAACTAAAAAACAGTCTATATTCTTTAATATACCATTCTAAAAAATGATCATTAACTTGTTGGTAAACAGTGGTATCTGGTACAGACCACTCTTGAATACGTAGAGATCAGAGCCAAAATGTTACTGGTATAAAACACTTTTTAGCGTGTCGGTTATAGTGGAGTCGGTACAGGTGGAATGACTCGGACTATAGAAGTTGTGTTTTGTGATCTGGCTAATGCAATAAAATCCTTCGTGAGGGACCTGCGGACTATACCATTTATAAAAATAATTGGCAATTATAACTTTTGCCTGGAGAAATAAAAAAGGAGAGGAACGAGAAACGCAGCCCTTAGGAAAAAATAGTTAACTGCTCAACTTGCTCTCTCCAATACTCGTCGTCGGGTAGAATATCCCCTGCTTGAATCTATAAATTCAGCGTAATGATTTGAGGTTTGTTGCCTTCTTGTGACAGCGCATAAATTGTATTGTCCGCTGCATCATAGCTGATTGCTGAACAAGCATTCTGTAATTGATAAGTCCGGACATGTAAACCATTCCAATCGAATACTACGATTGTTTTTCCTTTGTCCACATCCAGATTATAATCTTTCAGGGTTCTTCCTGAATACAGAGCGAAAATATAATTCTCCGATACCGCCAAATCGCAGAATCCGAACAGGTTATTTCGGGAATAAGTCACCGGATGAGTCAGGCCACGACCTTTCGGACGATGTCTGTTGAATTTAACTCTTGGGGTAGTCATATGGACTTCATTGATACGACTCAGTTCGTTATCATGAATTTCACAGATATCCAGACAACCGGATTGCATATTAGCACAGGCGACTTTGGAATGCATAGGATTCAGAGCCAAAATATTACTGGCATAGAAAATACTTTTTAACGTGTCGGTTAGAGTGGGGTCGGCACAGGTTGGATAACTTACGCTATAGGAGTTGTACCCTGTGGCCTGACTAATACAATAACGCCCTGCAGTGTAGAGACCTGTGGATAAAATTCTTTCATCGAGTCGGATTGCTCCGAATGGAGTCTTTCCATCTTCTGCAAGACTGGTGAAAACAGGTCGGTAACCTGGCGTGGCATATTCGTTTAGGTCGATTTCAACCAATCGCCCGGAACCGAAATCAAAGGCTGAAACGATATCGCCTTGTAGATTCATGCTAATATAGTACATCCCTTCACCTTCGTTTTTTCCTGCCGGCACTAAACGGGTGACGTTGCCGCTTTCACTGTCGTATATGGCAAAACGATAAGCACTGTTCGGGGTCAGGATGGCATATAAGTTTCCTTTCTTTACAAATTTAGAAGGGGATACAATGTTTAATGCCTCTAAATCGATATTATCCGATTGAGCGTAATAAAGCTCTGAAACTTTCGTCCGTACCAACGGCGAAGCTTCACTCTCTAATCTCGGATCAGATTGACAACCTCCAACCAGGAGGGCAGAGATGATGATATAGTGTAATTTTTTCATAAGGCTATTTAATCCATGTCTATGCTTAACCCGTCAAATGTTCCTATATTACCATTCTTGTCTATACCCGTACATAAGTAACCTGCTTTTATGCAGGTAGGAGTAAAATCGTCTCCGGATTCTTTTTCTGCAATCGCATTTATATTATCAAAATATAGAATAGTTTCTTCAGAATTTGAGGAAATAATGAAATTGATAGATAAAGAAATAAAAAAGACTATTCCACCAATTAAAAATTTTACTTTTTTCTTCATTTTGAGTATTTGTTCGTTTTCGGATGGCAAACTTAGGAAAGATTCTTAATTTTGTAAAAAAAAATATATTCTATAATATTCTATAAATTAGGTGTATGAAGAGTAGAATACGTATAATGGGGCGTTTATCTGTGGTACTGTTAATATGTGTATTATTAGGACAAGGGGCATGGATGTATAGAGTGCGTGAAATGAAAGTCGATGAGTTTCGAAAAACTGCTGATTATGTATTGCAGGATATTATTCAGATTTTTTTGGATAATCAAGCTCCTTTTGCTATTAAGAAATTGAAATTAGGGTATAGTTTAGCTAATGAGGATGAATTTTGTTGGAAATACAATAATACAGAAAAAAGGCTTAAAATTAATTCAATGGAGAAATATATTAGTTTAGGCCGGCAAGTTGTTTATGATTGTTTATTTGAGAACAAATGTTTAGATATACAGAAGATTGCTGTTTTATATCATAAAGCATTACAAGAAAAAGGTATATCTGAAAGTCCTTATTTAATAATTAAGGGGTTGGATGGAAATAAGTTATTATTGTCAGATAAGCTTAATGTAGAACCTAATAATATTACTACTTCTCCGCTAAATTTAGGATACGATTACAAACACCAAATCACGGCCTCCTTCAAACTTCCCTTCGTTTTCCGAGCCCTTAAAGGAGTATTATGGATTGAATTACTTTTTCTGATTGGTTTTGTTATTTGTTTAGTTTGGCAATGGAATTCGATAAAGATGACGCTAAGAAGTGTACGGGTACAGACCATGGGAATTGCCCATTTGGAACATGAGCTGAAAAAGCCTTTAGCTACGATGATTTCGGCGATAGGAGGGATGTTGAAACGGAAGGAATCTGTTTTATGTCCTACAGATGAAGTAAAGTTAGGGATGATAAAGGCACGTTTGATGAAGATGGCCGATATTACCGATACTATGCTGACCTCTTTAAAAACTTCGGTTTTGGAGGTGGAACGCGAACCGATCGACCTGCAACTGGAATTGGAGATGATCACAGAAATGTTTACGATGATCCGAAAACATGCCCGGGTGGAGTATCACATTGCCGAAGGACTCGGATACCCTTGCCTCGATAAAATATATTTCAATTATATTGTTATCAATTTAGTGGACAATGCTATTAAATATGGAGGAGCTCATCCGGTCGTTAAAATTAATTTCTATGAAGAGGGGACTGATTATATTTTGGTTGTTGAAGACAATGGCATGGGAATTGCACCTAAAGATCAAAAACAGATTTTTAAACAATTCTATCGTGTCAGAAATCAGCAAGTCACGAAAACAACAGGATTTGGTTTGGGGTTGACCTTCGTACATAAAGTGGTTTGTGCTTACGGAGGGAAAATACATATAGAGAGTGAAATAGGAAACGGTAGCAAGTTTTTAATTATTTTACCACAGGTATCATGGAAAAATTGAAGGTTTTATATGCAGAGGATGATCCTCTGACTGTGATGGAGGTTGCGGAGCAACTCGAAGAGAGGGGATTTGAAGTAATCGTAGCTACCAATGGGACGGAGGCACTGAAGCTGTTCCGGGAGCGGCAACCGAATGTTGTTTTGCTGGATGTCGATATGCCTGGTCATAATGGGTTTGAGGTGCTGCAAATTATCCGGCTTACCGACCACTATACACCGATAGTGATCTACAGTTCGTTAGGGGATGAAGCCAACCAGATGCGTGGACTCGAAAGTGGCGCCTATACCTATCTGGTGAAAAATTGCGCGCCTGCCGTTGTGGCAGCACAGGTGTATAATTGTCTAAGTAAAAATGGCAGTGATAAAATCTGCTTGGGAGAAAAATCATTTTTCGATCTGCTTTCCGGAGAATTATGGATCGGAGAAAGAAAAGAAAAATTGGTGGGATTGGAATTTAAAATCTTTACCATGCTTTGCCGTAACCGCGAGAAAACAGTTTCCCGTGAATTATTGATCAAAGCAGGATGGGATAAGGATGATTATAAATTGCATTTGCAGTTGAATAAATACATCAGTATTCTACGGCATAAAATTTCACTGACTTCGGCTTCCATTGTCACTGACAAATTTAACGGCTATATGCTCAAAGTGACCCGCTAGGGATTCCGGGACGGACCTTTTGTCCCGTTTTCTTCGATTCAGCGTATTTTCTCGTCGGGTAGGTTAGGCCTGACAAGTGAATCGTATAGATAACCGATATTGGGACAAAAGGTTCGTCCCGGAATCCCGGAGTTTAAAGAGGAGAGGAGGAGAGGGAACGTTGGTAGAGGGTCCAGATTTTATCGTTTTCGACCGGACTACCGATAAGCAGGACCCGGTTGAGCGAATCGAGCAGGAAAGTTTGGAAAGCCGGTTCGGCAGGAAACTGGTTGATTTTTTGCATATCCCCCTGCGGATCGTATAGGAAGGGTAGCTGACAACGATTGGCACGTTGCAGGATTTCCAATTCGTCGTAATTGTGGACCCAGGCAACGAATAGGATGTCGACATCGTAGCCCAGACTATCGATTTCCTGTTTCAATAATTGCCATTCGGCCAGTTTCATCCGGCATTCCGTACAACCACTGGTGTCGATGTAATTCAGGATTTTATATTTGCGTTCCTGAAAATCCGGGAGGATGGTATCCCGCCCTTGTACTTTTACCAATAAGGGATCCGGAAAAATAACTTCTTTATTTTTCCATTCTTCAACGATTCGAGCTATTTCTTTCCGGCGTGAATGGCAACTACAGAGGAGTAATACCACCAGGCAAATACTAAAAAATTTTACCATAATCGATAGAGGTTTTCTATTTATGAATGCAAAATTAGAAAAGTTTTGTCAATCGTGTTTAAATTTCCAATTTGAATTTGTAAATAATCATATTTTCGGTGTCGAGATCTGGTTTGCCATACGCATAGTAATAAGGGGCTGAATAACCGAATATCCGAAAGTTGTCGGGTACATTGAATTCTGCTACCAGGGTCTGATTTTTATAGGCTTGAACGGTTTCCCCGCAAGAAGGTTCTCCATGGTAAAAGTTTCTGAACAGGACTTTGGTTTCAGGGATGTATTTCAGGTAACGGTAAGAACCGAATTTTTTATAATCTTCCTTGTAATTGTTAGTGGCTTCTTCGAAAGTATTGGTTTCTCTGTAATCCGTATTCATCGGATGGCCGGCTAGGCCGAAAGATTGCAGGGTGTTGTTCTTAAAGTCCGTTTGATAGATCAGGGAGTCGATCTGGAAAGAATAAAATAAGGTATTTTCTGTATCGGTATCGAATAGAATCGACTTGAAATTAGGAATATAACGGTACTGTTTATAAATGGGAGAATGGGTACACATCATCCGTTCTACTTTGCCGGTACGGGGATCGATGAGTCCCAGGGTATAACTGTTTTCATAAAAATGAGCTGCCTGGCTGTTCGAACGGAAACCGTTGTAAGTAATACAGTCGGTAACGATAGCGATGGCCAGATAGTTTCCCAGTGGGCATAATCGACCGGTAAAGTGTTCAATTTCGTAAATTCCACTTTCGTCAGGACCTGGAGAAGCGAGCAGGATTTCGGGGGTTTTATCGTTTTGCCAGTCGATCCGTAACTGTTGTTTCCCTCCCCAACTTTGATCGAAAATATTCAAATGCCAGTCGTTTATAATTGCATAACCTCCTTGTGGGAGTGCGGTAATCTCATAGATCCCCTGTATTTCCTGCGGACCTCTTCCGTAGGATAGATGGGTACCCAAAAAACGCCCGTCCCGATCGTAGAGGAATAGGGTAGATTGTTCCCGGTCGGCAAAACAAAGGGTATCTCCCAGAAAAAGAAAACTCCCTAGCAGGGAAGTCATTTCGTTTTCATTACCGGCATCGATTCGTATGGTATCGAAATTGACGGAAGATATCGGATGAGCGGAACGTGACGAATAATGAGTAATTTGTGAATAATCGGTCTTATTCCGGGCTTCCGGGATGTTGCTTTTACAATTTATGAGGAAAACGAGGAGCAGACAGCTGTAGATAAAGACTTTTATCATGACGGATTAGGGTTTAAAAAAGTGATTGAAAAGGATGGTTCTGGCCGTTTGGACTTTCATCAAATGAAAAGCCCGTATTCATGGCGTAGATTTACACAATGGCCTTTACATTCTACCGATTTATAGTAGGAGGCAGGGGCATAATACCGGACATATTCTTTTTTCGCCGGGTATTTTTTGTAAAGTTGTTTGTGAGTGAGAGCGAGAAGTCGAGGCAGTGGTTGTGCGAGGACTACTGCTTCGGGCAATTCGGTGATTTTTTCTTTTAACCGGACGTTCGGATGTTGTTTCACTTCTTGAAAAGGCAGGGCTTTCATCTCATATCCCAGGCATTGAAAAACGAGTTGTTGCCGAGCGGGGATATGGAGCCCCTTTATTTCTACCTCACCTTTTTCATTAGAGGCTCCGAGAAGATACGATTCGGGATATTGCAGGACTACGGCTCCGATGATGATCTGGCCTTTTTCGTCTGTAATCCGTAAAGTCAATGAATCTTGTTGGGCTGTTCCAGACTGATTCAACAATAAGAGAGGCAAAAGGTAATAAAAAATTTTTTTCATAGATTTTCAGTAATAGGTTATCAGAGTGGTAACCGATATTTGTTGACTGCATTTTCTTCAGAAGAACTTACGGTATAAAGTATATTGCTGTCTTCGTGGACATCTATACCATTGGTATAGTGATCGAGCAAAAATTTCCGGATCAGCTTACCGTCGAGGTCGTATACTAAAAACAAATTGCCACCATCAGGAGTAGGCTGCCCCTTCATCATTTTTTTGAGTTCTTCTTGGTGATCGGTGCCCGAGAATAAGGTGTAGATGGCTTTTTTCCCGACTTGTACATCCTGATAACCCTTGATTTTGCCGACAAGGAGTCCGTTTTTATCACTCAAAAAATCAGGTTCACCTCCTTTGCCGACAATGAACCGGGAAGAATCCGACGCCAGGTTATGGATTTCCAGTAATTCTCCGTTTTGGGTGACAAGGACTAATAGGTGATTGTCGGGATTATAGTCAAGATAAGAGTTCCATAGTGAGGCTGTCATCGTCGGGTAGGCTTTGTTTTTTGCGGTATTTCCCCACGGAATCTCGTATTTTTTGTTCAGCAGATGTCCACAAGTATCGATAAATGCAATCCGTTCCGGTCCGTCGAAATTGAGCAAGGCAAACCCTTGGTCCGTCCGGCAAAAATTCAGTATCGGAATGCCGGCTTGAGGGTAGTCGATTATCCGGGCAGGGGAAATGCGTTGTTGCATCAGACTGTCTTTCCGGAAGATCGAAAGGCGGGCCCGGCTAGTGTCGAAAACATAAATATGTTGCTCGTCCATACAAAATCCTCCTGTCGAAATATATTCTTCCGGCCCGCGGCCGTTCACGGCAAAGGAAGTGATGAATTGCAGCTCAGGATAAGAATAGAGATGATAGAACCGATCTCCTCCATGCAGGTCCCAAATACACATTATAGAATCCTGTACTTTTATTTTATATGGATATTTCATATATAGGTCACTGTTTTTTAACAAACATTCCGAAGTCAGGGGAACGATCTCCCCGTTATCTCCGGATGGGGGAGTGGGTTTACAGGAAATCAGGAGTCCTGGTAACAGCAGGAAAAGTAGAGTTTTATTCATATGCTTGATTTTATTCATTTGTAACCTGGTGGTCCATTTGATCCGGTCAAAAACCGAGATATCACATGTAGGACGGATGGACGAGCTGATTAGTTACAGCTTAAAATCAGATAATGAATAAAGTTTTAAAAAGGATTACAAGTTATATTAGTTAAGGGAGCCTGGTTTCGGTTTTGGGGGATTTTGGGAATAGGTGAAAAGACGTCGGCTACATTCATCTATGACCAGAAAAAATTCGGATTGGGGATAACAGTAACAATCTTCTTGGAGAGTTGCTGAGTTACTGAGTTAAAAGAGTTGCTGAGTTAAATAAGTTTTCAATAAAATTACACTGAATTGAAATAAGTATGGGGATTATAAACTCTTCTCAACTTAATAATTCTTTTAACTTCTCCAAGTCATACCTTAGTAAATCAGTAACTTAGCAACTCTTTTAACTCATCAACTTATCAACTCTTTTTAATTTTTTCTGCCATAGCTTGGGCGATAGCTTTACATTGCTCGATGTCGGAAGATTTCATAGCTCCGAGTGCTTCATTGGGTTCTGCTACCACTTCCCACTTCATTTTTTCTGCAAAAGCTTTCAGGCGGGGGATGGCTCCGCCTCCCCAGGTTTTATTACCGAAATAGGCCAGAAGGTGATTTTTAATGCCCATATTTTCCAGTTCGCACAACAGGGTTTCCATAGTTGGGAAGATACCGCCGTTATAGGCACAACTGCCGAGGATCACTCCTTTGTAGCGGAAAATATCGTTGATGATATAAGAAGGATGTGTCTTCGAAGTGTCGTGGATCCGTATCTTTTTAACGCCTTGTTCGGCGAGGAAACGTCCGATTGTGTCTGCCATCTGCTCCGTGTGACCGTACATACTGCTGAAAGCGATCACCACTCCTTCTTCGGTTTCGTATTTACTCCATTTTTCATATTTAGCGATGATATCACACACATGTGAGCGCCAGATCGGACCATGGGTGGCACATATCGTGTTGAAAGTGAGTGTATTCAATTTCTTCAGGGCTGTTTGTGCCGGCATACCGTATTTCCCGACGATATTCGAATAATAACGGCTGATTTCCTCTTCCAGGTAATCCAGATCGACCTGGTCATCGAAAATACCACCGTCCAGGGTTCCGAAAGCTCCGAACACATCCCCGCTGAATACGATATTCTCGCCCGGTAGATAGGTAACCATGGTTTCGGGCCAGTGCAACATCGGAACCATATAAAAATTCAGGGTACGTTTACCGATGTTCAGTGAATCGCCTTCCTTTACTTCGAGCAAGTTGGAATCTACTCCGTAATAATTTTGGAGCATGGGGAAAGTTTTACAGTTGCCCACTACCGTCAGGTCGGGATAATGGCAGAGCAGGTTTTTGATTGCTCCCGTATGGTCCGGTTCCATATGATTGATGATCAAATAATCAACCTTCCGGCCTTGGAGCACAGCTTGCAGACTATCCAGATAATCATCCATCCGGCTGCGTTCGACGGTATCTATGACGACTACTTTTTCGTCTACAATCACATACGAATTGTAGGCTACTCCTTTAGGGAGAGGCCAGTAGTTTTCGAAAATATGAGTTCTTCTGTCATTTACGCCGATCCAGTAGATGTTGTCTTTGATTTTGATAGCATTATTCATATGTCGTTGATTTAATCTTATATTCTTTGCAAAGTTAGTTAAAAGGTCGAAAACCTCAAAGGCGTAAAATAGAAAAGGCCGAAGAAGTTATCATAACTTCCTTGGCCTTTCAAAACTTTTATGTCACAAATGTCTATTTTATACCCAATTTCTTTTTCAGGTCTTTGGGAAGAGCATCTTTGTGAATCATCACTGAAGTAGTCTTGTAAGCTACAAAAGGATAAGAAGCATACAGGTATCCCTTGTATTTACCATAGTCACCCCAAGAGTTTTTCACGATGAAATATTTATTTCCGATTTGATCGACAGCTTTACCTATTACATGCATGCCATGGTCGTCGGTAGTCAGTTTATTGTCGAATTCTTGCTGACGCAGTTCCTGGGTAATTTCTTTTTCTTTACCCGGTTTCTTTAGCAATTCGGCTTGTTGTTGTGTTTTCGGCATTTTCACCCATTTCGCGATTTCAGCGTCGCTCATTTCTTTGATGTTCACGTCCGGAACAACAGCCAGGCCGTCGCGTGTGAAACCGATTTCAGAAACGTCTGATCCCCAGGAGAAAGTGTAGCCTTTGTCGATCGCTTTGTCGAGTACATCCATCAATTCATCCAACGGAAGATTGTATGACATTTCGCCGATCCAGTTATCTTCTACTTCCAGAGCGAATTGAGTATAGAACGGATGGTGGGTGAAAGAAGTCAGGCTGACATAATCGTCCATATTCAGCCCACAGGCATCTGTTGCGAAAGTCATCGGAGTATATTCTTTTCCTTGCCAGGTGAATTTTTCCGGTTTTTCGCCCAGATAAGCATTCAGTATACCGTCATAACCTCTTAACCACGCAGTGCTTAATTTTTTGTTAGGATTGCTGACAACAGCGTCCAGATAACCTTTCAGGATAGCATCCAATTCGCCGTGTACATGTACCTCTTCGCCGTAGTTCAGGCCGCTGTATAAAGACAACGGAACAATACCGTAGTTCCGGATTGCCCAGGTCACATCGGCAGAAGCGCCTCCCTGTCCGAAGTTTACATGGCCGTTCATCCGTACATATTTATCTCCTTTGGCATGATAGGTGTTCCATACGACATACATCGGAGACAGGCTGAGCGAATCTTTGCCCATACGCATGATTTCAGATTCCAAAAAAGAAATAGTCGACCAGGACCAACAGGTTCCGGCACGATCCTGCGATTTAACACTTGTTGTCGGAAGGCGTTTGATATCCGTAAATTTGTAACCTTCCTGATCATTCTTTTGTTCCTGGGCATTCACGGTCACTGCACAAGCTAACAGTAAGCCCAAGGTGAAACAGGTAAATTTTCTCATGTTTGTAAATAGTTATTGATATAAAAAAAATCTAACGTTTGCGATGCTGCCAAAGGTAATCAATTGAAAATTTAAAAATAAGTCTCAGCACGGAAATGCCGAAGTTTTAAGAAAAAAATAACACTTTACATTTCGTTGCTTTCCTTTTGGATCTTTTTCCATAAACAGATCTTTCCCCAAAAGTGATATTTCCGGTTGCAAATCCAGATGAAGATCACACCGGCGACAAGCATCGTCAGCGTGTCGAAATGCGAAGCTGTCGGACGCAGGTCTTTGAAAAGGGCGTGGGTTTGCAGGGTAGAAGAATCGGAGGTTATGGTGATGGCTGCTATAATATTATTGGCCATATGCAATCCCAGGGATAATTCCATGCCGTCGTCTTTCACCGCTACAAAGCCCAGGATCAATCCCATCAGGATGTATTGGGGAAGGGCCACCCACATGCCGAATTCTTCGACTTCGGGGTTGGCGCCGTGCAGGATGCCGAACAGGACACCCGTGATAACGACAGCTACCCAGCGGTATTTGAAGAGCAGGGCCGACCACTGCATGAGGTACCCCCGGAAAAGCAACTCCTCAAAAGAGGTCTGAAAAGGAAAAAGGAGTAGCGAGATAACGACCAGAATCAGGAAATTAACCGGTTCGAATTGAAATACCAGATGGGAGGTATCTCCGAAAAAGAAAGGGAGGGCCAGGGTGATCAGGGATAAAATACCCCAGACGGCAGCACCGAAAAAAATCCTGCCCCAATCTATCCGTTGCCGGCCGGTTACGATATTTGCCGTTTTTTTATGATGGATATATTTAACACAAAATAAGATGGTGAAGAAACCTACAGCAAAACTGAGTAAGGTTAAAGCCAACCCTGTATTCGTACTTGTGGCTGCCGATATATCCCCTCCTTGCAAGATGGAAGGGTCTTCCATAATCATATATCCCACCAGGGGAAGACTGCCGATTTGTGTTGCAGTGAAAATAATCAGTAACGAAAAAATGTAGAAATACCATTGATTTCGGCCGGAGTAAACTTTTTCTAGGAACATCGGTAAAAAATTAAAAATTAAAAGTTGAAGAGCAAATGCCTCATTTTAGCATTTGCTCGAGTGAATATTCGTCGGATATCAACACTTGCCGGGCTTTGCTTCCTTCGAAGGGACCGACGATGCCGGCTGCCTCGAGTTGGTCCATGATACGGCCGGCCCGGTTGTAGCCGATAGAAAACCGCCGCTGGATGGAAGAGGTGGAACCCTGTTGGGTGCTGACTACGAGCCGGGCTGCTTCTTCGAACAACGGATCGCGTGATCCCGGGTCGATGTCGTTGAGGCCGTTCCCTTCGTTTTCAGGTACATATTCCGGTAGGGCAAAAGCACTCGGATATGACTGTTGGCTGGCAATATGGTGGGTGATCGCATCTACTTCGGGAGTATCCACAAAAGCACATTGCACCCGTGTCATCTCACTACCTACCGATATCAGCATATCACCACGTCCGATCAGCTGGTTGGCACCCGGTGAATCCAGGATTGTCCGGGAGTCGATCATGGAAGCGACCTTAAAAGCGATTCGGGCCGGGAAGTTGGCTTTGATCACCCCGGTGATGATATTCGTAGAAGGCCGCTGGGTAGCGATGATCATATGAATACCTACAGCACGTGCCAGCTGGGCGATCCGGGCGATCGGGGTTTCTACTTCCTTACCGGCAGTCATGATCAGGTCGGCGAATTCATCCACAACCACCACGATATAGGGAAGGTATTTATGTCCATTATTGGGGTTCAGTTGTCTTTTGATGAATTTTTCATTATATTCTTTAATGTTTCTTACCTGTGCCATTTTGAGCAGGTCGTAACGGCTGTCCATTTCAATACACAGGGAGTTGAGCGTATTGACTACTTTAGCGGTCTCGGTGATGATCGCTTCTTCTTCATCCGGCAATTTGGCCAGGAAATGTTTTTCTATGATAGAATAGATACTGAGCTCTACTTTTTTAGGATCGACCATCACAAACTTCAGTTGGGACGGGTGTTTCTTGTAAAGCAGTGAAGTGATGATCGCATTCAATCCGACCGATTTACCTTGTCCGGTAGCTCCGGCAACCAAAAGGTGGGGCATCTTTGTCAGATCGAAAGTATACGTCTCGTTAGAGATGGTTCTGCCCAAAGCTACCGGCAAAGCGTATTTGGATTCCTGGAATTTCTTGGAAGCGATGATACCGCGCATGGAGACTACCTCCGGATTTTGGTTCGGCACTTCGATACCGATCGTTCCTGCTCCGGGAATAGGGGCGATGATCCGGATGCCCAAAGCAGAAAGGCTAAGCGCTATGTCGTCCTCAAGGTTTTTGATTTTGGAAATCTTGACACCCGGAGCCGGTACGATCTCATATAAGGTGACGGTCGGACCGATGGTTGCTTTGATCTTGGTGATTTCGATTTTGTAATTACGCAACGTTTCTACAATCCTGTTTTTGTTAGCATCCAATTCTTCCTGGGTGACTTTCGGATTACCGGAGGAATGCTCTTCGAGGAGTTCTAAACCGGGATATTGGTAATTGGACAGGTCGAAGGTCGGATCGTAATCTTCGGTCGGCTGGTTCTGATCGACGGTTTCTTCCTGATCCTTATTGCTGATGGTCAAGGTGATGTCCTGATCGTTTCCGGCCGGTAAGTCGGTATCTCCTTCTTCTTCATCATCGGTAGACGATTTTGCTCGGTCATCCGATAAATCCGATAGTTCCTGGCTGAATTCGAAATCGTTGATAGAAGCGGACATGCGGTTGAAACCTTGTTGCAAGGTGATTGCTTCCGGATTTTGATCCGTTGTTTCTTTCGGTGCTAACAAACGCTCCGGTTGACTGGAAAAATCGGTATCCTCCGGTTGGAACGTACCGTCGTTGTCGTGGGGAAAATCCTCTTGTTCTTCGTCTGCGTTCTCCTTGTCGGAATCGCTTGTTGTATCTTCGTCTTCGGGATCTTGTTGTGCGTCGGCTTGCCGTTGTGCTTCTTCACGGGCAGCTGCAGCACGGGCTTCCCGTTCGGCTAGTGCGGCCAGTGCCTTTTCCTGGTGACGGCGGATTTGTTCTTTGATATAATCGACACATTTATAGAAAGTCCGTTCGAATCCGAAAAACAGAATGGCGATAAAAGTGAGGATCAGAATCAGCATAGTCCCGATACGTCCTACCAATGAGTTCAACCAGACGCTGACAAAATGTCCATGGCCTCCCCCCGGGAATAGGTAGCCTGTGCCGACTTCGAAAAGATTGGAAATACTCTCCGAGAGAAAACCCAGGAATAAAGAGATCCAAAGAATAATACACATACCGATGAATAACCTGCGGCTGAAGTTTTTTACTTTGATACTCCCCAGACGGAAACTGCATAATAATAAAAGATAGCAAAGAATGAAAGAAGATATACCGAACCACCGGTTGATCAATAGGTCCGAAATCCAGGCTCCGATCTTTCCGGCAGGATTACTGACTTCGATTTCCGGATTGGTAATGATTTTCCCCCAGGGACCATCGACCAGACTTTGATCGATACCTCCCGAAAAGAAGAAACCGATCAGGGCGAAGAGAATATACAACGATACCAAAGCCAACGCAATTCCCAGAAGGATACGTGTCCGTTGTTCTTTTAAAAATTCCGGTAGCAAAGAAACCTGTTTTTTCTCCGTTTTGGAGGAAACAGGTTTATGTTTTATTTTTTTCATCTTTACAATTTTTCAGCCTACGAAGGTACGAAAAATTGAAAATTTATCTTGCTTTTACTGATACAAAAATCGTTTAATACTCCGTTTCGGGGTTTTCTCGAACTCTTCGTTATAGAGCTTGTAAGTATTCAGCTGGCTGTAAGCCGGGAGCTGTTGGTTGATTTCTTTCAGGTTGGCGGTCATCAGTTCGTCCAGTTTCTCATCGGTAATTTTTTCTTCGTTTACCAGATCGAAATCGGGGTAGATCAGGGCTACGAGTTTTCCTTCTTTTTCGATAACGATGGATTCGCTGATATAGGGCATGTTGTTGAGTTTATCCTCGATTTCTTCAGGATAAATGTTCTGACCGTTTGAGCTGAGGATCATGTTTTTACATCGTCCTTTGATAAACAGGTAGCCGTCTTGGTCGATGATTCCCATATCTCCGGTATGTAGCCAGCCGTCCCGGTCGATGGCGGCAGCCGTAGCTTCCGGATTTTTGTAGTAACCGGTCATCACACAAATCCCTTTAGCCAGGATTTCCCCTACGATATGTTGGGGATCGCCGGAGTCGATCCGAAGTTCGACACGAGGCACTGCCTTGCCGCAGGAGCTCTGACGGAAAGTTTTCCAGTTGTCGTAAGTGAGCAGAGGACCACATTCGGTCATACCGTATCCCACCGTGTAAGGAAAACGAATCGAGCGGAGAAAGAGCTCTACTTCCTTGTTCAGGGCTGCTCCTCCGATGATTAATTCTTTGAATTTTCCTCCGAAGGCGTCGATGACCTTTTGCCGGATGCTTTCCCTGATTTTATCGTTGATGATCGGTATGTTCATCAGTAATTTCATATGCGGTTTCTCGATGGTCGGGAAAACTTTCTTCTTGATGATCTTTTCAATAACCAGGGGAACCGTAATGATCAGATCGGGCTTTACCGTGGCGAAAGCATCTGCTATGATTTTCGGTGACGGGGTACGGGATAAAAAATGGATGTGGGTCCCGTTGACAAATTGGTAAATAAATTCAAAAGCCAGGCCGTACATATGAGCCATCGGGAGCATACATACGATTTGTTCACCCGGATTGATCCCGTAGGTATCGATGGCAAATTGCAGGTTGGTCCACAAGCTACGGTAAGGCAGCATCACTCCTTTGGAAGAACTGGTGGTGCCCGAGGTATAATTGATCACGGCCAGCTGGTCGGGCGTATCGTATTCGTAATGAACATCTTCGGCACGGAAACGATCGGGGAATTTTTTTCCGAACAGTTCGTTTAATCTGGCTCTGGCTTCGGTCAGTTGCTTACTATTCGAGGTGCGGAGCGAGTAATCTTCGATCCGGAGTACGCCGTCGAGGTCGGGCATAGCCGATTCGTCGAGATTTTCCCAGACCACATCTCCGGCAAAGAGCAAACGGGCTTCCGAATGGTTCACGATGTGATGGACATTATCGGGTTTAAACTCGTTGAGTATGGGTACAGCTACAGCTCCGTAAGAAAGTGTGGCCAGAAAAGCGATACCCCAACTGCTGGTATTCCGGCTGCAAAGAGCGATCTTATCCCCTTTACGGATTCCGCAATGTTCGAAAAGAAGGTGTAATTTCTCGATTTTACGGGCTACATCTTTGTAAGAACTGGTAGCTCCCTTAAAGTCGGTCAAGGCAGGCAGATCCCAATGATCTTTAATGCTCTGTTCAATATATTTTATAAAATTTTCTTCCATAATCATGGGTTTATTTGAGCAAAGATAGAAGTTTAGGTATTAAACCGGAAACGTTGGAAGAAAAAAATGAGTCCGTATTTTTCTATTTTATTGATACAGATAACGTTTTATACTTCGTTTTGGCGTTTTCTCGAATTCGGTTTCCTGGATTTTTAAACGGGCAACCTGGCTGTACATCGGCAGCATATGGTTGAGGAGTTTACGGTTTTCGTCCATTTTAGTTTTAAGCTGCTCAGGGCTGATCTTTTCTTTTTTCACTACTTCATAATCCGGATAGACGAGGGCGATTAATTTACCGTCCTTTTCAATGACCAGCGATTCGGAAACATAGGGTAGGGCATTCAGCCGGTCCTCGATTTCTTCGGGATAAATATTTTGTCCGCTGGGACCCAGGATCATGTTCTTACTTCTGCCTTTGATAAAGAGATAACCCTCACTGTCGATAATTCCCAGGTCGCCGGTATGCAACCAGCCGTCTTCGTCGATAGCGGACGAAGTGGCTTCGTGGTTTTTATAATAGCCGTCCATGACATTCGCTCCCCGCACTAATATTTCTCCGACGATATTTTCGGGGTCGGAGGAGTTGATGGCAATTTCCATCCGGTCGACAGCTTTACCGCACGAACCGGCTTTGAAGGTGTGCCAGTCGTCATAAGAAATGGCCGGACCGCATTCGGTCATACCGTAACCGACGGTGTAAGGAAATTGTACGGAAGAAAGGAATTTCTCTACTTCGAAATTTAATGCTGCGCCTCCGATAGCGATCAGTTTGAAACGTCCCCCGAAAGCATTGACGATTTTATCCCGGATCGACAGCCTTAATCTGCGGTTCAGATAGGGGATTTTCAGGAATAGCTTGATATGAAATTTTTCCAGTTGTGGCAGTACCCGGTGTTTGATGATTTTCTCGATAATCAAGGGTACGGCAACGATCAGGTTGGGACGGACAGCCGAAAATATTTCATTAATGATTTTCGGGGCCGGAGTTTTGGAGATAAAATAAACGTGTGTACCACTGGCAAAGGGATAGATCAGTTCGAAGGCCAGACCGTACATATGAGCCATGGTCAGTATGGAGACCAGCCGTTCGCCCGGATTGTAGCCCATTTTGTCCAGGGCATACTTCAGGTTCGACCACATACTGCGGTAAGACAACATCACTCCTTTCGAAGCGCTGGTTGTACCGGAAGTATAATTGATCATGGCCAGCTGGTCAGGTTGATCCGGCTCGTAATGGATATCTTCCGGACGCAGGGCGGCGGGGTATTTTTGCCTGAATAACTCTTCCCAATGTCCGTGAGCTTTTGCCAGTGCCGGATTGGTATTATAGAAAAGAGAATAGTCCTCCATCTTGATGACGGTTTCCGGTTTCGGCATTTCTTCTTTTTGCAGTTCTTCCCAGATGGGAGTACCGGCAAATAGAATCCGGGCTTCCGAATGGTTGACGATATGGCGGATATTGTCGGCTTTGAATTCGTGTAAAATAGGTACTGCTACTGCTCCATACGAAAGGATTGCCAGAAAAGCGATTCCCCAGTTGGTCTGATTCCGGCTGCAAAGAGCGATTTTATCTCCCCGGCGGATTCCGCTTTCTTCGAATAACAGGTGCAAACGGGCAATATGGTGGGCTACATCTCCGAAGGTATGGGTTTGGCCCTGGTAGTCGGTTAAGGCCGGTTCTTCCCAATGGATTCGGATACTATGTTCTATATAGTATAAAAAATTCTCTTCCATCTTGTTCTAGATTGATGAGAAAACGCATCTCAGGTCCGGGTGGAATGTGCTTCAGCACGGTCGTGTTTAATTTCGTCCATAATTCCACCGTTGAGGGGGCTCGAGGTGCGTTCTCTGTGTATGTATACTGAATAGGGAAAAGAAGGTTACAAAAAAGAGGTAAAAGGTAGAAAGTAAAAAGTATAAAGTTAAATATTGTGAGAAGTCGAAACTAAAAAACGACGGTGGGCGTAGTTATTGACGAGTGAATGCAAAAAGCTCATTATTATTACGTTACAATAATTTAACTTTATTATTATGAAAACAGAAAATCCAAACACTCCAATTTTCGGAACACCTGAAGAAGCCCGTGTAGCTCCTAAGTTTGAAATGCCTAAAACCTCTATGCCGGGAGAGGTGGCTTATCAGTTGGTACACGATGAAGCGATGATGGATGGAAATGCCCGATTGAATCTGGCCACTTTCGTTACCACTTGGATGGACGACTATGCCCGCCGGGTGATGACCGAAAATATGGACAAAAACATGATCGATAAAACCGAGTATCCGCAAACTGCCGAGATAGAAAGACGTTGTGTGAACATTATCGCTAAATTGTGGCATTCACCCGAACCTCCCTATTGCACCGGTACCAGTACCGTCGGTTCATCCGAAGCTTGTATGCTGGGAGGTATTGCTGCCCTGAAACGCTGGCAAAAACGTCGTCGTGCCAAAGGTTTGCCTACCAATAAACCTAATTTTATCATTTCCACCTGTATGCAGGTCGTTTGGGAAAAATTTGCCATCTATTGGGACGTTGAAATGAGAATGGTTCCCGTGACGATGGAAAAAATTACCATGGATCCGCAGGATGTGGTCGGTATGTGTGATGAAAATACCATTTGTGTCGTTCCGATTCAGGGGGTTACGATCACCGGATTGAATGATAATGTAAAAGAGATCAACGATGCCCTGGATAAACTGAACGCAGAAAAAGGATGGGAAATATGTATTCATGTGGATGCTGCTACCGGTGGTTTTATCCATCCGTTTATCGATCCGGATACCGTTTGGGATTTCCGTTTGAAATGGGTGTTATCTATCAGTGTTTCCGGCCATAAGTTCGGATTGGTATATCCGGGTGTCGGTTGGGTGGTTTGGAAAGATAAACAATATCTGCCCGAAGAGATGAACTTTGCCGTGAACTATCTGGGAGCCAACATTCCGAGTATTTCTATTAACTTCTCCCGTCCGGGCAATCAGGTATTGGCACAATACTACCAGTTCCTGCGTTTAGGTATGGAAGGTTACCGGCAGATCCAGCAGAATTGTATCGATGTATGTCTCTATCTGAAACAACAGTTAAAAGAGATGGGGATCTTTGAATTTTTCAGTGACGATATGCCTAATCCGTTGTTTATCTGGAAACTGAAAAATGATTCTTCCCGGAAATGGACGTTATATGACCTTTCGGATGCTTTGCATGCCCAGGGATGGCAGGTACCGGCTTATACCATGCCGAAGAATATGGAAGATGTCGTGATCATGCGTGTCGTTGTACGGCAGGGAACCGGTAAAGACCTGGCCGATCTATTGGTGAAAGATATTAAAACCAATATTGCCCAGTTGAATCAATTGCAGGAACCGACTAATAGCGCTATTTTGTGGAATAAGAGAGAACCACAAAAGCCCAGAGGATTTAATCACTCCAGATAATCTCTTTTAGAGAAAAGAAGGAGCTGGTCCCCAATGGGACCGGTGTTCCTTTCAAGAATGGATAGGCGTAAAAGGAATCGACAAAATTAGAATGATCGGTACGAATGGATCAGAGCCGCAGATTCGCCGGTCAAAATTCTGAAAGAATTCGCTAACCCAATTTGTAAACCGCTAATCTATCTGAAAAACTTTGCAGACAGATTAGCGGTTTTTATTTATTCTGTCACACAAGAAAGATTCAGATATTCAAACCAGTTGATATTGGTTTTACTTAGAAGGTAAATTGGGGATAAGCCTAATAAAAAGTACCATAAAAAGCTCCGTTTGCTTTCCATCTGGATGCGGGAATGAATAAGGATATGATGAAATTCAATTATCAGGCCGAAAGAATTCATATCGATACCGTTTATCCGAAATGCAAGAGTCGGGCTGCTTACCGAGGAAAAGAGGATAAAGATTGGTATTTGTATCCGGCAAAGTTTGCAGGTAATTAATTTGGGGGATTACGACTTTAGATAAATCGATTGTTTGCATCTTTCGTGTAATTCCGGGAAAAACTCCCGGAATATTTTTTGTAATCGTTCTCCGTGCTCCTGCATAAATAGCGGCGTTTGGGCAGGATCGATCTGCAATCCCCGGTAGCGGGTCATGATTTCCAGGGATTGCTGGATTCCCGTTAGGGAGGCATAACGGCACAATCGGTCAGTCAGGATGAAATGCCATATGAACCCCTGAAAACGTTCCGGCAGGTGGCGGTAGTTCCAGGCTAAGGCGGTATAAAACCTCCGGCTGAACCGTTTGAGGGGAAGACCGGCATAGTCCTGAAACCGGCTGGCCAGGAAATAATCGAACAAGATGTCGTTCACTACAGCCGAATAACGCCCGAAAGTTTCCCGGCCTATCCCTACGGCTTCCCGGACCAACGGATGCCGGTCCGAGAAAGCATCGATTTCGCGGTGTAACAAAATTCCTTGCTGGAATTTCCGGGGATATTGTTTATACCCGTCCCCTTTGACCCCATCCCCGATAAAATTACCGATCTGAATACAACGGTCATTACCCGAAAGGAAAATGTGGGCGAGATAGTTCATAATTCGTTCAGCTTATTTGTAAAGGACAAATTTGCACATTATAAACGATACTACCAAAGCCCCTTTGCGGGTTAAAAGCTGAAAAGATCGTTCAAGGCCTCACTCATAGAAGGATGCGTATAGATCTGATCCCGGAGCGACGAATAGTCTAGTCCGGCTTTCATGACCAGGGCCACATTGTTGATCACTTCGCCCGAATCGATACAAAACAGGGTACATCCCAGAATTTTTCCGTTTTTGGCATTTACGACAGATTTCAATACCCCGTTGGTATTACCTGATACCCGCGCTCGGGGGATGGCCTCGACCGGAATGGTTTTGGTCATCACTTCGTATCCTTTGGCGATGGCTTCTTGTTCTGTCAAACCGATGCGGGATAGAGGTGGATCGATAAATACCGTATATACGACAGGTTCCCGGTCGACAATGGTCCGGCTGCCTTTACCGAACAGTTGATCCCGGATAATCCTGTAATCGTCCTGGGAAATATAGGTGAATTGTTTCCCTCCGCTGACATCTCCCAACGCCCAGATATCCGATGCGGTTGTTTGCAGATATTCGTTTACGATGATCGCTCCATGTTCGTTTAAATGTATTCCGGCCACTCCCGGATCGAGGCTTTCGGTGTTGGGCTGACGGCCTGTCGCTACCAGAACAGCGTTGGCAAAGAGGCTGTGTTCGGTTTTATCGGTCGTATCCCGATAGGTCACTACGGTCTCTTCGTCGGTATCCTGGATCGATTGCATTTCTATACTGAAATGAAATTCTATTCCTTGGTTTTCCATTACTTTCCGTACAGCTTCGGCAATGGTTCTGTCTTCGCGGGATAAAAATTCCGTTGTGTTTTCCAATACGATTACCTTACTTCCGAAAGCCGCAAACATAGAAGCGAATTCCAACCCGATGTATCCTCCTCCGATGATGACCAGGGTTTCCGGTAGCAGGTCCAGTTCCAGGAGTGAGGTACTGGTATATACCCGTCGGCTTTCCCGGATACCTGATATCGGCGGGATCACCGGAAGAGCTCCGGTATCGATAAAGATCCGTTTCCCCTCGATCTCCAGACGGTCTGTTTCGGTGGTTACCTCTATTTTACGGGATGAGCGGAATGAGGCGACTCCTGTATATACCGTTATATTCGGATGGTCGTTGAGCCGGTCGAAATTTAATTTTCGTAAAGCGGTGGTAATTTCGTTTTTCTTTATGATAGCTTTCCGATAAGCTGCTGCCTTTTCTTCAAAAGAAGCCAGATTCAGTTCCTTTATCATTTGGGCCTGATGGATCAATGCTTTGGTCGGAATACAGGCGATATTGATGCAGGAGCCTCCGTACATCGCAGCCGAACGTTCGATTATGGCTACTTGCTGTCCCCGGTTAGCTAAATCAGCAGCCAGTAGTTTACCCCCTTTTCCAAATCCGATAATGATTGCGTCAAAATGTTCCATAAAATGGGTGATTGATTAAAATTTACAGAAATCTCCACTACTTACGAAAATCAAAGGTGAATTGTTTGATTACTCCTTAGAACATCCCTTCCGCGATTATCGTATACAGCAGACAAACGATCACATAAAAATGAAAAATATGAAAACCAGATTGATTCTTTTTATTTTGTTATTCATCAGTGGCTTTGCAATAGCCGGTTGTAAACAACAAAACCAGTATCGTCCCGATGCGAAAATCGTTGCGGCATTTAATAACAAGTATCCTCAGTCCGATAAAGTAGAGTGGGAACAAAAGCAGGGGTATTATGTCGCAGAATTCCGGGAAGACGGTATCGAACACGAGGCTTGGTTCGACGGAACCGGTAAATGGGTGATGACGGAAAGTAATCTGAGGTATAGTTCCCTGCCACAGGCCATCCGCGAACAATTCGAGAAAAGTGTTTACAGTACCTGGAAAAAAGACGATATCGACAAGATCGAACGGGCTGGAATGGAAGCAGTGTATATCATCGAACTCGAAAAAGAAGGATTGGATACCGACCTGTATTATGTCGGTAACGGCAATCTGATCAAAACCGTGAATGAAGTGTCTAAAGAGAAACGGAGTTCTTATATGCCTGTCGCTTCGGATATCCAGATTTGGATCAAACAAAAATATCCGGATGCTACCATCATTGAAATGGATAATGAAAAAGGTAAATTGGAAGTGGACATCCTGGATGGAGGAAAAGCTAAAGAATTGATTTTTCAGGGAAACGATTGGTTGTCGACTTCCTGGGAAGTGAGCAAGGCCGAAGTTCCTTCGGTAGTAATGGAAACTTTCCGGCATTCGAATTTTGGAAAATACCGCATCGACGATATTCATTTTTATGAGACGCCGAACAATTCGTATTACTATTTCGATCTGGAACAAGGAAATTCTGAAGTACATCTGTCTATCGATCCTACCGGAAATATCCTACAGTGATCCGATTTATCGGGACGATGAAGGTTAATTTATAAAGTCTGTAAAGTTTATGAAGTCCGAAGAATCCGATGACTATATAAACTTTACAGACTTTATAACTCTGAATTTAATTGGAATAAGGGTCCCGCTTTACGCATGTGTGTGTGTATGTGTGTATGTATGTAAGAAATGCATAAGTAGAATTTATCGTGTGAAATATCATAAAGAGTGTATGAATCGATTTCACCTGATTAGAAGATAATTCCGCGGGACCCTGTCTTTTTATGCAGCCTGTTTCTCTTATATCTGGTCAATTCCCGGCGACGTCACCGGAAGAATCTTTTACGTCCAAAACATTCAAAGATCTTGAATACTAATGATGTAGAAAAATGGAAAAAGTTACTTTTTGAGGAAATTTATTTATCGAAAAGTCCGTTACCGGCTAATTTAATCGACGTTTATTTTCTTCTCAAAACAAACAAATATTTCCTTTTTTTTAACATTATTAAGTAACTCTTATTCAGTCAATAAAGTATTTTGGTTTTGTGACCTATCCCTTTTTACATCTAACTATTTAAACGTCCATTTTTTATTGCAAGGAACTGTTTGAAACAGTACTTGATAGCGATGACAAAAATAGTTTATTTTTTATTATTCGCCAAATAAATTTGTTGATTTCAATTATTTTCTCTTGAAAGGCTTTTTGAAAGCCGGCCGCTCTATTTTTGTTTCTATTTAATTTATCTGAGTTTGTTAATGATATTTTTTGTATTTATTATTGTCGACAACACTAGGTTGATTGGACGGTTGGGAACAAATTTTCCTGTACCGGTGGAGGTATTTCCTGTTGCTCTGGGTCGAGCAGGAAATAAGAAAATTAGGGGCTACGGAAATTATGCTCCGGCTGGCAAAAGGGAAAGACGGACCGGTGGTGACAGAAAACATAATCTGGTTCTGGATGTTCGTTTCCGGGACATCGGTCCCGCATCGGAAAAAGATCACCGGTGTCGTGGAGAGTGGGGGGATATCGGCCCGAAGTGGTAGTTACTGGGTGAGAGTAGGTGGAAATAAACTTTTCTGGGATGATTACGTACAATAAATTCGATGAGATCGTTCATTTGTAAACTTGTATATTGGATTATGTTGAAGTTGTACGTATTTATTTTATGGGCTTTATTGCCGTTACTGACTATGGGAAAGGGAATTCTGATTCAAAATGTCGTGATTTTCGACGGGAAAAGTGAAAAGACCGTCACGGGAAATGTATGGATCGAGGACAATGCGATCCGGAAAGTATCGGCCGAACCGATTGTTGCCGGAGCAGAAGTAGAAGTGATCGATGGGCGGGGAAAATTTCTGATGCCCGGATTGATCGATGCACATTGGCATGCTTATCTGGCTGCTAATACGATGGTCGATTTGTTGACCGCTCATGCTTCTTATACACAGCTGAGAGCCGGAGAGGAAGCCGGGAAGACTCTTTTGCGGGGTTTTACGACGATCCGGGATGCGGGGGGACCGGTATTCGGACTGAAAAGGGCGATCGATGAGGGAACACTGCCGGGACCGCGTATTTATCCTAGTGGGGCGATTATTTCCGAAACAGGCGGACATGCCGATTTTCGTATGGTATACGATATCCCTGAGCCTTTCGATTGTTGCGGCCTGACTCATACCGAGAAAATCGGGGCTGCTATCATCGCCGACGGGGTGGATGCCGTGATCGTCGCTTCGCGGAATAACCTGCGTCTGGGTGCGAGTCAGATCAAGCTGATGGCAGGCGGAGGGGTCTCTTCGTTGTATGACCAGCTGGAAGATGTGCAGTATTTCGAAGATGAACTGCATGCGGCGGTAATGGCCGCCGAGGATGCGGGTACTTATGTGATGGTGCATGTCTATGTGCCGGAGGCGATCCGCCGGGCTATCCGGGCTGGGGTGAAAAGTATCGAACACGGTCAACTGATCGATGAACCGACGATGAAACTGATTGCAGAGAAAGGCGTGTGGTTGTCGATGCAACCCTTTATCGGAGAAGGAAATAATCATTATACCAATCCTGTACAGCAGGCGAAACACGAACTGGTGGTACAAGGCACCGACCGGGCCTATCAGCTGGCGAAGAAATACGGGGTGAAGCTGGCATGGGGTACCGACTTGCTTTTCAGTCCGGCCAATGCACGGAATCAAAACCTGAATATCGAAAAGATGACCCGCTGGTTTTCCAACTTTGAAATCCTGAAGATGATCACTCACGATAATGCCGAACTGTTGGCTCTGTCCGGCCGCCGTAATCCTTATCCCGGTAAACTGGGGGTGATCGAAGAGGGGGCTCTGGCCGATCTGATTGTGGTGGATGGAAATGCACTCGAAGATATAAAAGTGCTGACCGATCCTGGCAAGAATATGCTGTTGATCATGAAAGACGGCAAAATATATAAAAACGATTTATAATATCCGCTACCCCAGAGCCTTTTAGACCGGGATTTTTCCCCGGTTATCGATTAAACACTGCTTTGTATATTTGGAAAAAACAGAGCAGTGGTTAATCGATAACCGGGAGATTTATGTGTGTAGACGATACAGATAATCGGGGTATCCGGGTAGTTTTGTCTTCTAGATTTCAGGATATGAAGGCAGAAAGAAATTATCTTGTAGAGAAGATATAATTGGGGGGCATAAAATTGGATTTATGTTAGGGGATAACGCAAGAACAGACTGGCAACGGTAAGGGAACCGAAATTTACTTGTACGGGATTGAATATTCCCGCCCTTTGGGGCGAACGGTATGTATTTCCACTCCGGAAAAGAGGGGGCGTGCGATATGTTTTCTATGTGCAGAGTCTGGAAGTATAAGTCTACAACTCTATCATGTTTTGGGGATGATTCTTTGTCGTCTTCAGACATTCAATCTAACCTTGCAGTTAATGAAAAAACGTATGGAGTTATCAGTACCAGATTCTGATTTACGACAGCATGAAGATCGTAGTGAAAGAGTCCGGTATTCCGGTTATACATGTCTGTCACAAATGAGGATTCGAATACATTTTCTGATAATTTTTGTTCGATATAGTTGTTTGTTACTGCAATTATTTATTATATTTAAGGCATAAATATAAATTATTATTATGCGTTTGAAATTGGTACTTAAAATTGTGGAAGGAACCGTTTTACCTTGTAATTATATGTATGAATTGTCAAGTTGTTTGTACAAGGTATTGAATGAAGGTAATCCGGTTTTTACTGCCTGGCTACATGATAAAGGATATTGTAAGGAAAAGAAAGTATTTAAATTATTTACCTTTTCGAATTTCTATTTTCCGTGTTTCAGAATCGAGGGGGATCGGATTTTTGTTTTGGCGGATACGGCCCAGTTGATTGTGTCGTTCTATCCGATAGAAGCAATTGATGCTTTTGTAATGGGTCTGTTTAAGAACAGGCAATTGGAGGTTGGTGACCGGAAATCGAGGGTCCGCTTTGAAGTCTTTAACTTAGAGCGGCAGGCTGAGCCGGAATTCACTTCCCGGATGTTTTTTAAAACTCTATCGCCTATGTTTATTGAAGAGCAATTACCGGAAACCCGGAAAGCGATACATCTTTCACCGGGGAATCCGAAGTTTGCAGAATTGTTGCATTTGAATCTGCTGGATAAATACAGGGTGTTTTATGGACAGGAACCCGATCCGTCCTGGCCTCTGACCCGCTTGCATTTGTTGTCTGAGCCCAAGCCTAAAACAATTGTGCTGAAGGTAGGTACTCCGGAGGAAACCAGAATGAAAGGATATACTTTCCGCTTTGAGCTGGAAGGACAGCCGGAATTATTGCGTCTGGGTTACGAAGGTGGTTTCGGACGATTGAACAGCCAGGGATTCGGTTGTGTGGAAGTGTTGAAACAGTGATAATAAGTTTAGTGTGTGTGGTGTTTGAGTTTTTATTCTGTTGTAAACGGGAAAACAAAACTTTTAACTCCTTGTTTGGGTATCCAGGTTGTTTTGGGTGAATTTGTAATAGTAGTGGGATAGAATTGAAATAACCCGCCGATGTCCATCGGGATACCGTAGGTACTTATTTTAATTGACCTAAGTAGATTTTTACAGAATGAAAATAAAACAATAATATGCTTCAGGAAATTAATAACTTTATGAATAGTTTGCCTGCTGAGTTAAAGCAGGCGGGGCTGAAGCCTAAAGAAGGACTGCATGTTTTGCTGAAAATCCAGGAAAAGGAGGGAACTCATTTTATGGACGAACAGTCTGTCTGCCGGGTTTGTCTGACCCGGAAAGCGACAGAATTCGATTATCCTTTTTTACAGCATTGTGCTGAGCTGGCTCAGGTGGGATGGTGTGTGAATACCAATAAATGTTTCGATCTTCCGGCTAAGGGGCTGCATTCCTGTTCTCCTTATTGCATTGAAACGGGAATCTCTGGAAGGAGGAGGAAAATATGCGAAAGATAAGACTAAAATCTACGACCGTATCGATACTTATTTTGCTAATGCTTTATCCTACGTCGAAGAGGATAGCGAGAAAGAATAAGGGTTTTTCAGCATTTTATCAACTCCAAAGAGAAACTGAATGCTTTATTTGCCTGTTTTCAGTCAGAGGTTGATGAAGTCAAGGATAAGGAGTACATTATTCTTTATTTGGAGGAGGAGATGGAAAAATATCGCCGGGTTCATGAAAAATATTTGTCGGACAAATTATTCAATACCAATGAATACAATATTTCGGTAGAAAATCAACTCTATGGGACCAGCGATTTCCTGAATGGATTTCCAACTAAAAAGCCTTTTTTATCCCATCAGTCGGCTGTTTTCGATATTGCCGGGCGGATTACCGGAGAGATGGCTGGAAATCTCCATGATTTTCAGGAAATCATGCGCCGGAATGTTTTACCCCGTCCTTTGCCGTTGTTTGTTTACCGGGAAGAGTTGCAGACCGAAATGCTTGCGGTTTTCTCCCGGTATTTGGCGGATGGCAAGAGGATCGGTTATCAGGAGATCATACGGGAGCTTTATAAAAATCATCAGGACGATATCGGTGATTATTATTTATTGTATTACTATGGCGATACGGTTTGTGATTTCGATTTTGTTTCCCGTTTCCGCTATCGTTTGCAGAGTGGGGATAAAGAAGGTTGGATGGTAAAAGATCATTTTCAGATCGGTTTTACGGAGAAAATAAGCCATGTATTTGAGTTGGAGGAAAAAGTGTTACGCGAAATATTTAATAACTCGTTGATTACACGAACGAAAGCCGGAGATACACAACGTAAATATTTCGATGAATTAGAACCGAAATACTGTAAATCGGAAAATAACTATTTATTGGTATTGAAGTATCGGCAAGCTTTTTATGATTATATCTATAAATCCAGATTACAGGCTGTTACCCGTCCTATGTTCGATCATATTTTATTGACCGGTATTTTGGAGGATATCCGTTTGGATGAATTAAAAGGAAACCAGCATACCCAACGCTGGGGGATTTTGTCTAAAATGAACATTTGGTTCAGTTTGGCTGAACGTTTTGATTTACAATTTAAAAATACAGATACTATGGCAAGTAAATTGGAAGAACAGAGAGTGTTTATGGTTGCCTTATCGCAAGGTGAGGCTATATTGGAAAACGACGAACAATATGCTTTTGCAGCCGGACAGGTGATTTACTATTTATTACATAAGAGTAAGACGGCAGACAAAAGTTATAAACGGCTGGAGCCTTTTTTGCAGCAGGTGCACGCCTCTGAATTGAATAAAGCGATTGCCCGGCTTTTCGATACCTATAAGCATGAGAATTTTTCAGGCAATTTCCGTCATCCGTTTGCATCGGTTATGGCCTATCAGACCCAAGCGAATATGCGGGACTACCTGCCCATGATGCTGGCCGGGATTTTTTCGGATAATCTGCTTTTTAGCGTTAATAAATCAGAAGAAACAAATGAAGAAAACTAACTTAAAATAAAACATTATGAGTAATACATTTAAAAACAGAGTGTTTGGTTGTGTGGTAATCAAATCTGTCAATTCCAATTATAATGCGGACTTTTCACATCAGCCCCGTACTTTGCCCGATGGGTCGGTATATGCAACAGATAAAGCATTGAAATATACCGTTCGGAATTATATAGATAAAAATTATCCGGAAGACAAGGTATTTTATTTTAAAAGCCTGAATGGAGATATGCAGCCCCGGGATTTAGACCAGAATTATGCCCGTTTCTTCGGCGATTATCCGAAAGCGGATAAGAAAGAGGCGGTCAAGGCGCGTAAAGTGATTCTGGGAAATTTGTTGAGCTGTCTGGATGTACGGTTATTTGGCGGAACTTTTGCCAGTAAAACGGCCAATTTGTCTATTCATGGTGTTGTACAACCGACGCATGGGGTGAACCGATATGTGGAAGGGATTATCTATTCAGAGCAGATTGCTTCGCCTTTCCGGAACTCCAATGATAATAGTACGGATTCGATGCAAACGACTTTAGGAACCCAATTTAAATTACAGGAAGGCCATTACGTACATCATTTTTCAGTCAATCCCGGTAATTTAGACGAACTGACTGAATTTGTCGATAATGGAAGATTAACGGGGGAGGATATTGCCAAATTGAAAGAAGCTTTACGTTGCGGAGTGACATATTATGATTCCTCTTCCAAGGCAGGAACGGAGAATGAGGCCTTGTTGTGGGTGGAATTGAAAGAAGAGTCGAAGCTGGTATTACCCTCTTTCGTGGATTTGATAGAGGTAAATGCAGAACGGGAAATTGATTTTGCGAAAGTGAGTACCTTATTGTCCAAAGAAAAAATCAAAAATGAGATCTCAAAAATTGAATTGTTTTACAATAAGGGAATTACAAAAGTGATTCATCTGCCGGAAGGAACGGTCGAACTTGAATTGAACGGGTTATGAATAATCAACGACTGATTTCATTTGATATACAGGCTGATTTCGGTTTCTTCAAAAAGCCCGATTACAATGATGGGGTGTTGCTGACCTATAATATGTTACATAAGCCCGCCCTGTTAGGCATATTGGGGGCTATTATCGGTTTGCGGGGTTATCGGAAAAAAGGAGAATGGCCGGAATATTACCAGCGGTTGGCTGCCCTCCCGGTGGGAATAGAACCTTTGGAGGGGAGACATGAGAAAGGGAATTTTCAGAAAACGATAGTCAAGTATACGAATACGGTCGGATATGCTAATCAGGATGGTAACCTGCTGGTTGAAGAGAGTATGCTGATTCGTCCGGCCTATCGCTGCTATCTTTTGTTGTCGGAAGAGCATCCGGATCACCGGAAGTTGTACGAGTATATCCGGGAAGGATGGGCCGAGTATATTCCCTATTTGGGTAAAAATGAATATCCGGCCTGGTTCGGAGATTCGTTCCGGGAATATGCTTTTAAAACTTTTGTACCGGAAACTGATTTTCGGGTTTCATCCTTGTTTATCAAAGAAGGAGTATTGAAAGGACAGCAGGTAAAGGCCAGTTTTTCGTTTTCGCTGAAAGGCATAGTGAATCGAGGTAGTTTTGTGTATTTCGAACGTTTGCCTGTTGGTTTTCATCCGGTTCTGATGCAATATGAATTGGCCGACTTTGCTTTTACGGATTGGACCTTACAGGCTGCCACGCAGATGGTAAATTTGTATCAGCTGGAAGAGGAAGGAAAGATTGTTCAATTGTTTTGAATATGAAAGACTGTAAAGAAATAATTCAGGGCCAGATGGAGTTATTGTTCGGCAGGTTGAAAAATGATTCTTATCTGGCACATATTTGTCCCGGAAAATCTGCCGAATCTTTGCAGGAACATACGGCCAAAGTGGTTGAAAGGGCTTGTTGGCTGATCGGCAAGCACGGTTTGGAGAAGGTCGTCGATCGTTTGATTCCGGGGATTGCCGGAAAATACTCGGAGAATGTGCAGGAAGAGTTGAAACGGATGTTTATGGCGGTGTTTGTTTTTCATGATACAGGTAAGGTAAACGATAATTTTCAATATTCCAGGATGTTGAATCGGTTGTTTAAACATCGGAAGACGGAAATATTGGTACCTGCCTATGGACATTCGTTTTTGAGCGCCTGGCTGTTTCTGGCTTTTGAATTGGACCGTGTGTGGCAAGATCCGTGCCTGACGGAGGAAGAAAAAAAGATGCTGTTTGTCTATGCTTTTTTCTTTGCCTATGTTATCCGGCAGCATCATAGCGGCGGTTTGGGATGTGCCGATGAGGAGGAGTTTTTTAATTCATTTGCCGGGGGATATGAAGAATTGCATACTTATCTGACGGTTTGGGGATATGAAGGGGATTTTACTTGTGTCGAAGCTGTATTCGAGCATATTGTTGCTATCCGAAAGGAAACGGATGCGCAACGGGAAGCTTCTTTTGCTTTGTATGCGCTGATTAAATTGAATTCTTCTGTTCTGACGGCTGCCGATTATCTGGCGACTCATGCATATATGACTGGGAGACAGGTGAAAGAGGCCGGAATTTTTGAAGACCGTCACCGGGTAGAGGAAATGATCGGGCATCTGCGAAATTACAAGCATAACCGGGGGATATATGAACAATTGGATAAATTTGTTTTTGAGTATCCGCAGGAAAAATCCGGTGATCACTTGAATCGGCTGCGAACCGGAATGGCTGTGGAAGTCATCCGGACCGTTCGTGAACATTCTGATGATCGTTTGTTTTATATTGAGGCTCCGACGGGAGGGGGAAAGACAAATTTATCCATGCTGGCGGTGACTGAATTAATGGCCGTCCATCCTGAGATTCAGAAAGTATTTTATGTATTTCCCTATACGACTCTGATTACCCAGACAAATCAGACACTGAAAAATGCTTTGGGCTTGACTTCTACGGAACTGGCGGAGTTACATTCCAAAGCCGGATTTAATGAAAAAACGGAGGAAAGAGAGGATGGACTGTATGCGGATAAAAAGCAGGATTATATCGATCGTTTGTTTGCCCTTTTTCCTGTGTGCGTTATGTCGCATGTGAAGTTCTTCGATATGTTGAAAACAAACCGGAAGGAAGCGAATTATTTACTCCACCGCCTGGCGAATGCGGTGGTGGTTATCGATGAATTGCAGACCTATAATCCGCTTTTGTGGGATAAAATGTATTATTTGATTGAACATTATGCCCGCTTTTTTCAGGTTCGTTTTATTCTGATGTCCGCGACTTTACCTAAGATCGGTAAACTGAGAATTCCTTTGAAGGAAAGAACCGGATTTGTGGATTTGTTGCCTCAGGCAAAATCTTATATGCAGAATCCAAATTTTGCCGGGAGAGTGGAGTTCAGGTTTGAGTTGTTCCAGGAAGAGATCGATATGAACGATTTAGCGGATTTTGTTCTTGGGAAATCAGTGGAATATCGGGATAAACCGGGGAAGAACGGGACGGTTCATACCATAATAGAGTTTATCACTAAAAAATCTGCCGCGGAATTTTATGCTTTCATACAAGAAAAGGAGCCCTTTTTTGACGAGGTATTCCTTCTCTCCGGGACAATTCTGGAACCCCGGAGGCGGGAAATTATCAATGAGCTGAAAAATCCGCTCAGCCGGAAGAAAAATATATTGCTAATCACGACACAGGTTGTTGAAGCTGGGGTCGATATCGATATGGATTTAGGATTTAAAAATATATCCTTGATCGACAGTGATGAACAGTTGGCCGGGAGGGTAAACCGGAATGCCTGTAAAGTGGGCTGTGAAGTCTATTTGTTCCGACTGGATAATGCAAGTGTCTTGTATGGAAAAGATAAAAGATATCAGATGGTCCGGGAACAAATTTCTGTCGGTGAATATGAACGTATTCTTCGTGAAAAAGATTTCGGATGTTTGTATGAATTGGTTTTTGAGAAGATAAATTGGATGAACGAACAGACTTATGTGCAGAATTTCCGTTCGGGATTTTTGAGATTTGTCGAAGGGTTGGATTTTCAACAGGTAGATCGTAATTTTCAGGTAATCGAGCAGCAGAATGAAACTGTTTTTGTCCCTATACCGTTGCCGGTAGAAGTGGATTCGATGACAGAAGGTGTTAAAGAGCGTCTGTTTTCTGACCGGGAACTTCAATTTCTGGAAGATTTTGGGGTTGTGCCTTGTGAGGGACTGTTGGATGGAAAGGAAGTGTGGGAGGTGTACGAACGTCTCGTATATCGTGATCATCCTGCAAAATTTGATCTGGAAGAAAAGGTCGGTTTTAAAATCATGCAGCGGATATTGTCGTGTTTTACTTTTTCTTTGGTTGGTTATTCGAAAGAATTGCAGGAGTTGAAAGGGGGGACGGGGGAAGAAAAGTTGGGGTATTTTTATTTATCCCATTGGGAAGATGAGGGGGTGAACGGAAAATTGTACGACTATAAAATGGGATTGAATAACAGAGCATTGAAAGATATAACTTTTATATGATAAATGTGACAGGAACTTTGATTAATCTTTATCAGGTGTGTAAACGGGAAACGTGGTTACATGCCAATGGTATCCGGATGGAACATACCTCGGATGTAGTCACGGAAGGAAAGCTGGTACATGAGACTTCGTATCCGAACCGGGCAGCCAGATATGAAGAAGTGAGAATCGGTGGTTCTGTGATTGATTTTTATGATCCGAAAGAGAAGGTGATTCATGAAATCAAAAAATCTACATCGAAAGAGGAGGCGTATATCTGGCAGGTGAAATATTATTTGCTTTTGTTTGAACGGGAAGGAATAGCCGATGTGGTGGGGATGTTGGAATACCCTTTACTGAGGGAGACGATGCGGGTGGAGTTGGAAGAGGGGGACCGGGAAATATTGCGTCAGATGGAGGTGGAGATCCGACAGCTGATCGGGGAGGAGGCATGTCCGCCTGCTTTATCCAAAGGAAAATGCGGAGCCTGTTCATATTATGAATTTTGTTATTCCGGAGAAGGGGAATGAAACAGGGAATAAATGTTTTTTAATGGACTTAAAATTGTTTTATGAAAAGGACGTACTATTTATTTAATCCCGGGCGGTTGAGCCGGAAGGATAATACGCTGAAATTTACTCCGGTAGACGAAGAGGGACAGGAAGGGCAACCCCGTTACATTCCTATTGAAACCGTAGATAATCTCTTTGTATTCGGTAGTTTGGATACCAATAGTATGATGTACAATTTTCTGGGTAAGCATCAGGTGGCGGTTCATTTTTTCGATTATTATGAACATTATACCGGTTCGTTTATGCCTAAAGATTACCTGTTATCCGGCAAGATGCAGATTGCCCAGATGAAGCACCATATCCGGCAGGAAAAACGGATGGCAATTGCCCGAAGTTTTATCGATGGGGCAGCGTTTAACATGTTGAAGAATCTGAGATATTATACGAATCGGGGAAAAGATACCAGGCAACAGATTGAACGGATAGAAGCCTATATTCCATTGATTGCTACTGCAACCGATATTCCGATGTTGATGGGAATCGAGGGGAATATCCGTCAAACCTATTATGAGGCATTTGATACGATTATCGATGGTTTTTCCATGGGAAACCGGACAAAGATGCCACCTTCCAATGAGGTGAATGCGATGATTTCTTTTGCTAACAGTATGTGTTATTCGTTATGTCTGGATGCCATTTATCATACCCAATTGAATCCGACGATCAGCTTTCTGCATGAGCCGGGGGAAAGGCGTTATTCTCTGGCTCTGGATATGGCAGAAATCTTTAAACCCATATTGGCGGACCGATTGATTTTCTCCATGTTTAACCGTAAACAGTTAAGGGAATCGGATTTCGATCAACACTTAAATCGATGTCTGCTAAAGCAATCTTCTATGAAAAAAGTAGCCCAGGAATGGGAAGAGAGGACGAAAGAGACGATAAAACACCGGAAGTTGGGAAGAAGTGTCAGTTACAGGCATTTGATTAAATTAGAATGTTATAAACTGACCAAGCATTTATTGGGGATGGAAGAATATAAACCTTTGAAAATGTGGTGGTAATGTATGTCATTTTAGTATATGATGTCGATCAGAAGCGGACGGCTAAAATGTTGAAATTGTGCCGGCGTTACCTTTCATGGATACAAAACAGTGTATTTGAAGGGGAGATTTCAGAAGTACAGTTGAAGCAATTAACATCGGAAGCCCGGAATCTTATGGATGAAAAGGATAGTTTGATTTTCTTTAAAAGCCGGGACGAAAAATGGCTGGAAAAAGAGATTATAGGAGATGAAAAAGCCAGCGTTTCTAATTTTTTATAGCGTCGACCTTAAAAAAATGATTGGGGGTTGAGAGAGTAATTACAATAGAAATGGAATAATAGTTCTTTGACATGTTGAAAATGAATAATTTAAAAGTTGTTGTCGAAGGTCAGGGTAAATTTAAGAATTGAAGGTCGACTGCAAATGTTTGTAAAAAATGAGAATAAATGGATGATAAATCATTGATTTTGAAGTATATTTGTTGGCGTTTTTAACGGCTTTTAATTGAACTAAGGTAGAATTGAAACTAATAAAATGCTACCTTTGTAATGTAATCAAAAACACTTTTAATTGAACTAAGGTAGAATTGAAACCTTTGTTTGTCGGTTTTGTAGTAATGCTGGTAGATGCTTTTAATTGAACTAAGGTAGAATTGAAACCTCGGTTAATGGTGCCTTCGGCAATAGTTTAATACGTCTTTTAATTGAACTAAGGTAGAATTGAAACTTTTTTATGAATTGTTTCAAAAACACTGAAAAATTTCTTTTAATTGAACTAAGGTAGAATTGAAACTAGATAGCATATAGATACACTTTTCGAGGTCTTTAACTTTTAATTGAACTAAGGTAGAATTGAAACCTGGCTTTGTGAAATCAATAGAGACCCGCGCACCTCTTTTAATTGAACTAAGGTAGAATTGAAACACAGGATAGATGTTTATTCCAGCATTATATATTTCTCTTTTAATTGAACTAAGGTAGAATTGAAACTTCATTTTCTCTACATATATAGATGAAATTGGATGTCTTTTAATTGAACTAAGGTAGAATTGAAACAATGATTGATACATCCCTTCGAGAAATTCTGTAAAACTTTTAATTGAACTAAGGTAGAATTGAAACATGAAGAAAGTAAAAAAAATGAAGATGATACAGCTACTTTTAATTGAACTAAGGTAGAATTGAAACAAGCGTATTCAAGATCCGGTTCATCATGATTAAATTCTTTTAATTGAACTAAGGTAGAATTGAAACACCTCTGCAATCCGTTTCTCCCAAAGTTGATAATTCCTTTTAATTGAACTAAGGTAGAATTGAAACGCCTGTAAATCGTGGCAGAAAACCCAAGCTATACACCTTTTAATTGAACTAAGGTAGAATTGAAACATGGTTCTTATAAAATCTGTTGATTGTTCGACTGGTCTTTTAATTGAACTAAGGTAGAATTGAAACTTGACTGCAACGATGAAGCCAAGGAACTTGCGAATACCTTTTAATTGAACTAAGGTAGAATTGAAACTTAAAGAAAGTGTTCCTGAAATAATCCTCAAGAATACTTTTAATTGAACTAAGGTAGAATTGAAACAGATATCGAACGAAGCAAAGAAGAAAACGGAAGTAACTTTTAATTGAACTAAGGTAGAATTGAAACCCGCTTCCGTTGAAAAAGCGTGATTCGTTGGAGAAAGCTTTTAATTGAACTAAGGTAGAATTGAAACCACAAAACAAGGCTTGGTACGGCATTCAGCCTTTAACTTTTAATTGAACTAAGGTAGAATTGAAACTTTTGTGTTATTGTTTTTATTGCTTTAAAAATCTCGCTTTTAATTGAACTAAGGTAGAATTGAAACGGTTTTGACGAATATTGAAATAATTTGCGATTGCTACTTTTAATTGAACTAAGGTAGAATTGAAACCTTATATGCTGAAAAAATATGAAATTCTTTCCATATCTTTTAATTGAACTAAGGTAGAATTGAAACACCGGAACCTTATCTATATTAAGCTGAGAGAGCAAGCTTTTAATTGAACTAAGGTAGAATTGAAACATTTATTTGCTGGTTTACTTTGTATTTTCGGTAAAACTTTTAATTGAACTAAGGTAGAATTGAAACTTTCTTTATATTTCTTTTCTGCTGTTTTGCGTATTTTCTTTTAATTGAACTAAGGTAGAATTGAAACTTTGTTCCAGTTTTTCTATTAATACTAAAAATTGATTCTTTTAATTGAACTAAGGTAGAATTGAAACAATAAAATGAAATCACACTTGCTAATATTGCCTGATCTTTTAATTGAACTAAGGTAGAATTGAAACTTGGCTTGGTTATATCAATTTCTGCTAATCCATCCACTTTTAATTGAACTAAGGTAGAATTGAAACTTTTTTTTACTTTCTTCATTGAATTTCTTTAGAGCACTTTTAATTGAACTAAGGTAGAATTGAAACTATTTGGATATTTATCTAACATGTATTTTCTAATGCTTTTAATTGAACTAAGGTAGAATTGAAACTTTGCACCCGCAGACACAAGCGAAAGAGAAATATCCCTTTTAATTGAACTAAGGTAGAATTGAAACATAAAGACAACAAGCAGATTCCGGGTTCGAGAAGAACTTTTAATTGAACTAAGGTAGAATTGAAACTCTCCTATAGATTTGTGCCATGCGCTTATCTTCATGCTTTTAATTGAACTAAGGTAGAATTGAAACGCAATTTTGATGCTGTGCCTAATGCCAAGCGTGCTTCTTTTAATTGAACTAAGG
>ERZ857840.919-NODE-919-length-37575-cov-4.872868_pt1 | contig 37575 bp, 27 predicted proteins | sample MGYA00519760_ERZ857840 | MGnify/ENA primary metagenome ERZ857840 (study PRJEB31778, sample SAMEA3449371) | human gut metagenome | biome: human gut; feature: human-associated habitat; material: faeces | place: United Kingdom | collected 2010/2012 ... | reverse complement strand
CAACAACTTAAACTTTAATATTTACAAAAAACCAACAATATCTAAAAACATCTACTGCCAGTTATGCACTGGTGTTTTGAAAATAAATAAATGATATAGAAAAATTTACTGTTGGGCAAAATTAAACTTTCTTTGATTTCATAATTATATATAGTAAATTTTAATAAAAATATTTAAGATTGGCAAAAAAGTATTTCTTGAATGTGCGTTAGGTGAAGATTCCCGATGCCTGCTCTGTATGTATAGTATATACAACTATATATAAATAATTACAACTTTAAAAGTTCCTTGTTTCTATAATCATTAAACATTAATATATGATATATATACCAAGCCGGTTTATTAAATTTGGAAATCATACAAAATATAATTATTGACTATCCGCTAAAATTTCATAAAATATTTTATATGAAAAAGTATTCCATATGCCTATTAATTTTCTGCTATTTCGCAGCGTTTAAAATATCATTTTCCGCGGCTGATGTGGATTGTTCGGACGGTTCATGCACTATACCCGAGGAAATGTTTAATTTGATTAAAAATAAAAACACCCAATTAAGCAAACTAGACCACGCAAAGGCAATGTACGATACATTCGGTTATGTATCAGAGATCGTAGAGCTTGCCAAAAGCGATTCCGAGGCTGCCAAAGTCTTGGATTCTATAAAAAACGAGTTAAAAAACCAAGCAGACTCAGGTAAGGCGTTTGAAAAAATGCAGCTCGGGCAGATCTATTATCTGGAAGGCGATATGGACAATTTTAGGCGATATGCCAATCCACAGCATATTAAGAGTATAAAAATGCTTTCACAGGCATTTGGCATGGCGTTTGAAGATGATTCATTGATATCAAAAATCTCGGACGACCAGAACAACTATAATAATATTTCAAATTTAATTTTCAATTCGTACATGAATATCGGAAATATGGAGTTAGCCAAAAAGATGGTTGAGTCCGACTCCAGATTTTCGGACAACTGCAATTATTGGCAGGTTATAAATATGTATGAAAATATGTATCGGCTTAGAAACAAAGAAGACATAAAAGATAATTTTGTAAGATATCTTGATTCTCTTGATGAAAATCAAAGAAATTCGGATTATTTCGATGGATTGCTATTTATATTAACCGATAATGACGCAAAATATGAAAACATCGCCCAGAAAGTACGCGAAAAAATAAATGCTTATTCTCCGCAGCGCAGATGTAGGATCTTATTGGATGCGGCAAATAATTTAGGGGCCAATGAGATTTCAGACAAATATCTTGAAGAAGGCTGGAAATATAAAATATTAAATGACTGGGAAATTTTAAACTATGCCAATAAAATTGTATACGGCTCGTCCAGATATTCGTACAACCATGAGTTCCTAACCAAAGAAGTTCTCAAAAATCCCAAGATAGATACCGCCATTGAGATTTTAGAAGATAAATATCTCGATAATATTAATTACGTTAATACTCTATTATGTATATATAAATTAAAAGGGGATAAGGATTCATATTTCAAGGTCATAGACAATATTATCCCACGCCTCACACGCCCCTATGAGTTGAAATTAATTGCGCAAACTCTGTTATTGCCACATACATGCTATTACCAAGATCCGCAAAGAGCTGAGAAAATCTTAAAAACGCTGAATAAATATGAACGCGGTGAAATAATGTACAAAATCGCGTTGAGTATTTTAAATGCCGACGATAGAGTTTGCGAATATTCGCCATCAAAAGCCTTAGACTATCTTTATAAGGCGCTAGACTACGGATATGTCGATGCCTTTGAAATGATAGACCGTTATATTGACTACGACTCTGCGATCGCCTTGTTTGATAAATATCCCGATAATAAACTAATAGTTTTCATGAAAGCCATGTATTTGGCGGAAAACCAAAAATGGGAAGAGGCGATAAAGGAATTTGTACGCGCCAGAGAAATGGGGTGCAACAGGGCAACTGGCATTTTGTTTGGTATGAAATTGAATGGATTATATAAGGGAGACGATAAAACCGACGCAAATGCAATGCTTTCAGAATTTTTGTCAAAGCTTGGGGATCCATGCTCGCAAACAAAACTAAACAATTGCGGCGCAAAAAATAATTTTAAGAAAATTTTTGGTTCAAGATCGAAAGTAATGCTCGAATTTTACAAGGAAGCGGCTAAAACGAAGAAATATTCCGACTGGGCGAATAATGAGATAACATTATACAACCTCGATATGCCGATTTTAAGCGATGAAAAGGAAGCCCTTATTAAAAAACGCATAAAAGAGTTGGAGGATGAAAATAACCGGAATTTATATCCCTTAATTTCATTATATTCCGACGTGTTTAAAAACACTCCCAAAGCATTGGCTCTTTATAAAAAATTGGCAGATATAAATTTTTATGATAAAATTACCTATGCATTTGAATTGTTCAAACATGCCTATTCAGACGAGGATTTGAAACAAGCTTTTGATGTATTAAATAGGTCAAATACGGATTCCGAAATTCAAAAAGTCATGGTTGCAATGTGTTATGAAAATGGCCTAGGTGTAGAAAAAGACCCCAAAAAAGCGCAGGAGATACGTTCAAAAATAATACCTGATAGAATAGTTTATTATTATTCTAGTTTCCCATTTGGAACGCCAAAACAAGTCGCGAAGGAGAAGGAATTTTATATACAAAAGATGTTGAAACAGGTGCCTGAACAATCTCCGGGAAATCTTAAGAAACTTTATAAGGCTGTGGGGCAGTTTTATGAAAAGTCGCCTGCGCCATATAAAAATCCGAAAAAAGCGCTTGAATATTATATGAAGGCAAGCGAAATAAATCCATTGTATTTTGACAATGTGTTAAGGCTGTACAACTCAAACCCGTCTTTAAAAGACGACAAAAAATATTTTGACTCTTTGTTAAAATACAAAGAAACAGTTTGGAATGGATTAAGTAATGGTTCCCGCGCAAAACTTATATACGATATCGCATTTTGCCATTTAAACGGGCGGGGGACAGGGAAATCACCTGAAACAGCATATGCTCTTTTTAAGGAAATTCAAAAAATGCCCGCCAACAATTTTACGTTTAATGCCATGGAGGCCGAGGCATACTGTCTACAGCATGGATTGGGCGTGAAAGCCGATCCTCAGCAAGCCGAGGCGATTCGTAAGCGCATAAAAGAAATTGCATTAAGCAATGCCAGCCCATTGACTTTATATAGAGCCGTGCGCATAGCTTATATGTACAACTCGCAAAATCTGCTTGGGAAAGATACCGATATGTACGAATATTGGGCGAATTTTGCCGTAAATGAAAATCCCGACAAAAATATCATAAACGGCCTATATATGCTATTCACAGATTACCCCAAAAACCGCGATATGAAAAAGGCGCAAAAATACGCCGATTTGTATGCAAAATATTGGGGATATGAGCCAAAATCATTGCACAGAATAGGTCTATTTGAGCTTTTTGGCATAAACCGCGCCCAGAATGCGCAAGCCGGATTGGAATTGTTAAAAAAGGCAGTATCCTACGAGAATGCTGCGGCAACGGAAACTCTCGCCTACGCCTACGAAAAGGGGATAGGGGTAGAAAAGGACGAAACTCGGGCTAAGGAATATTTGGACGCTCTAAGACGGTTGAAGCCTAATTACGTAAGTTTGGCTGACAGTTATATACGCGGACGCTATGGTATTGAAGATATCGATAGGGCTAAATTTATTCTTAAATTGGGCGCCGATGAGGGTTCAGAAGATGCCGCTAATAATCTCAAAGAATTTGACAGTTTCTTGGAAAAAGTGCGCGGAAACGGTTAAATATGGAATTTCCCGCCAGTGTTATTGGGTATAGATATAAAAATACTCTATAACACGCGGAGGATTTTATCATCTTTAATTTACTAATCCTATGCGTTTGCCGTAAAGCCTACGGCGCGCGTTGGATTTTATATATGAAATTTGCTGCCATATAGTTTTTACGCGTTAATTTCTGCGTGAAAAAATCTGCGCGGTTCATTGCAATATCAATAATGATGGGACGATTATTTAGAATAGGTACTGCAGAAAGCGCTTAACCGGCAAAATTGGCTCTTAAAAAAGTCCTGCCGCCTTTATTGAAAAGCGCTTTTGCCGAAAAATTTTCAAGATATTTTTTCCATTAATATTAGTTATATGCTGCCTAAAAAATTTTTAACAGATTGTAGGCTGGAAAAATATATTCATTAAAAGTTCGGTGGTAAAACTTATTAATAAAATAATACCCAATAAAAGTATATCTATTGCTATCAAAAATGAAAAAACTTAAAAACAAAAAACGAATATCGATCCGTTCTCGGATACCATTTCCTCCAACAAAGGTGCTTGCAGATATAAAAAAACAGCGCAATAAGGAGGCTTGCAGAAAAAAGATTGGCAATGCTTGCGAAGTATAATTAGGCGCAATGAGCAAGCGCTCAGATGGGCATTGCGTGAAATCGGGTACAAAGCGTTAACTTTGAAATTTTTGTGGGGCTAGCGCGGTTTCTATTTATTATATTAATAATGCTGCATTCTAAAAATTCTGTTTTCTATTAGAAACTTGATTGCAAGAGTTATTTGATATTTTTAAAAATATTACTTTTTTTGCGCGGATAGGGCGGGGTGGCAGGCATATAGTTTAACTTCAGATATTATTAAAATACTAAATTGCAAAATCTGTATGGAATCTGGCCTTGTTTTTTTGAAGAATTTACACAAACATATGGGGCTTGTGACATGCATTTAAACCTGGCTCTATAATTGTTCCAAAAGAGTTAATATATACTACAAACAATTTTCTATTTGTCTGTTTCAAGCCCTGAAAATCCTCCCGTTTTCGGAGAAAATTCGCCTAAAAATACCATATTGTCAAAGAGGTCTTTTGTTATTTCAATATCCGATTTGTAACTGCCGTTCCCATCTTTGCCGTATGTGTAATATATAACTTTGTCTTCGTAAATATCCATTCCGTCTATCATGCCTTCGGTTTTTAATTCTGAAATACCGTTTGGCATTTTCATATATACTTTTTCGTTTACATCGTCCACAATATACGAATCGCCCCCAGAAGCCTGGCACTTCAGGTATAGCCAACCATTGCTGAGCCTATTCACTCTAAAGCTGCTCAATCCACAAGTGTCCATACCTATGCCGATTTTCTTGCCGCTCTTAAAGAGCACGCGCCTGTCGTATTCAGCGCAAAACGTAAAGAGCGGGTTTAATTGCATTTCGCAAGAATAGGAAGGGTGGATCTTCAAATTTATCCATGTATTATAATAAATAAAAGCATCTGCCGCTATAAATGCGATTGCTAAAATAAATGAAAATGCGAACCCCGCAAAAAAAGACATGCAAGACATCAAAAAAGGCATTTTTCTCTTTCTCGCGAAATATAAAAAGACGCAGAACCCGATGCCTGATATAAATATGATCTGCCCGAAAAACGCCACAAAATACATATCTTTCGGGCAGACTTGAATTATAAATTTTTGTAATACTAAAAGCAAGACGAGCCCAAGCCCCATAAATGCGCATATTGCAGGTACAAGGCTTAGTGTGAATAGAGTAAAATCATATTTTTGCAGTTTTTTACGTAATATCGATGCAATTAACGACACCAATATCAAAGTAAAAAATAGTGCAATTATAAGCATGTTCTATTTCACAATGTGCAAGGGTGTTGGGGACAATAATTATATGCCGGTGGAAGTTGAGGTATTATATCTTAATGTACCTCTAAATTTCCCCGCGCAAATATTTGTCCATATTTTCGGCAACTTTCTTTGCTTGTACCATGGCTCCAACTATCGTATCGGGGCCTGTGACAACATCGCCGCATGCAAAGACCCCGTCCATAGAGGTTTGCAATGTCTGCGGGTCAACGGCGATTGTCCCGTTCGGATTTAATTTAAGGTGCATGCAGTTCCTCGCGAGCCTGTCCCGCGGCTTGCTGCCGGTCGATAGAATTACTGTATCGCAGTTGAGCGTAAATTCCGATCCAGGTATTTCGACAGGAGTGCGCCGTCCGCCGGCATCTGGTTCTCCCATTTTTGTCTTTACGCATTCTATGCCGTATACGCTTCCCGATTCATCGTACAAAATCTTTTTCTGGAGAGTATTCTCCAACATCTGGACTCCCTCTTTCTTCGCTATGGCGATTTCGTCCGAGCGGGCTGGCATTTCTTCCAATGTGCGCCTGTATACGATCGTAGATTTTGCGCCGCACCTTAGCGCTACGCGTGAAGTATCTATCGCAACATTTCCGCCGCCAATTGTGATAACGTTTTTTGCGCGTATTGGGGATACCATCATTCTACTATCTCTCGACATGGTGCTCAAATTGTATCGGGCAAGAAATTCGTTTGACGTGTAAACTCCTTTTGCGTATTCGCCTGCGATGTACATTGTAATCGGCTTCCATGCGCCGGTAGCGACGAGAACAGAGTCGTAGCGTTCTCGCAGTTCGTCGAGACTGTACGGTGGCTCGCCTATGCCTATGCCGTAGTGTATGCGCACGTCCATTTTTTCGAGCCTTGAAACTCGTTCAAATACAATTTCTCTTGGGAGTCTAAACTCGGGGATACCGTACATAGTGACGCCGCCGGGGAGATCGCGCCCCTCAAAAACTTCGACTGCGTGCCCCATTTGCGCCAATTTCTCTGCGGCAGTGATTCCCGCCGGTCCAAGCCCGATTATTGCGACGTGTTTGCCTGTCGGGGGATTGCATTTAGGCACCTCCGAGTATCCGTTAATTCGGACAAAATCTGCGGCGAAGCGTTCGAGCGCGCCGATTGCTACGGGTTCTCCGCGTATTCCAAGGACGCAGGCGCCTTCGCATTGTTTGTTTTGATTGCATAGGCGTCCGCAAATTGCCGACATTGTGGATTGGAGCGCAAGTTTTTTTGCGGCGTCGCTGACGTTGCCGTTTGCGATGTCAAATATGAATTCGGGGATATTTATGTGGTTTGGGCAGCCAATCTGGCATCTTGGTTTGGGGCAGTGAAGGCAGCGCGAGGCCTCAGCAATTGCCGCTTTTTTAGTTATGCCGTAGTATGCTTCTCCGTCGTCTGTAATGCGTATTTTTTCGGTAGATTCCCGAACCTCCATTCTGGGAAGTCCGGAAGCCTTTGTCTTTTTGTTTTCCGGATTCATATTATTTAAATTGTCGGCTTTAACCTGCGCAAATCAACAATTTTTTCTCAATAAATTTAAAAAAGTTAAAAATATTTAAAAATGTTGTTGATATTTCCTGAGGATAATCAAATTAGTTTCTTTTAAGCAAATATAATAATTTAACCTAAATTAAATTCGACTATATCTTGAAAAACTTAGGCGGTTGCGCCGGATTTAACATGGCTAGCCGCTTCGCGTTTTTCCGGTGGGGGAGAATTTTGAAACTGTAAAAAATATAACATTAAACTAATGGGATTAGAAATGAGAAAATGTAAAAAAGAAATTTTTATTATTGTGAATTTATTTTTTTCAATAGCGGCAATTATCATGTCTATCTTTATTTTTCTTAAAACTTTCTCATACGAGTTCGAGAAATGCGGGAATATTTTTAAGGAAATATACTTAATGCGACTTAATTTCTTAGAGCTATTGATGGTAGTTATAACTGCCATACTTGCGATACTCTCAATCGCCGTGCCGCTGATGGCATATAACTGGAATAGGGATATGAAGGCTGATTTTGAAAAATTGAAGAGAGATATGAAGGACGATTATCGGAATATGAAAGAATCCATGTGCGAAGATATGAAGAAAGTTCAGGAGGCCCAAAATTTTGTTAGTGAGACCAAGAAGGACATACAGGATTTGAATCGCAATATAAGAAACGATATGAACAGTTTTTCGTATAATTTTTTGACAAATGAAATAGCAGACACGGATTTTTTAACGAAGATAAAATGCGGAGACTTGTCGTTCTTAAAAGATATTTCTACGGGCGAATTAAAGCGTAAATTCAAGCCCGGAAAATTCTCGGAGGTTCACGTAAACCACCTCTTAGCAATGGCTAAGAATTGCAGCTGCGAGGATAAGAAGGAAATAATTGCAAACCTTAAAAATATCAGAAAAGAAGCGCATTAAAATTGTCAGTGCGAAATAGTGCAGCAATTTGCAGAAGCTGGGCGGAAGGCGCGCTTTCATGCATAGGGATTTGATAGACGCTAAATAATCATTAGCGATATGGGCGCTTAAAAGGCTTACATCTTTTAATCTTAATAGGTTTTGGGCTTTTAAAATCTGGGATTTGTATCCGCGCAATGTGGATAGTCGAGCGCCGCGCTTGGCGCACTCTTCTAAATAAAGAGCGGCGGCTGAATCCCAATCATGCCCGACAACTTTACTCGCGTATAAGTAATCATATGGGTGTGCTTTTATGCGTTCGAGCGCGTCGGTCAAATCGGCATTAAGCCGTTTGTACTCACTTTTTTATTTGGGTCAAAATGATCCTATAGTCAACGAAGGCGTCAAGGTTATCGTAAAGTATCTTTGTCGGCCTTAGTTTTGCTTGAAACTAGCGCGGCGCTTTGCAACGCGAAAAATTTTGCCGCGCGGGAGTCGTTCTCGCGCCAATAGCTTATTTTGTGCGGTTTCCCGTGCTTCCTAATATATTGATGCCTTGCAAGTCTTGCTATGTTGCATTTGTTGCAAAATTGGCAATTTCTGTAAATAAAATAAACAAATATATTTATTTATATTTACGAAAGTTTACAAAGGTATGCGCCGCAATCCCGCATAAAAAAAGGCTTTCCGAGTGGAAAGCCTTTATTTTTCAGTGGCTGTTCAGGCAGGGATCGAACCTGCGACCAAGTGATTAACAGTCACCTGCTCTACCGCTGAGCTACTGAACAATCATCACTGAATTTTGAAGCGTTAATTTCCCATTTATCGGCGCGCTTGTCAATATATTTTTCTGTTTTTTTCAACAGAACTATTTTTTGCCGCCTACATTCGTGAATAATGCAGTCAATACCTGGGGAATTTTGGCCTCGTAAATTTTGCGCGACTTGTTGGCAACTGTTGCAAACCTTATGAACGCAGCTATTGAGGCGGGATTCTTTAAAATCTCTAAAATAGATTTTAACGGCGAAAATTTAAATCCCCCAGTTTCAAGGTTTAATCCGCTTTCTACAACACCCGCAGGGACGCATGCCTTTAAAGTATCGCTTACGCACCTTATATGGGTGAGAACAGGCTTAAAATCGTCGTCGTCGCCAAGCGCTGCTGAAAATATCGCGCTTTCCATCTCAACGATGTCGTATCCTCCCTCCGCAAACTTTCTCTTTGCTTTCTCGTCGGCTACTCCTTCCGAAAAGGCGATTTTACCCTCCCGCATTCCGTTTCTCGACAGGAACTTCGATATTTCCGCCGACCCGCTCTGGAACACAAACTCTCCTAATTCCATATCTTCATTGCATGCGCCCCCGAATCCGCACAAAACTACGTCCGTTGGGCAGAAGTTCTCAACGCATTCCCGTACGCGCTCCGCGGACTTTTTGCAGCCTATCCCAGAAACGAGCGCTTCGCATTCTGTGCCATTGGACAACGTGAATCTGCATCGCCCTCCGAGCACACATTTTAACGGCTCGTTAAAAAAGTTAAATGTGGAGCGAGCCTCGTATACCATTGGAAAAACTATTAACGGTCTTTTCATATATCTTTTTTTTGTTAAAAAATTGTCATGTCGTTGACGCTCTTTGCGGCGCTTTCCATAGTGCAGGGAAGGCCCGTTTGGACCCAGTCCCCGCAGATATGCAGGTTCTCGACTCCGCATTGGGAGTCGTCTGGCCGCGCCTTTTCGCTCGCGCAGTCTCCCGATATGGTCGCCCCGCGGTAGAGTGAAGGCAGCGCCTTTATGATTTCGCATTTGCCAAAAATGCCGGTCAGTTCCCCGCATAGGAATTCGCGGATAGTGCTTGCATCAAAAGGTATTTTTGCGTCGCTTATTGTCGCGCCGTATAAATAAGTGCCGTCTTTTCCGCATTCCTTAGACTTATGGGTGTGATCGAATATCCAGTGCAATTTAGAGTCTACAAGGCATGCGTAGTCGCCGTCAGCGAGCTTCCGGTCAGTTGTGAAATATACGTTTATTATGTCGGTTGATTTTATCTCTCCGATTTCTGCCCTCAAAGCGGAGGCTTCAGGAAGCATATTCGCGAAAACTTTTTGCGGCAGGGCGCTGACACAGTGCCCAAATTCCACCCTTCCGCGCTTGGCTGTTTTTATAGATTCGAATTTTCCGTTTTTTATTTCGATTTCCTCAACGCGGTCGGAAAAACATATTTCTGCCCCGACTGACTCTAAATACATAACTGCGCGCGGAATAAACGCGTCTATTACCGCCGTCTTTGGGAAATATAAAATGCCGCTCTCGCCGCCAGAGAGCACCGATTTTCTAAGCGTTGATACCATTAGTTCCGCCGATGCCTCCGCGCAGGTTGTGTTTAGGGCGGATACGCAGAACGGTTCCCAGAAAACTTTTATCGATTCTTCGTCTATTCTGCGCTCCTTTAAATATTCGAGCGCTGTTTGGCCGCCTTTCGGCCCGCCGAGTCCGAGTTTTAGTTTGGCGAGCAAAATCACGTTTGCGGCCTTGCCGAGCCCGGGAACTTTTAAATACCTTAAAAATGCGAAAAATTTTTTCAAAGGGCCGTCGTCGGGCTTTGGAAATTCTACACGGAATTTTTTACCGCCGGGGAAAGAAAAGTCCATTTCTTTAGCCCTCGCGAACGCGTCGTGCGCCGAGACCCCTATCATTTGCAAAAATCCGAAAAAGTTTTGATAGCACCCCATTACGGCGTGAGAGCCGTTGTCGAGCCTAGCTCCGTTCCAGTCTATCGCAGACGCCCTTCCGCCGAGGGAGGCTCTTGCCTCGAATAGCGATACGTCGAACCCCTCTATTGCGAGTTTTAAAGCCGCGCATATACCCGATATTCCGCCACCCAAAACGCATGTGCTCCCGAATTTTCCCGAGTAGGCTTCGGCGCGGCGGTTCGCATTGCGCAGCGCGGACAGGGCGATGGCGATTTTCTTTGGCTTGCTCAGCTTTACGGGGGAACCTGTTATATTGAAGTTTGTTGCTGCTATCTTATCGAGTATTTTTTCGTATATTGCGCCCATGATAAAGGCGGGCTTCATCGCGACTCTGTCCTCCGGTGGAAGCAGCCTATCGGCCTTCCTAAAAAAGTGTTTCGCGCGGAAGTGCATCATGCGGAATAGCTCTCTACAATTCGGATTGCGGCTTGGCTCCGACAAGTCGCCTCTCTCAACCCCGAAAAATTCGAGCTCCCGCAATGGGATATAGCATCGGTTTTGCGTGCGCATATCGTATGCTACATCGCGCAAAATATTGGTAAATTGCAATGCGTAACCGAGAGCTTCCGCGTACAATTTAGTCCTGGGATTTTTAAATCCGAAAATGTAGATGGACGCAAGCCCCACCGCCGAGGCGACTCCGTAGCAGTAATTGCGTATATCTTCAAAAGTCCGGAAAGGCTCGTCCACGGTGTCGCGCATTACCCCGTCGATAATAGCCTGTATATATTCCTGCGGTATTCCCCTGCGGCGTATAACGTCTGCCATTTCTTCGCCTAGCGGGCTGAGGTCTTTTGAGCCGCCGTATATTCGGCTTATCTCGCCTTTCCATGCGTCGAGTTCGTCGCGCTTTTCGGGAGCTGGCCGCTCAGGTTCGTCGGCGATGTCGTCCATCAGCCGGCAGAAGGCGTAGAAAATCTCCATGTCTTTTGCGCGCCCCTTGTCGAGGCAGAAAAACGCGAACGCCAAATTCGACTTCTTCCGTTCTACGGTTTGGCGCTTGCTCGTAGATGCTTCGTCGGATCTGTTCATGGGATTAGTGCGCGCAATAGGATTCTTATTTTGTCGAGCTTGCCGATAGCCGGGCGCTTTGACAGGGTATCGAAGTTCTGCGACTGTATCTTGTCGAGAATTGCGCGGCCTCCGGCAAGCGTTGCTCGGATTTCAAGGCTCAGCGGAAACGGAAGCAGTGATGGCAGCTTTTCACCTGCGACGAAAAGCTCGCGCGTGCGCTCAACCTGAAATTTTACGATTTCCCTTACGCGCGTAGTCGCAACATCGGCGAATATTTCAGCTTCGTTCGCCCCGTTCCAGTCGGATTCCGGAATGTATATGCGGTTTTTAAGCCTGTCGACGCTCATGTCTTGCCAGAAATTGGCGAGTTGCAGGGCAGTGCATATATTATCGCTCATGCGGAAGCGCTCGTCGTCGGAAAAGCCGTGGAGCAGCAAGACGAGCCGCCCAACGGGGTTTGCGCTTCTTCGGCAGTAGTCGAGAAGCTCGGGAAAATCTGCGTAGCGCTTTTTTACGACGTCTTGCGCAAAGGCGCTTATCAGGTCGCGGAAAAGGCTGTCAGGTATCGAAAATTTCTTTATGGTGTCGGCGCAGGCTATGAAAATCCAGTCCCAGCGGGGGTCGAGCTTCGAGGCGTCCGATACGTCCAGCTGCGATTGGAATTCTTCAAGCCTGCGTATTCTTATCGGATCGTTGTCGGCTATCGTATCGTGGTTTTCGTCGGCGATGTCGTCGGCTGTCCGCGCGAAGGCGTACACGGCTGCCACGTGCTTGCGGAGCCGTTTGGGAACCATTTTTGCAACGGGAAAATTCTCGTAGTGGGAGTTCGCGAGGCTCTCGCATTTCGCGTATGACATTTCCAGTGACGGGGGCATAATTCTTAGATTCCTATTCGTTTACAGAGCTCCCACGCGGGACGGATTTCAAGTGTCGAGTTTTTCGGCTGTTGGCATTCGGCTGGTGCAATCCATGCGGCAAAGGCTATCATTGCGGCGTTGTCGCCCCTATGCTGCCTGTCGGCTATCAGGAATTTTGCATTCCTCGATCGCGCGAGTTTCTCGAATACTCCGGCAAAGACCGAATTGTTTGAAACTCCTCCGGATATACCCAGGCTTTTATAAGGCTTCCGTTTCGCAAACCAGTCGCACCGCCGGCGCAGCTGCTCGATGACGGCGAATTGGTACGAAGCGCATAGGTCGGGCATCGCGGCCTCTATCTCCGCGCCGGACATCTTTTCAAGCCTGTACCGCAGGCTCGTTTTTAATCCGGAAAAACTGAAATCGGGGTCGTCTTCAATTTTCCTGTTTTGACCGTACGGGAACATCGTCTTGTCGATCTTGCCCGATTTTGCGCGCTTTTCGAGAATGGGGGCGCCCGGATACGGCATTCCTAGGAGCTTAGCGCCTTTGTCGAGCGCTTCCCCCGCGGCGTCGTCCTCCGTTTCGGCGAGGGTAGCCATATTTCCGTCCTCGCCTATCTCAAAGAGTACTGTATTGCCGCCTGAAACAGTAAGTCCTATGTGCGGAAGCAGTTCTTCGAAATTTTTGCGAAAATTTGCGGGATCTTTCGCATGTATTGGAATAAACGGAGAGTACGCATGCCCGCGCAAGTGGTTGACGCCGATTAGCGGCTTTTTTAACAACATTGCAAGCGCCGACGCCGCAGCTACGCCCATTGCCAGACAATTTGGCAGCCCCGGACCGCTCGTTGCCGCTATTTTGTCTACGCCGGGAAAGTACTCCGATTCAGAGATTTTTTTTATAAGAGCGGGAAGTTTTTTTAGGTGTTCGGAGCTTGCGAGATCGGGGACGACTCCGCCGTACAGCGCGTGCAGGTCTATTTGCGAATGAATCAGGCTTTCGCGAACTCCGAAATCCGGGTCGAAAATCGCGGCCGCCGACTCGTCGCAAGAACTTTCTATCGCCAGTATGCTCATTGTATATCCTTTCCGTCTTCGGCGACTTTCTGCTCTCGGGCTTTTCTCGATGGATTGGAGCGGCGCGGCGGCGGAAGGCTTTCGTCGTATAGCACGTCGAATTCTCCGGAGCGCCTGAACGAATAGCAAGAGTTTCTCCCAACTACGATATGCTCGATAAGGCTTAAGTTTATCGGGCGGCATGCGTCCGACAGCCTTTTGGTAAAGCGCACGTCTTCCATTGACGGGCGCGGGTCTCCGCCTGGGTGGTTGTGCGCTATGGCAATGCTTACGGCGCCGAGGCGTATTGCGGTTTCTATTATCTTTCTTATGTCGACGCTCGCGCAGTTTACGCTATCCTCGCAGAGGCGCACGCCGCCGTCTGGGACAATTTTTAAGTTGGAGTCCAGGCATACCATCTCGATTACTTCGCGCGGCTCGGCGGATATTTTGCTTTTAAAGTATTTTATGAGCTTGTCTATGGTCGGTATTTCTTCCTGCTCTATTTCCAGCTCTTCAAGGTGGTAGAGGGTGATTATGTTCTTGATGAATCCGATATACGCGGCGGACGACTCTCCTATGCCTTTTATTTTAGACAAGCTTTCGCGGTCGGCGTCGAGTATTCCGCGGAGGTTGCCGTATGCCTTTATCAAATCTTTGGCAATCGGCTTTACGTCGATTCTCGGAATGCACATTGTAAGCAACAGCTCGATTACCTCGTAGTCCGACAGCGCCGACATTCCGCCGCGCACAAAACGCTCGCGGAGTCTTTTACGGTGTCCGTCGTGGCTGTATGAATCCGATTCTCCGCTCATTTGCTGTATCCTGGGAGGTGGTTTATAAAGTTTTGCCCGCCAACCGTCACGGCGTGCGATATTCCGCCAACGAGGTATTCTTTTGCGCGGCGGCATGCGTCTGCAAGCGGAAGGCCCTTTGCGAGGTTTGCCGCAATTGCGGCGCTTAGAGTGCAGCCGCTTCCGTGTGTGTTTACGCCCTCTATGCGGCGGGAGGTCATTATAATTGGGCGTCCGCCTCCGAAAAATATGTCGGAGACCGTATCGCCTTCGATATGCCCGCCTTTCAGGAGCACTGGCGCCGAGAATTTCTTATAAAGCGCTTCGGCGGCGTCTGTTGTGTCTTCGATAGTGTCGGCGCCAAGAAGCATTTTTGCCTCGTCGATATTTGGTGTGAATAGGTCGGAAATCGGGATTAGAGAGTTTTTAAGCGCTTCGACGGCGTCGTCGCTGAGCAGTTTTGCGCCGCTTGTCGACACTGCGACAGGGTCCACCACGAGCTTTATCTTGCGGTTAGCCTTAAAAAACTTTGCGACCGCCGCCACTGTCTGTGCATCGAAAAGCATTCCCGTCTTGGCGGCCTCTGGTGAATAAAAATCCGCAACCGCCTTCATCTGGGCTTCGACTGATTCCGCCCCGGCGGGTAAAACGCCGTAGACTCCGTCGGGATTTTGCGCCGTAAGCGCCGTCACGACAGAGCACGCGTAAACGCCGTTTGCCGCAATCGCGAGGATGTCGGCCTGTATTCCGGCACCGGCGCCGGAGTCGCTTCCTGCGACGGTCATGGCGCACGGCATATTTGCAGTTTTTCCCATTCCAAAGTATTTTTCACATAGAGATTGCATTATTTGACAAAACTTTCAAGAAATGCTTTTGTTTTTTCGATAAGAAAATATGGCGGACGACACACAGGAACTCCCGTTGGGTGGATTATTTCCGAGAGAGCGCGAAATTCCGAGGGTTTCGGCGTGCACACCACTTGCTGTGAGAATGCGGCCTTTGTCGCTCACCGATATGGTGGGGCATTCGCACATATTGGGGCGCGGCTGCTTGCTTTCGGAGCTTGTGAAATCCGACACATTTGGGTCTCTGATATTTTACGGTCCTCCGGGCTGCGGCAAAACGACTCTTGCTAACGTTATAGCCTACGAGACAAAGTCGAGATTTGTGAGAATAAACGCCGTGCTTTCAAACGCTGCGCAGCTTAGAACCGAATTGGCGGAGGCTGCCCACAGGCGTGGGGAGCGCACAATTCTTTTTATAGACGAAATCCACCGATTTAACAAGGCCCAGCAAGACCTGCTGCTCCCCGATGTGGAAGAGGGAAATGTGCGCCTAATAGGGGCAACCACGCAAAACCCGGGCTTTTACATAAACGCGCCGCTTCTTTCGCGCAGCCATCTGTTTAGGCTCGAGCCGCTCGGCGTAGAGGACGTAGTGAAGGTTTTGAGGCGCGCGCTTGAGGATTGCGCGCGCGGAATGGGAAATTTCGGCTGCAAGGCTTCCGACGATACATTGAAAGCCATAGCTGCTATAAGCGACGGGGATTTGCGGCGCGCGCTCAACGCGCTTGAAACCATTGTCGTTTCGGCTGGCGGAGGGGCGGAAATTACTGCCGACAGTGTAAAGATTTTTGCGCAGGAGCGCCGCATAAGGTACGATTCCGACGAAGACGAGCATTACGACACAATATCGGCATTCATAAAGAGCGTGCGAGGCTGCGATCCCGACGCGGCGCTCTACTGGCTTGCAAAAATGCTCGCCGGAGGAGAGGATCCGCGGTTTATAGCCCGCAGGCTTGTGATTTTGGCGAGCGAAGACGTTGGGTTGGCGGATTCACGCGGATTGCTTGTGGCAAACGCGGCTTTCGACGCTTGCGAACGCGTAGGGCTTCCTGAATGCGAACTAAACCTGGCGCATGCTACAATATTTCTCGCCGCCGCGCCAAAGAGCAATTCTGCAACCGTCGCCCTTGCAGCCGCCAAGGCTGAAATCGCTAAAAACCCCGTACAGCCCGTTCCCAAACATTTGCGGGATTCCCACACGGCGTTCAACCGTTCGGGGGGCAATGGCGCCGGCTACATTTACAACCACGACTGTCCCGAGGCTATAAGCGGGCAGGATTATATGGAAAATCCGAAGGTTTTTTACAGGCCGACTCCCCGCGGGGCGGAAAAACTTATTGCGGAACGGCTGGAAGAGTATAAAAAGCTCAAAAGAAAGTTGAAAAATGGAAAATCGCAATGACGTAGAGGAAGGCGGAGGTTTTCGTGGAAGGGTCCGGAACACCATACGCATAGAGTTGAATTTTTGGCGCAACTGTCTGCTTAACGCCGCAGGGCTGATATTCGCGTGGGTTTCGCTGCCGGCGGGGCAGATAGAGTTCAACAATGCGTTTTCATTTGCGGCGCTTGTCGTGGCGATATGGTTTATGAACTGGATAATCCGCCCGATATTGGTGTTGTTCACCTTGCCGTTTATAATATTTACGATGGGCATAGGTATGTTGTTTATAAACGCGCTGATAATATATTGGGCGGCGCGGCTGATTCCGGGCGACGGCATTTTGGTGTCGTCGTATTGGGCGGCGCTTTGGGCGTCGTTTATAGTATCAACGCTCTCTTGGGCAATAGCAATGGCGCGCAGCGAAAAAATAATCCGTAAAGTTCTAAAAAAAGACTCTGAAAAATCGAAAGACGACGACGTAATCGACATATGACACACTACTTAAAAAAGGCATTGTTTGCGATAATGTTTTCCGCCGCAGCGCTCTGCGGCGCCGAAAACGGAAAGAACATATCGGTATTTTCGCACGAAAACGCCGACTACTGGCTGCCCGACGCCAAGGCGGCTTTTGAAACTTACGTGGGGAACTGGACGGGTTCTGAAAGCATGACGGTGGAAGGCAGCGAGATTATGAGGGCAGAGGTGGTTCAAAGCTATGTGCCGTCGTCCGCCACGGGAACTCCGCGCCTCGTCTGCTCCGGGAAAATAATAGCAAACGGCAAGAGCATTCCTACGAGCTCCTACATGTACCTAAAGGGCGACAAGCTCGAGCTTGAAATAGAGACTATTGAAAAAGACGTCATAGCGTACGTCGGCGAGGTTAAAAGAAACTACGTTTATTGGACACCGAAGTACTTAATTTACGTTTTCGACGTGCAGCGCGATTCGTTTTTTATTTCCGAGCGCGGCTTGATAATGTCGTCAAACTCCAAAAAGTATGTTGAAATGCCCAAGGGGGGATTTAAGGGATATATAGAGGTTGGCATGATATTGGAGCGCGACAATGCCTATTTCCCGGCTTCATCAGTATCGAATTCCATCAAGAGAGATTTCACCCCGTCCGCGCTCGAACGTGCAGACTGATGGATATTTTCCCTAAAATAGACAGCGCCTATGTGCGCCTTGAAAACGGGCTTGAAATAAGGCATATTTGCTGCCGGCGCTTTGCGTCTGCCGGTATTTCTGTATTGGTTCGCACGGGGAACATTCACGAGGGGGCAATGTGCGGCTGCGGAGTATCGCACTTCGCGGAGCATATGGCGTTTATAGGGGCCGGCGGACGCCGCGAAGAAAGCGTTTCGGCCGATGCCGCGATGCTTGGAGCCGAGCTTAACGCATGCACTTGGAACGACCGCACCGTGTATTCGGCTGATTGCCCGACGGAGAGTTTGGGAAAAACTCTCGCGTTACTGTCGGAGATGCTGTTTGAGCCAAACTTTACGGAGGGCGCATTTGAAAATGAGCGCGGCGTAATATTGCGTGAAATAGACATGTGTTCCGACGATTCCGGCGAAAAGGCATATGACAATCTATTTGGAAAGATGTACGTTTCAAGCCCGCTGCGCTATCCGATAATAGGGATTAGGAAAAAATTTATGGGTGTGGAGCCGCCCGATTTGCGCGGATATTTTTTAGGTAGGTATTGCGCGGACAATATGTGCGTTTGCGTGGCGTCGGCGCTCGGGCATTCCGAGGTTTTCGACGCAGTGGCAAGGGCGTTCGGCGGGAGGGGCGGAAATTTCAAGCCTGTCGCGGTCGAGCAGGAGCCACAGCAGCAGTGCCCGCGCGAAATCTTGGAATATTCAAATTGCGACGTCTCAAAATGTTTGTTGGCTTTTAAACTGCCGTGCGGAAATTCTGTGGAGTCTGCATTCTGGGAGTGCTTGGCGATGTCTCTTGGCGACGGAAATTCGTCGATATTGTCGAAAAAGCTAAAGTACGGGGAGAATCTTGCGGATTACGTCGGGGCTGAATTTTTTTCGGCGGGGGCAGAAAGCGCGCTCATTTTGTCGTGGGAATGTTCGGCTAAGAGTGCGGCGTCTGCGCGCGAGGCTGTTGCGCGCGGGGTGGAGAAATTTGCGCGCGAGGGTTTTTCGGAAATGCAGATAAGCAGGTACGCAAAAACGCGTATCGCAGCCGTAGCCGAAGCCTTGCGAAGCCCGCGCATGGCGGCCGACAGACTCTCTGATTGCGCATATTTTGGGGCGGGCCTGGAGCTTTACGCCCATAGGGCGGACTCTGTCGGGAACGAGATTTTCTCAAATTCCGCCGATTTTCTATCGGCGCGCTTGGATTTTGGTTCGAGCACCTATTCTGTGGTTTTGCCCGAGCGTTCAAAGCCGCGCATGCGCAGGAAATCCGCGTCTTCCTCCGGCTTTAAGATTGAAATGCGCGAGCTTCCTAGCGGCTTGAAAATTGCGGCCATAACCTGTCCGGGAATGGGTAAGACAAATATGCGCCTATGTTCGTTCGGCGGAATTTGCGGATTGGACAAGTCCGAGAGGGGTATTTATCCATTGGCCGCAATAGGCGTGTTGCGCGGAACTTCAAATAGGGCTTTTGAGGAGGTTTCGGAGCTTGCCGAGAATAACGCAATCTCGTTTTACGGGGTATTCGCGGACTATTATACGTCTGTATGCGCCGAGTCTTTGCCCGGAGACTTGCCGATTGCCGCCGGGCTGATATCGGACGCCGTATTGAATTTTAAGATAGATTCTAAAATTTTTGAGTCCGAGAGGCGTGCTGCGATATCCGAGGTGCTCGACGGGCGGGACGATCCCCTGACTTTCGCCCTGCGCGGGTTGAGGAGGGAGTTTTTTGGCGCATATCCGCTTTCTTCCGATACCTGCGGCGACGCCGACGCCCTGAAAGCAACTTCCCCTGCCGATGCCGAAAAAGCGCTCTCAAAAATATTTGCTGCTGAAAAGTGTTCGATAGCAGCCGTTGGGGATTTCGATTCCTCCAGATTTCTCGACGATTGTGAAAGCCGTTTTTCTGGGCTTGCCCGCGGCCGCGCGAGTTCGCGCAAAAAGGCGGTTTTTTCATTTCCGAAAGCGCGGGAAAAGATTATGAGAATGGGCAGGGAAAAGGAGCAGTCTGTCGTATTTTCCGCGTTTTCCGACGCTGGGGTATTGGAGTATAAATACAACGCAGCGCGCGCGATTTTGCTTGAATATCTCGGCGGAGAAAATGGGGAGATATTCGACTGTGTCCGGCAGCGTTCCGGACTTGCGTATACGGCGTCTGCCGACATTATTTCCGGGCCGGACGCCGCAGCGCTGTACTTCTATGCTCTTACTTCGCATGAAAATACTGGGAAAATTTCCGGCATATTTTCTGAGGTATCCGAAAGGCTCGCCGCAGGCGAAATAGACGAGCGCAAATTTGCGGCAGCGCGCTCAGCAGCGGCTGCGAGGATTCTCGAAAAGCTATGCGATCCCGCTGAAATGGCAGCGTTTGCCGCGATTTCGCAAATAGTACGCGGGGAGATTGCAACTCCCGAAGAAGTTTCGCGGGAAATATTGGGGGTTGACATATATCAGGAACGCGAATACGCGGCGCGGGTTTTTTCAAGGGAATTTAAATTTACAGTTACGAGATGACACCTCCGGTTTTTGAGATTGAAAACAGACTGTACGACGAGTTGGAGCGCGGAAAAAGGCGCTTTGTGCTGTCGGCGCCGACCGGTTCGGGGAAATCCACCGGGTTGCCTGTGATGCTTTCGCGCAAGCTTGGGGGAAGAATTCTCGTGCTCCAGCCAAGGCGCGTGGCGGCGAGAATGCTTGCAAAATCTGTCGGGAAGCTGTTTGGCATGCGCGAAGAAGTGGGCTGGCATGTGCGTTTTGAAAAACGCTACGGGGAAGATACAAAGATAGTTTTTCTGACCGAGGGAATATTAGCGCGAATGCTTCTTGCGGATCCCCAATTGAAGGGGGTGTCCGCCGTAGTGTTTGACGAGTTCCACGAGCGTAACATTTATGCTGACGTTTCCCTCGCGCTCGCCCTGCGCACGCAGAAAAATTTGCGGCCGGACTTGGCGATAGCTGTGTGTTCGGCGTCTATGGATTCCTCAGCGCTGCGCGAATATCTGGGAGGGGAGGGTGAGTGCGCGGAGTTTTCGTGCGGCTCGCGCATGTATGAACTCGACATATCCTACGCGCCGCCGCGCTCGCGGGATTGCGCTGTGTGGGACAATGCCTGCGAACAGTTTGAAAAGCTTGCGAAAACTTCCGACGACGGAAATTTTCTGATTTTCATGCCTGGCGCATACGAAATATCGCGCACCATTGGCAGAATTTGCAAAAGCCCCGCGGCGCGGGGATTTGAGGTTTTGGCGCTGCACGGGGAACTTCCGCCCGGAGAACAAGACAGGGTTCTGTCGGAAAGCTCAAAGAGGAAGGTAATTGTATCGACAAACGTCGCGGAAACGTCGCTTACGATAGACGGCATAAAATTTGTGATAGATTCAGGGCTGGCGCGCGTGGCGAGGTACGATCCCGCGAGGGGGGTAAACACTCTTTTGACAGAACGCATAAGCCTTGCGAGCGCGGCGCAGCGGGCGGGGAGGGCTGGGCGCACCGCTCCCGGCAAAGTTGTCAGGCTCTGGCGGGCGGCCGACGAGGCGGCTTTTGAAAAATACACTCCTTCGGAAATATCGCGTCTGGATTTGAGCCAGATAGTGTTGTGGCTTGCGGCGGCGGGAATGGACGCCGGCGGCATAGGGCTGTTTGAGGCGCCGCCCGAAGATTCGTACGTCCGCGCCTTGCGCACGCTTTTAAATCTTGGGGCTCTCGACAAGAGCGGGGCGATTACGCCGCTCGGGCGCAAAATGGCGGCTTTCCCAGTTCAGCCGAGGTACGCGAGAATGCTCATAGAGGGTACGCGCCGCGGATGCTTGCGGACGGTTTCCCTCATAGCGGCGCTTTCCGATTGCGGAAGAATAAAGCTTTCGTTCGACAACGCATTTGCGGAGGCGGCGAGGGACGAATATGTCGGCGAAGTTAGCTCCGAGCCGGAGGAAATAGCCCGACTTTGCGAAATAGCCCGCGAAAATTCTTTCGACGAAAAATTTTGCAGGGACTTTGGAATCCATGCCGCGAACGCCCGCAGCGCGTGCCGTGCCGCTGCCGATCTTGAGCGCGCCGCGTTGCGCCTTGAAGCGCGCGGGGAAGGCGAGAGCGCGCCCCGCCATGGAGCGTTAGTGGAGGTTAATGCTGGCGGAGCGGAAGGAGAGGCTGTTGCGATGTGCGTTTTGTCGGCGTTTTCCGAGCATGTGGGGGTGCGGCTAAACAAGGGCACTCTTGCGTGCGCGCTCGCGGCGGGCAAAAAGGGGGAGATAAGCAGGCAGTCGCGCGCGTACGCCGACGATTTGTTTGTCGCGCTCGACTTGCAGGAAAGGCAGGGCGGGGCGCAAGGGGTTTCAATAATGGCGTCGCTTTTGACTCCCATAACGGTCGAAAATTTGCGAGAGCTGTTTGCTTCCGACTTCACGTCAGAAAAGGGAGTTCGGTTTGACGAGCGCCAAAAAAGAGTCGTGTGCGGCGAGACGTTAAAATTCCGCGATCTCGTAATATCCGAGAATTCAGGGGCGGAGCCGCCTGCGGGCGAGGCTGCGGAGCTGCTTGTGGAAAAGATATTCGAATCGCCGTCGATTCTTAAAAATTTTGACGATTCTGCCAAGGCGTTTATAGAGAGGGTAAACTTGGTTGCTTCCGTTTGCCCTGAAAGCGGAATCGCCCCGATAGACGGCACGGCGCTGAGGGAGATATTTTTGCAGATGTGTTGGGGTTCTTATTCGCTTTCGCAAGTCAAGAATCTCGACGTCCATTCGGCCCTGCGCGAGTGGCTTTCTGCGGGGCAGGCGGAGTTCCTGAAATACGCCGCGCCGAAGGAAGTACGCATTTCGCCGCGCCGCAGGCCTGTTGAGATAAGGTACGATGCCGCAATGAAGAGGGCGGTTGTGCCGGCATCTTTTAAGGATTTATTTGGTTTTGATTCAAAGGCGCTTTCTATATGCGGCGGAAAAGTAGTGCCGGTTTTTGAGATACTTGCCCCAAACGGAAGGCCCGTACAAACGACCACCGATCTCGGAGAGTTTTGGAAAACCTCGTGGGCGAATGTGCGCAAAGAATTGAAGGCGCGTTATCCAAAACATTTTAAGGCTGAAGATCCGTGGTAAGGGCGGCATTCCGGGGGCTTGGCGGCTTCAATTAAAGTAAGGGCGGCAATCCGGGAGGGGGCTTGGCGGCTTCAATTAAATAGTGCCGCGGCATGCATAAGGGTTTTTATCGACGGGCGGCTTTTTTATTCTTTCTTTTATGGGGATTTTCTATGCGAATTTTTTTTGCGGGCAAAAAAAATCCGCCGAGGGTGTCTCCCTGCGGCGGATAAAGTTTTTCAGGTTTATCGATTTCCCCTGTTAGGGTTAAACATATCCTCTGGGGTGAGGCCGCATTCGCGCATAATTTTTATGCAGTATTCGAGCTTGCCAAAATTGGAGTCGCCGTTGTTGCTACCGAATGTAAATTTTACCCCGCGCGCCTTTGCAGCCTTTATAAATTCGGCATCGGGAATATTGTATTTCGCGCTTATTTCAAGCGCCATTCCACCGCGAGCAAGGGCGTCCAGCACTTTTTGGCGGCGCTGTTTTGTCCAGAGTTTTTTGTATTCCGGAGCGAGAGCGTCGGGAAGATAGGTTGCGTTTGCGTATATGTCGGCAGGCTCGCCGAGAACTCCGCAGATTTTTTCGACAATCATGTCCATGTACGCTTCTTTGTCTTTTATTTTAACTTCGTTCGGCTTCCACAAGTGGACGCGGTTGCCGTCGTAGTCCTCAAAAGTCATTCCGTCGGTAAAGGAATAGGCGAATTTGTTTCGCACGGGTTTTGAGATGAGTTTCATCCATTCCCTGCCTTCTGCCTGCATTGCCAAAATATATGGTTCTTCCTTATTTTTTTCGAGAAATTCAAGGGCGAGGGAGTCTTTGTTTACAGGAAAATCTTTGCCGCAGTTTACGGCGATGGCGTAGTTGATTCCGTATTTTAAGGACTGCTTTTTCGCCTTTTGCGAATCGAGGTCGCCTTTGAGGTGCACATGATAGTCGAGCACGGGGAAGTCGGACTGGTGCAGGGCGATTACACCGTCTGCGCTCTCAGGTTCGGCTTCCACTTTCTTGCCGGTTGCGGCGAGCCTTTTTATTTTAAAATCTTTTATTTCAATTCCGTCTCCTGATACGCATTTTAGCGCGACGCCCCCTTTGCCAAGGCGCATATTTGCGTTCTGTGGCAGCCTGTACGGATTCTCCGGTTCGGCGTATTCGACGAGTCTGTGGGAATTGATGTCGATTTCCACGAGATTTCCGGAGACTTTTACGTCTATTTGCGCCCATTGCCCGTCTTCGGAAATTCTCTTCACAATGTTTCTGACGCCGATTAGGCTGCCTGTCTTTCTCCACCAAACTTTTGACGTTTTTGAATTGTCTATGGCGACCTTATATCCCTTTGAAAAATCGGGATCCGTGTGGAAGGCGAGGAATCCTGTTGCTCCGTTTATCGTCCGGGCTTTAAATGAGAGCTCGAAGTCTTTAAAATCCCCGCCGTTTAGTTTAGGAGAGAGCGTAGCCGAGGCTCCTTTCGATAGGATAATTGCCCCGTCTGGAGCGGTGACTACTTTGCCCTCGATTGTCCAGTTGCCGGATTTTTGCGGCGCCGCGAACGAGACGGCCGCGCAAAGCCACAGGCATATTGTGAAAATTGCCGAAATAGAAAACTTTTTCATTCCGAAAATTAAATTCCTGCACGGCAAAAATCGCAAGACAATATTGTATTTTGCGCGGGGGAACTTATGCGGCAGCCCCTTTAGGCGCTTGATTTTATGCCGCTTTATTGCAAATGCTCCGGCAATACTGCATGCTGATTGGGTATCGCAATTTTTGTGGCAATCAGCGGGCGGCATCGTTATTTTTTTACCTTCTTTGATTTTACAGCGCAATTTGGGGCAGTTCCGCTTTTGGAAGAGTTTTGCGCTAAAATTTTTAAGGTTTGGGCGCACAAACTGGGATTGCAGATAAAAAATTTTTATAAGCGCCTATCTTGCCAAAGCCATGCGCTTTGAAAGCTTCGATTGCGGAGAGTCGAAAATATGCTATCGCGTGGAATCGCGCCTATGCCCGTATAATCTTCGCGGGGATCTAAAACTTTATCGCGAATTTCTCTCCGTTTTCGCCGTAAGAAAATTTTAGCATTCTGCCGCTAAGCGACAATGTTGCGGAATCGCCCAGCGACATCTGGCCTTTGTCGGTCGAGATTTTTACGTCGCCCGTCAGGACAATCGACAGGTCCTTTTTTAGGAGCGCATGGTTTGAGCGCACTGTCACCTTGTTTCTCTTGCCGTATAGCACGAGGGAAAAATTTTCGGCGGCTATGAAAAACAGCGGGGGGGATTTTAGCTTTTGAATTTCCGCGTCGGTCAGGTTTCTACAATAGACGTCGATTGCAAGCGAGCGTATCAAGAGAGTCTGTGGGATTGGTATCCCCCATTTCTTCACACGGCTTTCAAAATTCATCGACTTTAACCGAATTCGCGCAATCGAATCTCCAGATTCCGAGCGGTATATGGTGTCGACATTCTTATACGTCTGTGGGTTCGCAAGGGCGGAATAGTCGATATCGGCGCTCGCGGTGGTTGCCGCCGCAAACGCCGCCGCGCAAAATATTGCCGCCGCTGCGATTCTCCCAAGCATTTTATTTTCCTATTCTTGAAAAAGCGTCTCCGAATGAGTTGAAGTTTCCGTCCGACCTCCCGCGATAACCTCCTCGGCCGCCGCGGTTGTCGCGCCCTGGGCGCCCGCCAGCTCCGGCAATTTCCCCTGCGCTGCGCACCCTCTTTGTGGGATTCGTCTTTAATGATAGGGAAATGCGCTTGCGGGCCTTGTCAACCTCTAAAACGTAGGCGTTGACTTTTTGCTGGGGGCGGACTGCGTCTTTCGGGTCTTTTACAAAGGTGTCGGAAAGCTCGCTTATGTGCGCCAGCCCGTCTTGGTGGACTCCGATGTCTATAAAGGCTCCAAACGCCGTGACGTTTGTGACTATGCCGGGCAGCCTCATTCCTTCGCGCAAGTCGTCAATGCTGTGGACTTCGTCCGAGAATTTGAATACCTCGAATTTTTCGCGCGGATCCCGCCCGGGTTTCCCAAGTTCCTGCATGATGTCTTTAAGCGTGGGGAGGCCGATGTCTGCGCCTACGTATTTTTCAAGTTTAATTTTTGCGCGCGCGGCGGAGTCGCGCATAAGGGATTTTACGTCCTCGCCCATATCGGCGGCAATGCGCTCCACAAGCTCGTAGCGCTCCGGGTGGACTGCCGAGGCGTCGAGGGGATTTTCTGCGTCTCGTATTCTGAGGAATCCCGCAGCCTGCTCGAAGCCCTTCGCTCCTAGCCCGCGCACGTTCGTAAGCTCCTTGCGCGACTTGAACGGCCCGTGCTCGTTCCGGTAGGAAACTATGTTGGCGGCCGTAGTGGAGTTGAGCCCGGAAACGTACGACAGAAGCTGTTTGCTCGCCGTGTTTACCTCGACCCCGACGCTGTTGACGCAGCTTATTACGACGTCGTCGAGCGATTTTTTAAGCATGCTCTGGTTGACGTCGTGCTGGTACTGGCCGACGCCTATCGATTGCGGGTCGATTTTTACGAGTTCTGCGAGCGGATCCATGAGCCTTCTGCCGATGGATACGGCGCCCCTGACTGTAATGTCTTTGTCGGGGAATTCTTCGCGGGCAACTTCGCCTGCCGAGTATATCGAAGCACCGCTTTCGTTTACCATAACAACAGGAATGGAGGCTGGAAGGTTGAGCGACCTTATGAAGACTTCGGTTTCGCGCCCGGCTGTTCCGTTCCCGATTGCGACAGCCTCTATTTCAAAGCGGGCGCAAAGCGCGAGAATTTTGTCGGCCGCCTCCTTTTGGCGCAGCGCCGACTGCTCCGGGTAAATTACGTCGTTGTAGAGCAGTGCTCCCTGCCTGTTTAGGCACACAACTTTGCAGCCGGTTCTAAATCCTGGGTCGATAGCAAGAACGTTTTTCTCGCCGAGTGGGGAGGCCATAAGCAGCTCTTTTAGGTTTGAGGCGAATACGGCGATTGCTTCGGCGTCGGCGCGCTTTTTCAGTTCGAGACGCATGTAAGTCTCGGTAGTGGGGCTGAGAAGGCGTTTATAGGAGTCTTCGACGGCGAGAGCGACTTGCGCTGCTGCTTCTCCGTTACCTTTTACGTACATCTGTTTTAGCTTTTCTATCGCCGGAGCCTCTTCGGGAATTACGCGCATTATTAGAAATCCCTCGGCCTCCCCGCGCCTGACTGCGAGGATTCTGTGCGATGGCGCGGTTTTCGCGCTTTCGTTCCAATTAAAGTAATCGCGGTATTTCGCGCCTTCTTCCTCTTTGCCGGTGAGTATTTTTGACGACATCACGGCGTTTTGTTCAAAATATTCGCGCATTGCCTGCCTTGCGGGGGCGTCGTCGCTTATGGTTTCGGCGATGATGTCGCGCGCGCCCGCGAGAGCCGCCGCGACGTCCGGAACGTCCTTTTCCGCCGAGATGTATTCCGCGGCCTTTTCAGAGCAGTCGGAGGATTGATTTTCAAATATGAATGCGGCGAGGCTCTCAAGGCCTTTTTCGCGGGCGACAGTTGCGCGGGTTCTGCGCTTTGGCTTGAAGGGCTGGTAGATGTCTTCGAGCTTGGCGAGGGTTTCTGCGGCCGCGATTGCAGCTGAGAGTTCGTCGGTCAGAAGGTTGCGCTCTGACAGCGATTTTTTTATGGATTCCCGCCTGTCGTCGAGTGCTTTAAGCCTTTCGAGGCCGTCGCGGATTGCAGTTATCGCGACTTCGTCGAGAGTGCCTGTTGCCTCTTTTCTGTATCGGGCTATAAAGGGCACTGTGGCGCCGTCTTCAAGAAGCTTCGCGGTTGCCGCGATTTGCATTACTGGTATGGAGAGCTCTTTTGCGAGCTGAATCAAATGGTCTTCGTTCATAAAAAATTTTTCCGTCTATAATGTATAAAATGCGCGCGCCTGTAAAGGATTGTCGCCTAAAAAATTCTAAAAAAAATCCCCTTTGGGACGGTAGGCACGCAACTTTTAATCCCTTCAAAACTTGCAAGAAAAAGTTCAAGGGTTGAAGATTTTTTAATTCTCTTTTTCTGTTAAAACCGCTTTCAGTGTGCGTGTAATTAAATTTTCCAAAGAGCACGCTAAAATCCTATTTTTAGCGTGCGTTTTTATTGGCAGGAATCCCACTCGAAAAAAGCGCGATGCGGCAGCCGCATTTAAATAAAAAACGGACAGTTTTTCAACAGTCCGCTTTATGCCGCCTTGCGCTTTATGCCGCATTCAATTTTGCGAATGCGCGGCGCTTGAATTGCGGCGATTATATTCTAAGAAAATCCTTTGCTATCTTCTCCGGCGCAGCGCAAAGAGCAGGGCTATCGCCCCGACAAGCGCGGCTGCTGCCGCCGGCTCAGGCACTGTGTAGGAGACATACAAGCCGTCGTCCGCGATTGTAAATTCGGCGATTTTCCCGTCTATATTTGCCGCTTTAAATTCGCTTTCAAGGAAGTCGGTAGGTGTATTGCCTTCCGTCCATGAAATAAGTTTTATGCTCACTCCGTCTTCGGTGAGATAGTTTGTATTGCCTACAAATTCAAACCAGAATTCAGATCCTGCGCCTTCGCCCTTCTGCATCGTTCCGGAAAGCTCGATTAGCGAGGCTTGCGTCTGGCTTATTATGCCGGAAACAATCGTTCCGCCTGTCCATATCAAGTTGTCGCCGTAGACTACCGCGTTGGAGTCGGTCTCGCTGCCGTTTGAGCCGATGGCGCCAAATTTTGCGTCAATGCCGTCGGAATTCCCGACGAGCCTTATGTCGCCCCACTTGCCCCATTCGCCCTCTGCGGTGTTGTTTTTGTACATGGTGTACATTCTCAAATCTCCTGATATTACAGTGACTCCTCCGCGGAACGCCTTTTTGTCGTATGAAAGGACAAGCTTTTGCTGGGAGTTTTGAGCGCCCATCATTACGACATCGACTATCGTATTTGATGTTTCTTTGCCCACTTTGCCTGTCGTGTATGAGTACAAGTCCGTAATGCCGCCTTTCATTAATGCTTGGCCTTCGTTGGCGAGTACAATTGTTGCGGAAGAGCCTACAGTTCCTTTTGCATCGTTTGTGGCGCGCATATCGACCGTAGTTGATGTAATGCCGTTTACTTTTATTATTACATTATTGGTTCCAGTGCTGTTTAAGAATAGAGTGCTATTGCCGGTAATTGAGCCTCCTATTTGAATGTCGGCGTTTTTGTAATAATAATATTTGTCTTCGGCAATTTTTGCGGCGTCGCGCTCGCATACATATGAGCCAAAGGAAATCTGGCCTGTTTTGTTATTGAAATTACCGTCAATTTTTAGGCTTTTTAAAGCGCTGCTCTGGCTGTATCCCCCGAAGGAAAATGTCAGCGTTCCGGTATTATTAAGGCGGGTTAATTCAACGTCCCCCTTTATTTGGACTGAGAGCGGATTGTATTGGCCGCCCATTAAATATTTTCCGTTGTACCCTCCGGCTCCGTCAAGAATTACGGACATATTCCCGTTTACTATAAGCGATGAAGTAGAGGCAGTTTCTGCGGTTTTATTGTATGCGCCAAAACTCAGCTGGTCTAAATTGCCCGTTATAGTGAGCGAATCCATTTCTATATTGCCGTCGAAATACAAGTTCATTCCTTTGCCGTCGGGCCACAAGGCAATTTTCGTTTGGTCGAAAAATACATTGTCTGAGGCGGAAGGGTATTCTGTAGCATCTGCAAACGATTGACCGCCGTCTTCGGAAATTTTCCAATTCTCGAGATTGTTCCAATTTATATTGTCCTTTGAAGGCGGAATGAAGTAGTAGTCTGCTGCGCTTGAAAACGACGTGGATAATGCGCCGATTGCAGATAATAGGGGTAAAATAACTTTCTTCATATTAGTTGGTTGTAGATGGTATTTTAATATAGTCAAGTTTTTTGATCAGACCATTATTGGGATTCGTGAAAAATCATTTGCTTAACGGCAGCTGTATTTGCCGGAATAGATCGCATTGAATTTTTGTTGGAAAACGGTATCGCGCGCCGCCGTTTCAGTAAAAATTTCTTTTCGGGAATGACGGGTCTTTTTCGATATGCGAGGCAAAAAATATCGGCAACAATATGAAAAATAAAAAGCCGGCGCCTTCAAGTAGGCTCCGGCTTATAGAGCGGCTTTTTATCCGCAACGGCTATTTAGATTCGCGCTCTATCACGCAGGCTACATCGCTGTTGAAAGGAGGAGTTTTTAGCTTTAACACTCCATTTGAGTCCGTCCTTACAACGCCTGAGGCGATTTCCTTCTTGCCGCGCGTATCCCACCAAGTGACTTTGAAGTTTGTGGACGGGTTGCCCTCGATTTTTATCGGGTACTCAAACGAGCGCATTCCAGGTATTCCGCGCGTATATAGCTTGTATTTTGCTACTGTATAGGATTCCGCTCCGGCTCTCCTGAGCCACAGGTAGATTGTCCCGGTTTTCTTGTCTATTGCCGCGAAAGGCTTTACGGATGTCACACCCCTCATTGAGCCGGTCTTTGGTATTTCGAGCTTGCCAACTTTCATAGTTGCCCCCGTTCCAGAAAGCTGGAATACAAGATTATTTTCACCCTTTGCGAGCGGTATGGAAACTTTCTTGTTTATTGCAGCTGTGGGAACCCCGTTCTCATTGGTGAGGACTTTTACGCCTTCCGCTGTAATTTTCGTTCTGGAAATCTCAGTGTCGTTAGACAGGCATATGAGTTCAAAATTCGCGGAAGCAGGAACGCTCTCTATCTCAATGTCGAGCGTATTTTTGTCGGTCGGAACATTTTCTAAATTTACGGCAACAGTGCCTGTATCTTTCCAGACAATCGGCATAGTGTTCGAGGATATTGTCCCGGTTGACAGGTCTATTCCGACTTGCGCGAGGTCGTTGGAGGATTCTTTGTCTGGGTATGTCTCAGAGAATGCTGGGTAAATGATTGTCGAATTTTCGGCGGCGGAAGTCGAGGTTTGAACTATCTTTTCCGGCAGCCTCAACGGGTCGAGCGCAGCATTTGCCGTTTTGAAGTTCTTTTCAAATGCCGATATTTCAGAGATAGCTTCTTCGGCTGCTGAACGCGCGGCGACTTTGCGGTAGTCGGCGAGCGGCAGTATGGGGGAGTCAGTCATCAGCCCCGCCCACATCGAGTTTCTGATGTGCGAGTACGACGGGTCGGGCGGAGTACTGGCCGCGGGAGTTGTAGAAAGTACTCCAACCGGTTTTTTATAGCGTTTAGGGAAGAATGCAGCATGTTCCCATACGCCCTGTGAGAAGTCTCTCAATCCATGCAAATCTATGCCAAGGAAAGAACATGCTTCGCCGCCCCACAAGTATTCTAGCTCTCCGGAGGTTGCCGCGGTGACCATTATCGGGCGCTTTGCGGCGTTGTCGGAATCGCGGATTGCGGAGGCTGCTGAGTTCAGCCAAGATGAGCGTGCGTCGAGCTTTTCGGGGCTGAGGGCATCTATACCTGCAAATGGTTCCCACATTATAATCGCCTTGCTTGAACCGAAGCGCGTCACAACGTATTTTACGAGCTCGTTGTATATTTGCGCGGCGTCTTGCGATTCAAAAAAATCGTCGGGGGTTTTAGCGATTCCGCTCTTTGCAAAATACGAGTTCGCGTAATTCGCGCCGAAATCGGCAACTTCGGCAAATGTTATGACAACATTGAGGTTTCTCTTTTGTGCGGAATCGAGCAGAGTTTCGAGATTTTTTAAGAGCGGCTGGTTGTACTTGCCTGCGTGCGGCCCAGACGCGATTATAAGCGATGTCGGCGCGGATAGGTTTACCCTTATAATATTTGCTCCGGCATTTGCGACGGCGTCAAGAGCCTTTTCTCTCGCGTCCCCAGTGAGTACTAGCGGAAAATCGACACCAATTCCGCGGATATTTTCAGAACCCTTCAAATAGAAGTGCGATGGTTCTTTTTTAGACAGCCTATATATTCCCAATCCCGATCCCTTTGAAGTTTTCAATGGAAATTCCGGTGAGAAGAAATTTTGCCCCGAGGCTTTAACTGACACATTGTAGCGGTAAGAGCCAGATTTTGGTATTATGACCGAAAACGACCATGTTGATTTGTCCGAATTGCCGCGGACATAATGCATGGGAACGTTCATAGACACCCCGTTTGACACGCCGTTTACCGACAATTCGACCGATATGTCGGAAGAATCGAATGCGTTTTTGAACGGGGCGCTAATGTCAACGCTTCCCGAGAATGTGCCTCCGGAGACGACATTTTCCGTGTCTATGTCGAAAGAGAGAAAGCGTTTGTCCCATTGCGGCTCGTCCGAATCGGCTGCTTTTGCTTGTTCGGTCTTGGCCTTCTTTACCTTTTTCTTTTTTGTTTTTACCTTTTGGACGGACTGTTCTTTTACAGTCTCCTTTACTGTCGGTTTCTTATCGCACGAGCATATTGAAACTGCTGCGGCGATGAGCATAGCTATCTTTAAAATCCTTAATATATACATATGGTTTATATTTTTTAGATGTGGGGTTTTTGTGGGGTAGATTTTTAGGAGCCTTATAGGCTTTCGAGTTTTCTGCAAACTTCGTCTATCAGAAAATCGGGTGTTGACGCGCCCGCTGTGACGCCGACTACCGAATATTTTTTTACGGAGTCGATATCGAGTTCGTTAAGAGTTTCGATATGGTAGCACGGCAGCCCTGTTCGAGTGGCCATTATGGCGAGCTTTACAGTGTTCGCAGAGTGCTTTCCGCCTATTACAATAATAGCCTCCGCGCCGTCTTGGGCAAGCTGCCGTACGTCTTTTTGGCGCTCTTTTGTAGCGCCGCAAATTGTGTCGATTACCTTTGTTTTTGGGAATCTCTTTTTAAAGTACTCGGAGATTTCGCGGTAGTCGTCCGTAAACATTGTCGATTGCGACACCATGCATATATCGCCCTCGATATTTTCAAGCTTGTCGATGTCTTCGCGCGATTTTACCACAAATCCGTGCCCGCCTGCGTACCCGAGAAGCCCGATTACCTCCGGGTGGTTTGGGTCGCCGACTATGACGATTGTGTAGCCTTTATTTGAATGCATTTTTATGATGCCTGCAATTTTGCCGACATCGGGGCAAGTGGCGTCTTTGCAAGGCATTCCGAGCGATTTAAGGTATTCGCGCCTTTCAGGTGATACTCCGTGGGCTCTAAATACGAGCATGCTGTTTTTGTCCGATTTGCGGATTTCGTCCTCGATAGAACTTTCACTCTTATAGTCTCCGATTTCGAGGATGCCGTCTTTTTGAAGCCTTTCCATCATTTGCCTGTTGTGGATTAGCGGGCCGTCCGTATAGACTTTGCATTTCCCGCCGTCGGTACAGCCTATGGCTATGCCGATTGCGCGCTCCACACCGAAACAAAATCCGGCGCTTTTTGCTCTGATGACTTTCATGTACAGTTAAATTCTGTTTAGTTTCCGCCTCGGCGCCGTGTGCGCCTAAAAAGCGTCGAATGAAAATTTCCTTTCTGAAAATCAAAAAGGCGTTTTTTAAATTGGCAACCATTTTTGCTTCGCACACGCGTTTTTTTACAAAAAATGGGCTATACTGCTTGGATATGCCGCTTGAGAACATGGCTTTTTTTAGGAAGGCGAATTTTGTGTTTTGACATGTGCGCAAAATTGTCAATTATACATGGAGTTTCGGAGGCGCGCTTTTTCAGGCTACTCCGACTGCCGGTTTTGACACACGCGCATGGAGTGCGCCAAGAGACGGCTCTTTTGCCTGAAACAATAACAGATGCCATGCGTTATAAGACATATACCTTTATGAAATTACAAAAAGACAATAGATTCCGGGTGCGCGCCGCAAAGGCACGCTTTTCAAGAGCCGCTTTCACGCTTATGGAGGTATTGCTTGCAATAGCGATGATTTCAATGCTGGCGTTTATTGTGGTTGTCAACCTCGACAAGACTATGTCGGAAAGCCAGACGAAGATAACGGAGTCTTTCGTAAACGGCTCTCTCCAGACACCGCTTATGACCTTCAAATTGGCTGTCGGTCGCTATCCAACAACCGAGGAGGGGTTGAAGGCGCTGCTCGAAGCGCCAGAGGCGGTGTCCGACAGATGGAAGGGACCGTACGTCCGCAATCTTCCCGCCGATCCGTGGGGGAATCCGTACCAGTACCGTTGCCCCGCAGTTAAGAGCAAGGACGGATACGATGTATGGTCCTCTGGCCCCGACGGCAAGAGCGGAACCGAAGACGATATCGGAAATTGGTAGGCTTGCGTGCGGAAGGTGGGCTTGCGGCGGATTTCTCGCAAAATGGCGCGGATTGCGGAAGATGTGCGAATATGGCGCGCAAGGGGCGCGTTTACGCTCGCTGAGATAATTCTCGCAATTGCGCTTGCGGCCGTTGTAGCAACGCTCGCGGGGACGCTCGTGTTCCCGGATTCCTCCGCTTTGGAGGATAGGCCCGCTGATTCAATATTAAAGACGGCCGTTCTAAGAGCGCGCGCGGAGTCCGCTAAAATCGGCGAACAGACTGTTTTGAGATTTTACCCAAGGGGCTATTTTAGCGTGTGCGATTTTAAGACCCGCAAGGAAATCGCGAGGCTGTACTTGCGCAAGGCCGACGAGCGCGCCGATAAATCCGATTCCGAAAGTTCGACCGATGAATCTGAAAGCAACGTAAAAATATCGTTTTTTACGCGCAATCCGGAGATAATCGACAATCCCGGGGTGGAGTTCCCTGACGGGGAAGTCCGCGAAGTGAGATTTTCGCCGGACGGGGCGATGACTCCCTTTTGCGCTGTCATAACCTTTTCGGACTACGTAAAGACCGTTTTTTTCGATCCGTTTTCCGGCGACGAAACATATCCTGACAGTAAGGAGAAAAATGATTAGGCATTCCGCAAATATTTTGCGCATTCTAAGGCGCTGCAAAATCGCGGGTGGCAGAAATGGATTTTCCCTTGCGGAGGCGGTATTGGCGCTCGCATTATTTTCTATATCGGCGTTTATGGTGTCGCAGGTTTGCTACAACAGCGTATATCCGCTTGTAATGGAGGGGGAAAATCCGGAATTGGAGGCCGATATTCGGAAAGGAGTCGAGGCGGTTTTGGGAGTATCTGATTACGACTCGCTATCCGACGAAATAGACATAGACGCATTCGACGGCGATATTTACAAGGCAAGCGGCGAAGCGCAATCAACACCCATAGCCGATTTGTTCGAGCTTGTGATAACTGTCAGGGGGAAGTCTTTCGAGGTCGTGCGGAGAATGTTTGTAGTGCGCCCTGGCTGGTACGAAATTTCCACCGAGCGCGACGATATAGTAGAAGACCGCACCGACTATCTCGATGAATCCAGAAGGGAGGCCGCGAGATGAACTCCAACTGCCGATGCGCGCGGGGCGGGGTGTCGCGCGGCTTTACGCTCATAGAGGCGGTGCTGGCAATATCCATATCGGCGCTTGTGATGTTTGGAGGGGTGGCGCTTCTCTTTGATATGTCTAAACTATCCGAGAGCCTTGAAATGGGGGGATCTCTGAGGTCGCATGCCGACGGTGTCGAAAGTTTTTTAAGGTCGGCGTTTTCGACGTCTTCAGTGCAGTCGTCGGGGGACCTTGGCGAAACTTTCGCTTCAAATTCCGACAAGACAGTTTACGTTTCAAAAAATCCCGATACGATAGGCTCCGGCGATTGGCTTTTGGCGTACGGCTGCGCTTACGACCACCCGTTTTACGTTTCTCCCACAGGTTTTTCGCCCGAGAAACTGTGCTGGCTAGAATATAAAGATGGGGTGTTGTCGGTGATATGGAAGTTTGTAAAATCCGAGGAGCACGACCAAGAGTGCGCCCTTTACAGAAGCGAGATTTCCCGCAGGGTGGCGAATGTCGAATACTGGTACTACGACGATGTTGGGGCGTGGAAGCTCGAACCCCAGCTGCGCGATACCACAACCGGCTCCACAATGCCGCAATACATAAAAATAACGTTTTCCGACGGCGCGGAGACGGACGAACGCCTAATAAGGCTCGATAATTTTACCGACGGAGGCATAAAATGAAACTTTTTGGGAAACGCCGCGCCGCCGCGCTCATTTTTGTGCTTGGGCTGATAGCGATAACGGGCATTGTGGCTGCGGTAATAGTGGAATTTGCGTCGGTGAGGCTTAAACCGAGGGCGTCGTCGATGCTAGAGCAGCAGCTTAAACTCGATGCCGAGAGCGCGCTGAACGCTGCGGTTGCCGTGCTTCGAGAATACGCGGAAATAGACGGGGGGCTTTACGCCGAAAGCCAGGGGTGGTCGAGGCCCCTGTCGGACGGGCGAATAGTTTTCGACGGCTGTGAAGTAGACGTGAAAATAAGCGACGAAAGCGGCAAGATACCGCTTGGAATAATGGACGCCGAAAGCCTCGTAAAACTGTTCGAGGAATGGGGAATTGGCTCGGCGTCGGCGCAGCAGGCTGCCGACTGCATAATAGACTGGAGCGATTCCGACGATGCGCGCGGAGTTTTCGGGGCGGAATACGAGGATTACGAGAGAGGGACGGCGCGGCCTCCCAACAGGAGTATAAAATCGTTTTCCGAGCTTGCGTTTATAGAGAATGCGAAGGAGCTGTTTTTCGACGACGACGGGAATCCTACTGAGCTTTACACATTGTTTTCCGAAAATTTTTCGACAGAGAATTTTTCAAAGGTGAATCTCAATTCAGCGTCGGAAAAGACGCTTGAGATACTGTGCGTGTTGGAGTCCGAAGATTACGATGTAGATTTGTACAGGGCAATAAGGGGCGAAATCGGCACCGTGGACGACGGAAAGTATTGGGTGGAAAATTTGACGGATATTGAGAATAGGGGCGCGAGATTTGTACCGCGCAAAAATGCGGGTGTAAACGCGAGCCTTTTAAAGATAGAAATAACCGTAAGGCGCGGAATTGCAGAATACAGGCTGATAGCGTTCTACGGTCAGGACAGCTCGTCTTCGTCGGGCTCGGACGGGGCGAGGCGCACAGGCGGCGCTTCCTCCGGAGGCTCTTCGGCGTCCCGCCCGCAAGGCTCGGGAGGAAATGCCGGGGATTCTTCGGGAGTTTTGGCGTCTCAATCGAGCCGCAGCGCGTCCTCAAAGGGATCGGCTTCTTTAAAAATTTTAAAAATATACGAGAGGGGAATGTTGCAGTGACATTCTAATTCGCGCATTTTAGCGCACGCGGGAGGCGATTGATATGCTCGCGCGCGGAGGTTAAGCCATTTTTTTTGTTAACTGTTCGCCGGCGAATTCGGCAAAATTGACCAAGCGGCTCCGTAAAATATTTTGGAATGTTGCCGCGATATGTGGCGCACAAAGAAACGCTTTCCCGAACTGTGAATTGAAATATGCGGATTGCGGAAGTTGGCCTGCGCCTATTGGGAAAATATAAATGATAATAGTATAAAAAAAGTCTTGATAGAGAGCGCGGAATTTGCAATATTGAACTCTATATCTAAGGGCGATTAGCTCAGTTGGTTAGAGCGTCTGTTTTACACACAGGATGTCACAGGTTCGAGTCCTGTATCGCCCATGGGCTTTTGAAGGTTGCAAGTTAAATACTTGCAGCCTTTTTTTTCGCTCTCGTCAAAGATTGTGGAATGGTGGAAAAAAAAGAGGGCAAAGAGAACGAAAAATGT
>ERZ857840.917-NODE-917-length-37639-cov-5.911532_pt1 | contig 37639 bp, 19 predicted proteins | sample MGYA00519760_ERZ857840 | MGnify/ENA primary metagenome ERZ857840 (study PRJEB31778, sample SAMEA3449371) | human gut metagenome | biome: human gut; feature: human-associated habitat; material: faeces | place: United Kingdom | collected 2010/2012 ... | reverse complement strand
AGAAGGGCGACGACGAGGCCATGTTCATCGACATGGACTTCGTGCGCGCGCTGGAGTTCGGAATGCCCACCTGCTCGGGCATGGGAATCGGAATCGACCGTCTGACGATGTTCATGACCGGCCAGCCGTCGATCCAGGACGTGCTGTTCTTCCCGCAGATGCGTCCCGAGAAGAAGGCCGTCGCGGATCCCGCGGAGGCCTACACCGCCATCGGCGTCCCCGAGGAGTGGGTCCCCGTCATACAGAAAATGGGGTACGTGACCGTAGAATCGCTCCGGAAACTCGCCCCGGGCAAGTTCTTCAACGACCTCTGCGGCTTCAACAAGAAAAACAAACTCGGTCTGAAGGCCCCCTCGATGGAGGAGGTGAAGGGCTGGTGCGCCGGGGAGTGACCGCCGGTTCCGGATACGGCCGAAAGCGGAAAACACGAAATTACCGTTTAACGAAACAGAATAACTACCATGAGAAAGAAAATCGTAGCCGGCAACTGGAAGATGAATACGCTTCCTGCCGAAGGAGTCGAACTGGCCAAAGGAGTCGCCGCAGGACGCGGCGAGGTGTGCTCGTGCGTGAACTTCATCGTATGTCCGCCGTTCACCCACCTCTCGATGGTGGCCGAGGCGCTGAAAGGTTCGGACATCGCACTCGGCGCACAGGACTGCGCCACGGAGACCAAGGGCGCCTATACGGGCGAGGTCGCCGCACAGATGATCGCGGCGCTGGGCTGCAAGTACGTGATCCTGGGCCACTCGGAGCGCCGCCAGTACTACGGCGAGACCTCCGAGACGCTCAACCGCAAGATGGAGCAGGCCTATGCCAACGACCTCGTTCCGATCTACTGCGTAGGCGAGAACCTCGACGAACGCGAGGCCGGCAAACATTTCGACGTGGTGAAGGCGCAGATCGAAGAGGTGGTTTACAACCTCACGCCGGAACAGTTCGGCAAGCTGGTCATCGCCTACGAACCCGTATGGGCCATCGGCACGGGCAAGACCGCGACGGCCGAGCAGGCGCAGGAGATCCACGCCTACATCCGCAAGGTGCTGGCCGCCAAGTTCGGCGCAGCGGCCGAGGAGTGCCCGATCCTCTACGGCGGGTCGTGCAAACCGTCCAACGCAGCCGAGATCTTCGCCAAAGAGGACGTCGACGGCGGTCTGATCGGCGGCGCAGCGCTCAAAGCCGAAGATTTTCTGGCCATCGGCAAGGGCTTCGCGAAGTAGTTCCGAGCCCCGAATACGCAAAAACAGGGGAGTATCCGCGTTGCGGATACTCCCCTGTTTCATGAATCCCACCGGAGACGAATATCCTTGAATTTTTTTCGTCCATTTCTCACCTCGGCATAGCCCGAACAGCGTTCGGTTCTGCGCTCGGCTTAACGAAATGGTTGAACTTCTTTCGTCCATTTCTCGCCTCGCCATAGCCCGAACTGCGTTCAGTTCTGCGCTCGGTTTAACGAAATGGTTCCAACGATTCGCCCCGGTCCGCGACCCGCCGCCGGCCGGAGCCGCCGTACACGTCTCGAAGAGATGCGTTCCGCCGTACACGGCGATGAACCGCCGCCCTGCGGAAAGGGGACGAAAAGGCGGAAATCGCAGAGAGACATTTCTCATTCCCATTCGAAACGATCCGGAATCCGGATCGTTTCGAATTTTTTCTTATCTTTGCAAAGAACAACCCATAACTACTATGCCATGAAAAAACTTCTCTTCTTCTGCGCTGCCCTGACGGCGACGTTCACCGCGACCGGACAACACTACTACACCGACTCCGCCAATCCCGACATCACGCGCCACTCGCTGCGCATCGCCCCGCAGCGCGTCGAGTTCGTACTGCCCGAAGTGGGCGGCTACACCGTCTACAAGGCCGACCTGCACACCCATTCGATCTACTCGGACGGCGACTGCACGCCCGAATTCCGCGTCCGCGAAGCGTGGTACGACGGTCTGGACGTGCTGGCCATCACCGAACACGTGGAGTACCGCCGCCACGAGGGCAAGATGCTCAACTTCCTCAAAGGTTACGTTCCGGAAGGCACCGAACCTGTCAATTACAACATCATCGCCAAACCGGCCGACGAGCAGAGAATCCGGTCCGACCTGAACTTCCCGGTAAAGCTGGCGCAGGAGACGGCCGCGAAGTACGGCATCACGATCATTCCGGGCGCGGAAATCACCCGCGAACCGATCGCCTACGGTCACTACAACGCGCTTTTCACCACCGACAACAATGCGATCTACGCCGCCGACGCCCTGCAATCGTTGCGCAACGCCAAGGCGCAAGGGGCGCTGGTGATGCACAACCACCCGGGCTGGCGCCGTAAAAGTCTCGAACACCCCGAATTCGAGGTCGCGGCCTACGGCGAAGGGCTGATCGACGGCATCGAGATCATGAACGGCGGCGAGTTCTACCCCAAGGCCATTTCGCGGGCGCACGCCAAAAACCTCTTCGTCTCGGCCAACACCGACATCCACGACTCGGCGACCGAAACCTATCGCGCACAGGGACACCGCCGCAACATGACGCTGATCTTCGCCAAGGAGAACACGCTCGAAGCGCTGCGCGAAGCCATCGAGGCGCGCCGCACGCTGGCCTACTCGTTCGGTACGATCGCCGGCGACGAACAACTGCTGAAAGACCTCTTCACGGCATCGGTGCGCACGAGCGTGCTCCACACCGATGCGAAGGGACGCCGCACGGTGAGCCTGACGAACAACAGCTCGGTGCAGTACGTTCTGCGGCTTCCGGGCCAGAATCCGTTTATCCTCAACCCCTTCTCGACCGTCACGACCACCGTTGCGCAGAACAGGCCGCTGCGCCTGACCGTCGAGAACATGTGGTACTCCGAACAGGACCATCCGCAGATCGAACTGACGCTATAATGCCATCCGACCGACGGCGGCAAAGCGGGCGGCGAGGCGACACCTCGCCGCCCGTGTTCTTTCCGGCTGCTCGCAACCCTGATTTATTACTCATTTTTCCGCATTTCCCGCCACGGCTCGTGCCGCTCCGGACGAATTCCGTTTCCGATCGAAACCAAATACCCGACTCCGAAAAAGATAGAAAATGATCTTTTTCTTTCGATAAGTGTTGCAACAAACAAATTCTTTATTTATTTTTGTTAACATTAACGACGTTTTCGTTAAGCCGAACGCAAAACCAAGTGAAATTCGGGCTATGCCGAGGCGGAAAAACGGCCGTAGACAACCAAACCTAAAACTTTCAAAAAAAACGAAACCCGACGAATGAACCACCGCATGAATCTCTGATCCGAGGGTCGGGCAGCCCGGCCGGATCGCTTCTCGACCCACTTGTTCGAACGACAACCCAACGTTTTCGCTAAGCCAAATGGGCAGAGCCGCGCTTGCGCGAGCTTTGCCATGGCGAGAAAACGACTGTTGAAAACGAACCATTTCGTTAAGCCGAGTGCAATCGAGCCTGCTCGAATTGCCGAGGCGAGAAATGGACGAAAGAAATTCAACGTTTTCGCTAAGCCGAATGGGCAGAGCCGCGCTTGTGCGAGCCGTACCATGGCGAGAAACGGACGAAAGAAATCCAACTTAAACACTTACCATTTAACCTTACACCAATGAAAAAACTGCTACACCCGTTAACGAGACTGCTGCTGGCAGTCGGTCTCTCTGCATTCAGTGTAGTCGCATTCGCCCAAAAGACCGCCGTGAACGGAATCGTCACCGATGCGGAAGGGGCGCCGCTGGTCGGAGCGACCGTAATCGTCATGCAGAACGCCCGGCCCGAGGGGGGGGGAACTACGACCAACACCGAAGGTAAATTTACCGTAAACGCCTCCCAAGGCCAACAACTGGCGGTTTCCTACATCGGGTATCGGGAAGCGACCGTAGAGGTCACCTCGAAAACCTTTTACGAGATCGCTCTTCAAAGCGACAGCGAACAGATCGACGATGTCGTCGTCGTCGGTTACGGCACCCAGAAAAAAGTCAACGTCACGGGTTCGGTATCGACGATCGATGCCTCGACCTTCGAAAAGCGTCCGGTCGTTTCGGCATCGGTCGCCTTGCAGGGTATGGCTCCGGGCGTGACCGTCACCACGCCGTCGGGCGCCCCGGGTGCCGACGGTGGTGCCATCCGCATCCGCGGTATCAATTCGTTCGGCGGCAGCTCGACCGCCCCGCTGGTGCTCATCGACGGGATCGAGGGCAGTCTGGACAGCGTCGATCCCGTACTCATCGAATCCATCTCCATCCTCAAAGACGCAGCGTCGTCGTCGATCTACGGTTCGCGCGCGGCCAACGGCGTCATTCTGGTGACGACCAAACGCAGCTCGACCGAACGCTTCACCGTCACCTACAAGGGAACCGTCGGCTGGCAGTCGCCTACCGACCTGCCCGAAACGGTCAACGCACTCGAATACCGCGAGCTGACCAACGCCATGAACCTGCAAGACGGCAACGCCCCGACCTACGACGACGAGTCGATGGCGCTTTACCGCAAGAACATGGGCAAGGATCCCGACCTCTATCCCAATACCGACTGGCAGGATGCCGTCCTCACCGGCTCGGGCCTCTCGCACAGCCACACCGTTTCGCTCGGCATCGGCAGCGAACGCGTGCGGATGCTCACCACGCTGGGCTATGTCGATCAGAACGGTATCATCGAGACTACCGATTTCCAGCGCTACACGTTCCGCAACAACGCCGACGTCAAGTTCAACGACAAGCTGTCGATGAAACTCGATCTCTCGTTCTCGAACGGCGACCGCCGCTCGTCGCCCTACCAGGGAACGATCTTCAACTACATGAACACCCGTTCGGCCGACATCCCCAACCAGTTCTCGACGGGACTCTACAACGGCCTGGGCCTGCAAGGCAACAACCCCGTAGCGCTGATGCTCGAAGGCGGCCAGAACAAGAACAATACACTGCGTCTGTCGGGGGCGATCACGCTGACCTACGAACCGGTCGAATGGCTCTCGCTGCAAGGAATGCTGGCACCGCGCTACGCGACCACCAACAAACACAACTGGAAGAAGCCCGTCACGACCTATCAGGACATGGAGGGTACGGCCACGCTCACCTCCACTCCCTACGCCACGCTCACCGAATCGGGATCGCGCGCCTTCTACGGCAACTACAACTTCCTGATGACCTTCAAGAAGAATTTCAGCGGCCATGACCTGAAACTCATCCTCGGCGCCGAACGCAACACCTACGACTACAAGTACCTTTCGGCCTACCGCCAGGTCTTCAACTACCCCGACTACGATCAGATCGACGTGGGCGAGATCGAGAACATGGACAACAGCGGCCACCGCTACGAATGGGCCATCCAATCCTACTTCGGCCGTCTGAACTACAACTTCAAGGAGCGTTACCTGCTCGAAGCCAACCTGCGTATCGACGGTTCGTCGCGTTTCAGCAAATCCAACCGCTGGGGCTACTTCCCGTCGGTATCGGGCGCCTGGCGCATCTCGGAGGAGCCGTTCATGGAGAACGCCAAGCACATCCTCGACGGGCTGAAAATCCGTGCATCCTACGGAACGCTGGGTAACCAGAACCTCGCCGGCGGCGATGCGGCCAGCTACTATCCCACCACGCCGAACCTCGCGCTGGGGCATATTTCGATGAACGGCACGCCGGCGTCGCTCGTAACGCTCAACACGCTGGCCAACCCCGACATCAAGTGGGAGACCACGACGATGCTCGACGTGGGCGTCGACGTCACGCTCTTCTCGAAACTCAACATCACGGCCGACTGGTACCGCAAGAACACCGACGACATCCTGATGAAACTCGACATTCCGGCCGGCGTGGGTCTGAACGCCCCCTACCAGAACGCCGGCAAGGTACGCAACACCGGCTGGGAACTCAGCATCGGGTACAACAACCGCTGGCGCGACTTCACCTTCGGCGTACAGGCCAACGTCTCGGACGTCAAGAACGAGATCGTCGACATGCGCGGCAAAACCTCGACCAGCGGCGTACTGCGCAATCAGGAGGGCTATTCGATCGGCAGCATCTACGCCCTCGAAAGCCTCGGTATCATCCGCACGCAGGAGGAGGCCGACTGGGTCAACGCCAACTGCCCGCAATTCAAGGAGACGGTTCAGATCGGCGACATCCGTTATGCCGACATCGACGGCAGCAACACGATCGACGAAAACGACAAAACCATCGTCGGCAGCACGATCCCCCGCTACACATACAGTCTCAATCTCGACTTCGGCTGGAAGGGGCTTCGCCTGAGCATGCTGTTCCAGGGCGTCGGCAAGACGGACGGTTATCTGAACACCTACTACGTCATGCCGAGCAACCAGGGCGGTACGTTCCGCAAGGAGCACATCGACTTCGCCTGCGCCGCGAATCCCGGCGGCGTGACGCCCCGTCTGACGAGCGCCAACAAGAACAACTGGTACGACTCGTCGTTCTGGATGAAGAGCGCCGCCTACCTGCGTCTGAAAAACATCCAGCTCGGCTACGACCTGCCCAAAAGCTGGATGCGCAAGATCGGACTCAAATCGGCCTACGTCTACGTCAACGCGCAGAACCTCTTCACGGCTACCAATTTCTGGGACGGTTACGATCCCGAAGTGGGTTACGACGGCGACGCCAGCGGCGATTTCGACCTCGTCAAACTCGGTTCGGCGAACAACTATCCCCAGGTAAAACTCGTCACGATCGGACTCGATCTCAAATTCTAATGCGGAAACCAACCATGAAAAAGATCATATTAGGTGCAGCGCTGTGCGGACTCCTCGCCGCAGGCTGCTCGCTCGACAAGAGCTATCTCAACGGCCCGAACGCATTGACCTTCCCCGCATCCAAAGCGGAGGTGGAGGCGGGCGTATTCGCCGCCTACAAGGGTCTGACGCTGATCGACGCCTCCTCGACGCCTTTCCCAGGCATCCAGGATAACGCCAGCGACATCGGCGCATCGCGTCTCAACGCCGCCAACTACAACTACCAGCAGCAGTCGAAACTTCCCACCGACAACGCATGGGTCGAAAAGGTCTACAACAACATCTACAAGACCGCGGCCCGCGCCAACCTCGTGCTCGACGGCATCGACAAGGTGCGCGATCTGATGAGCGAACAGGAGTACAACATGTACAAGGCCGAACTGCTGCTCACGCGCGCCTACGTCTACGAATGGGGCTGCCAGCTCTACGGCGACATTCCCTACATCGATCACGTGCTGGGGCTGGGCGACAGCTACACCCGCACGCCGCGCGCCGAAGTCATCGACAAGATTCTCAACGAGGATCTCAAAGACGAGATGCTCGACTTCCTGCCGCTGCGGCACAACAAGGCGACCTACGGCTCGACCCGTCTGGGCCGCGTGGGCGCCTACGGACTCAAAGCCCGCATCTGCCTGAACTGGGGATTCTTCGAAGAGGCCGCCAAATATGCCGACAAGGCGCTCACGCTGGCCAAGGATGCCGGCTACGCCCTCGAACCCTACGATACGCGCTTCTGCGGCGAAGACTACACCAAGGGCGAACCCAGTGCGACGAACCTCTTCGGCCTGAGCGGCCACGCCAACAGCGACGAATGGATCTGGGCCTTGCAGTACAACGCCATGATATCGGGCAACCAGCACAACGCCGGATACTACGCCGCACCGCGCATCGCCGGAGGCTGCTCTTATTTCAGCCCCACGCAGATGTTCATCGACGCGATCCAGTGCACCGACGGCAAATCGATCGCCGAATCGCCGCTGTTCGACTACAAGGAGCCCTGGAAAAACCGCGATCCCCGTCTCGACCTCTTCTGCGTGCGACCGGGTTCGCGCGTGCTGGGAATGCAGTTCGAAACCAACCCCTCGGTTCAGAAGATCATGAACTACAACGACAAGGAGGAGGGTGTGCTGGTGGCCAATTCGGAGGCCTACGGCACCAAGTCGGAGTACGGCGCCAACGGATCGAAGGGCCCCTGCGGCTATCTGTGGCGCAAATACCTCGACATCGAGGAGTACAGGACCAACAACGGATTCGGCACCAAGTCGGTCTGCACGCTGAGCTATCCGCTCATGCGTCTGGCCGAATTGTACCTGATCCGCGCCGAGGCCAACATCGAATGGGCGGGCGGCGATCTGGGCGTCGCCAAAGCCGACATCGAGACCATCCGCGGCCGCGCCCACATGCCCGTACTGACGGTATCGGACCGCAACGGGCTGCGTTCGGCACTGCGTTACGAGCGCATGGTCGAGTTGTGCAACGAAGGATTCCGCTGGTTCGACATCCGACGCTGGGGCATTGCCGAAGAGGTGATTTCGGGAACGCTCTACGCTCCGGCATCGGACGGTTCGATGTCGAACGCCATTCCTACGATCGACGAAAACTGGCACGTGACCTACAAGGGCGACACCTTCGACGGAAAGAAGATCAACCTGCGCAAATTCATCGACATGGCCTTCGACCCGATGAAGGATTACCTGTGGCCGATCCCCGAAAGCGAGCGCATCGCCCTGCCGCAGATCACGCAAAACCCCGGCTACGCGGGTTTCGCAGCGGAATAACCGATTCAAACATGCTGATATGACTTCGATACTGAAATACCTGAACCGCGCATTGCTCGTGCTGCTGCTCGCCGCTTTCGCCGCCTGCTCGGACAACGAGGGCGGAAACGAATCGAACGGCAACGGCGACGACGGCAATACCGAAACGCCCGCCGACGGCGACACCTACGGCTACATCAAGGATACGAACGGCAATCCCGTCGAAGGGGTGGTCGTAAGCGACGGATACTCCTGTACGGCCACCGACGCCGAAGGGCGTTACGCACTCACGCGCAACGCCGACGCGGGCTTCGTCTTCTATTCGCTGCCGTCGGCTTACAAGGTGAGCGTCGACAAGACCTACAAACTCCCCCGCTTCTTCGCCCGGCTCCAAGCCGGAACGGCGCGCTACGACTTCACGCTCGAAGCGCTCGCCGCACCCGAAAAGCGGTTCGACCTGATCTGCATCGGCGATCCCCAGATCAACGAGGCGTCGCATGCCGTGCGTTTCAAGGAGGAGGCCGGAAGAGAGATCCGCGAATACGCGGCCTCGGCCGGCGTTCCCTGCTACGGCATCACGCTGGGCGACCACGTCAACAACAAATGGACGCTGTTCACCAACATGGTCGTCGCCCTGCAACCGGAGCAGACGGGAGTGCCCGTCTTCGCCACGATCGGAAACCACGACCACGAATTCCCGACGGCCGACGAAAAGGCGGCACGGGCGAAATACGAGAGTTATTTCGGGCCGGTCGACTACTCGTTCAACCGCGGCGACGTACACGTGGTCTCGATGGACAACGTCATCCACAGCTGCAAGGCCAGCGCCGACTACGAAGGCGGATTCACCGCCGCACAGTACGCGTGGCTCAAACAGGATCTGAGTTTCGTGCCGAAGGACAAGATGGTGATCCTCTGCGTACATATTCCGTTCCGCGGCGGCTGGGGCACGAACAGCGCGCACGCCGATGCGGACAAATACTACGACGAGGTGCTGGATCTGCTGTCGCAGTACGAATATGCGGCGATCATGTCGGCCCACACCCACTCGAACATCAACTACATCCACCGAAAGAACGGCAAGGAGATCTTCGAGCATGTCACGGGCACCACGTGCGGCGCATGGTGGCGTTCGACCGTCTGCACCGAGGGTACGCCCATCGGATTCGGCCTCTACCGGATCGACGGCAACCGCATGGAGGAGTGGGCCTACCGTTCGGTTCGTCACGACGAACAGTTCCAGATCCGCCTCTACCGCGCCTCCGACACCTTCGTCGGCGGTGCCAAATACCGTTTCAAACAGACGGGCGCCGACCAGATCGTAGCCAACATCTGGAACTGGGATCCCTCGTGGACGGTCAACGTCTACGAAAACGACGTACTGAGCGGCCAGATGACACGCAACTCCGACATCGACGCATGGACCGTAGCCTACCATATCGGGTTGCTGAACAACACGGACAGCTACCGCAAGTCGTCCGACCACATGTTCTACTACACGCTCAAAAACCCCGCTGCGGCCGTGCGCGTCGAGGCGATCGACCGCTTCGGCAACAAGTACGAACAGACGGTCTTCACCGATCCGGCGGAGCACCCCGGCGATTTCCATGCCGATTTCTAACATTCAAACCGACGAAACCTACACACCTATGAAAAAGTATCTGTTTCTTACGCTCCTCGCCGCGGCATTTCTGGCAGGAGGGGGATGTTCTTCCAGCGATGACGACGGATGGGGAGTCATCGAACTGGCCAGCCCGAAACTGAAAGTCACCACCGAACTGGCGACAGCGACCGTCACGTGGGACGCCGTCGCGAAGACCGCCGGCTACGCCTATGCACTGGACGGCGCCGCGGACTATACTTCGGTCGACGCAGCCACGACCACCGTAACGCTTACGGCACTTGCGGAGGGCGGCCACACCTTCCGACTCAAAGCCGTCGGCGATCTCGACCACACGACCGATTCGGCCGAGCGGACGATCGACTTCGAGATCGATCCCACACTTCCGCAACCCGCGCCCACCTACGTCAAGGGCGACGAGACCGGCAGCGTCGTCGTCTCGTGGCCGGCCGTCAAGGGCGCTGCGGGCTACGCCTACAAGTTCGGCGAAGCCGCATCGTTCACCGAGGTCGGCGCCGACGTGCTCTCCGTCACGCAGAAGGGTCTCAGCGCCGAAGAGCCGATCCGCTTCACGATGTACGCCGTCGGACAACTGCCCGACTCGAAGGATTCGGAGCCGGTAAGCCTCACCTTCCAGCTCGTCGACACCTCGGAGGGCGTCTGGGTTCGCAAGAGCAACGGCGAACTGTTCGAACTGACCGAAAGCGAAGCGAAGATCTACACGGGGACGGTCTCCGTCAGCGCCGCCGATTCGTTCGAGATACTCGTCGAGAACGTTCCCCACGGCTTCCTGTCGTACAGCGGCAACGGCGGCGTGGGTACGGTCAACAACGATCGGGCATGCGTCCCCTTCTACACCTATCCCGCAGCCGAATACTACGTTCGCCGCAGTCTGGGCCGCATGGCCTCCGATCCGCTCAACAAGTTCTGGATCAATCTGACGGCCGACGCCCGAATCGACCTGCGCATCGACTGCACGCAGGATCCGTTCCGCTACGACCTGCAACTCGTCGAAGCCGATGATCCCGCGTTGATACTGGCCCAATATTTCGACCTGATGGTCTACGGCGGCGACTGGATCCAGACCGGCAAGAACGCCAAAAGCGGTCGTATGGGACAATCGACCGACACGGCTCTGATCGACGGTACCGAACCGGGCGAGAAGGAGGCGTCGTATACCACTTTCGGCGCTAAGATCGCCTCGGAAGGCGAGGCATCGCCGGCCTATCTGGCCAATCGCGGACTGACGGGCTGGGGAATCGCCCACTGTTTCGAATTCCCGGGTTACATCCGTCTCTCGAATACGGCCAGCTCCTCGGGGAACATGTACGGGATCCTGACCACTCCCAAACTCACGGCGCTGAGCGGCCCGACGAGCATCACGCTCACCTTCGACGCCGTGCGGTTCGCCTCGACGTCCGATATTCCCGTCAAGGTGCTGGGCGCGGGAACCATAAAGACAGCCAGCGTGCGCATCGAGGAAGGGACGGCCGAAACGGCCATCACCCCCGCAGCCGACGGACAGTCGATCGCCATCACGTCGACGCACTGTCCCAAACATGCCAACGACGACTTCAAGAAGTGGTCCTGCTTCACGCTCACGATCGACGGCGCAACGGCCGAGACGCAGATCCGCTGGGACACGACCGGCGTGGGCGCCGAGAGCAAGGACGGCCGCATCTGCCTGGACAACATCGCGATCCGCAAGAACTGACGAACGAATTGCATAACCGGCGATCGGCAGGCTGTCCCTGCCTGCCGATCGTTTTTCGAACCATCCGATCATGAAACACATCGTTTTCTTCCTGACAGCAGCGCTTCTGCTCAATGCATCGTGCGGCAGTAGCGACGAGGGCGGCAAAACGGATCCGCCCGCCGCACCCGTACCCGTCGCCCCCACCACCGAACTCGGCAAAGCCGACGAAGCGATCGAGAACCTGCAACTCAAACCGGGCAAACTCATCTCGATCAATCAGGTCAACGCCGCCAACTGCCGCCGTGCCGTGGCTGCGGGTATGTGCATCGACATCATGGCCAGCGACAAGATCGTCTTCGCCTCCGACATGACCGACGAGCGGCTCGACGGGCTGTTCGCCGAATGCGGCGAGGCGATCCGCTCGACGAAAGCCGATTTCTGGGGGCTGCATCTGCCCTATCAGACCTACGACATCTCGTCGACGAACGAAAATACGCGCGTAACGGCCGTGCTGAAACTCAAACGCCTCATCGAGCTGACGATCGAACACCTGCGCCCGCAGCATTTCGTCATCCATCCCGGCACCGGCACGATCCTCACGACAGGCGGAGATTTCGCCGAACGCACGGCGCAGAGCCGCAAGTCGCTGGCCGAGTTGCAGCGCCATATCGAATCGTGCAACGCACAGCACGGCACGAAAGCCATTCTGTGCGTGGAGAACTGCGCACGCAGCCTCGCCTACGACGGCGACTCGCTGCTCGACCTGCTCGATGCCGAAGGGCTGGAAAAGGTACGTGTCTGCCTCGACACGGGTCACGCCCTCATTCCGCTCAACGGCAAGTACATCGACCCCGTGCGCAACGGCGACGCACTCGACGTGCTCCGCCGCATCGGCACCCGTCTGGGAACCCTGCACATCCAGCAGAACCCGGGCGCACTCGATCCGACCGATCCCAAGGACAAGCACCTCGAACCCTTCTCCGGCGGACTGATCGACTGGGGCGAATTCTACTACGAACTGCTCAAAAACAACCGCTACCGCGGCTGCTTCCTCTACGAAGTCTCCTTCAAGCAGGTCTACGACGGCGACGGCTCGACGATCGAGAGCGCCAAAAGCAACTACACGAACCTGATCTACCCGGCATTCGTCCGCACCGTCGCTGCCAAAAAGTAACCGCTGCGGGCGAATCGAAAACGGCAGCGGGCGACGTCGGATGCGTCGCCCGCTGTCATTCGTCGTGTCAATCTGTCAACGACAGGACAAAAGAGCACGACACGCTGCCATTTCGTGTCATGAATTGACAAAATTTCCGCTCGCAGGCAGTGGCACGCGGTTTGCTCCTTAGCATGTCGAATCCCGGACGGGACGGGCGAACGCCGGCATACGGAACGGCGGGACGAAGTTCCGGACACGAGACGACGAAAACAATGTATAACCAAATAAACCTGAGGAGGACAAAATTATGATGCCTGTAATGAGAAATCAGAATTGGTTGCCGAGTCTGTTCAACGACTTTTTCGGCGACGAGTGGATGGGTATGCAGCACAAACACGCTTCGGTGCCTGCGATCAACATCATCGAGAACGAGAAGGACTTCCGTGTGGAACTGGCTGTTCCGGGCACGACGAAGGAGGACTTCAAGGTGAACGTAAACGCCGACAACGAGTTGGTCATTTCGCTCGAAAAACGCAGCGAGAAGGAGGAGAAGGAAGGCGACAAGGACAAGAAGGAGGGACATAGGGGAACCTACCTGCGGCGCGAATTCTCCTACACCTCGTTCCAGCAGAGTTTCTCGCTGCCCGACGACGTAGACCGCCAGAAAATTTCGGCCAAGGTCGAGAACGGCGTGCTGACGATCAACCTGCCCAAAAAGGAGGTGACTCCGACCGCGCCGGTTTCGCACCAGATCGAAATCAAATAACGTCCGTCCGAAATTCCACGGAAGGAATATCTTCGAAAATCGCCGCGACCCGAAAAACGGGTCGCGGCGATTTTTTTGTCCGGCCGATAACAGGCAGTTCCCGCATATCCGAATCGCTTTTCTGCACTGCATACCCATGAAATGAAAGAACTGCGAGCCATTCTCCCTGCAATCTTATCGACGGTTCTCACGTCAGATCTGCTTTTCGGCTCCGACACGCCGATTTTCAGACTCCGGCAGGTAATTTGCCGGCATCGTTTTACGTTAGAACAACAAGACAAAACGCAAGAGCCATGAAACCCATCGTCACCTTCTTCGGGACGCAACCCTACGAACAGGAGTCGTTCGACGCACTGAACCGCGATTTCGGATTCGAATTCCGCTATTTCAAAGGCCATCTCAGCCGTCAGACGGTCGTCGCCACGCACGGCGCGCAGGCGGCGTGTATCTTCGTCAACGATACGGCCGACGCCGAAGTGATGCGCGAACTGGCACGCAACGGCGTGCGACTGCTGGCGCTGCGCTGTGCCGGTTACAACAACGTCGACCTGGAAGCCGCGCGGACCTTCAACATCCCCGTCGTGCGCGTACCCGCCTATTCGCCCCATGCCGTCGCGGAGTACACGGTGGCGATGATGCTCTCGCTCAACCGCAAGATCCCGCGCGCAAGCTGGCGCACGCGCGACGGCAACTTCTCGCTGCAAGGACTCATGGGATTCGATATGAACGGCAAGACCGTCGGGGTGATCGGCACGGGCAAGATCGCCCGCATCGTCATCCGCATCCTGCTCGGATTCGGCATGGAAGTTCTGGCCTACGACCCCTACCCCGACGGCGTTTTCGCCCGCGAGACGGGCATCGCCTACGTCTCGCTCGACGAACTCTACCGCCGTTCGGACATCATCACGCTCCACTGCCCGCTCACCAACGAGACGAAGCACCTCGTCAACGAGACCTCGATCGCCCGCATGAAACGCGGCGTGATGATCGTCAACACCGGCCGCGGACAGCTTATCCAGACCGAAGCGCTGATCGAAGCGCTCAAAAGCAAGCAGGTCGGCGCGGCGGGGCTGGACGTCTACGAGGAGGAAGGCGACTACTTCTACGAAGACCGGTCGGACTCGATCATCGACGACGACACGCTGGCGCGGCTGCTGCTCTTCCCCAACGTGATCGTCACGTCGCACCAGGCCTTCTTCACGGCCGAGGCGATGCACAACATCACCGAGACTACGCTGCAAAATATCAAGGATTTTTTCGACGGCCGGCCGCTCGTGAACGCCGTCACGAAATAACACTGCCCGCCGGCAGCGCTCGGCGGGCAGGTGACAGGCAATCCGTATCGGCCGGAACTACTCTCGTTCGACGCCCCAGCCGCCGCCGAGCGCCTTGTAGAGGTCGACCATCGCCAGGTGTTCGTCGCGCACGGCGTTGCTCAGTCCGATCTGCGCGTCGAAGTACTTGCGCTGGGCATCCAGCACGTCGAGGTAGTTGATTACGCCGTTGAAATATTGCAGCTGCGCCAGCTCCACGTACTTCTGCGCCGCCTGCTGCAAATCGCGTTTCAGCGCTGCCGCCGTACGAACATTGCGGTAGGTCACCACCGCATCGTTGACCTCGCGGAAAGCTTCCAACACCTTCTGTTCATAATTGAGCCGCGCCTCATCGCAGGCGGCCAGCGCAGCCTTGTATTTCGCCTTTTTCTTGCCGAACGAGAAGAGCGGCGACACGAGCGACCCGTTCACGTAGGAGAAGGGCGACGAAAAGAGCCCTTTGAGGTCGTCGTTCTCCCAACCGCCCGTCAGCGAGAAGGTGATGCGCGGGAAGCGGTCGGCGGATGCCATCCCCATCGCCGCTTCGGCCGCACGCAGCGTCTGTTCGCTCTGCCGCAGGTCGGGACGCCGTTTCAACAGTTCCGAAGGCAGCCCCACCTTCAACCGTTCGGGCAGCCGCGCATGCATCTCCATCGTCTGCCGGTCGATGCGCAGCGTGGGATAGGCGCCTGCCAGCAGGGCGATCTGGTGCTCTTTGAGCGCAATGCGACTTTCGAGTCCGGGAATGAGCGTGGCCGTACTGGCCAACTCCACCTTCGCCTGTTGCAACGCCGTCTCGGAGGTCAGTCCGCCCTCGAAACGCAGGCGCGCCTGCCGCACCCCCTCCTTGCGGGTTTGAAGCGTGCGCCGCACGATGCTCAACTCCTGATCGAGCGCCACCAATTCATAATAGGCGGTCGCCACTTCGGCCACGAGCGTCATCTGCAACGCGCGCTGCGCATCGACCGTAGCCAGGTACTCGGCCACGGCCTTCCGGTTGGCCCAGCGCAGATTGCCCCACAGATCGAGCTCCCACGCCAACGAGACCTTGGCGTCGAATTCGGGGTCGTCCGATGCCGGCTCCCCCTCGTAGTCGTTGTGCTCGGTATCGGCCGCCAGCTGCCCCGATACCGACGGCAACTGGGCGGCGCGCGCCACGCGGCCGAGCGCACGCATCCGGCGCACGCGGGCCGAAGCGGCCAACATGTCCTTATTGCGTTCGAGCGTGCGTTCGATCAGCGCCGTGAGCGTCGAATCGGAGTAGACGTTCCACCACGCCATGTCGGCCATCGTCAGCGAATCGGTCGCATCGGCCACGACCGTAGCCGGCAGTTCCAGTTCGGGGCTCTTGATCTGACGGCGCCCCAGCATACAGGAATTGCAGAGCAGTACGACGCCGCACAGCAGCGCCCCGTAAACGATCTTATCTCTTTTCATGGCTCACGCGTTTGAATTTATCCTTGATGCGGTAGACCCACACGAAGAAGAAGGGGACGAAAACGATACCCACGGAGATCGCCACCAGCATACCGAAGAAGACACCCGTACCGATTCCCTGGCGGCTCGCCGATCCGGGCCCCGAAGCGAAGACCAGCGGCAGCATACCCAGGATGAAGGCCAGCGAGGTCATCACGATCGGGCGGAAACGCAGCCGCGCGGCGTGCAGCGCCGACTGCACCAGATCGCCGCCGCGGTCGACCTCCTCCTTGGCGAACTCGACGATCAGGATGGCGTTCTTGGCCACCAGACCCACCAGCATCACCAGTCCGATCTGAAAATAAATATTGTTTTCCAGCCCGCAGAGCCAGTTGCCCACATAGGCGCCCAGTCCCGCGATCGGCAGCGACAGGATCACCGCCACCGGCACCGACCAGCTTTCGTACTGCGCGGCGAGGAACAGGAAGACGAAGAGCAGCGCCAGCGCCAGTACCAGCCCCGTCTGGCCGCTGGCGTGTTTCTCCTGATACGACAGGCCGCTCCACTCGACGCCGATATTGGCCGGCAGGTGCTCGCGCACGATCTGTTCGAGCGCCTCCATCGCCTGTCCCGAACTGTAACCGTGCGCCGCCTCGCCCGAGATGGTCGCGGCATTGAACATGTTGAAGCGACGGATCGTACCGGGCCCGGTCGTGTAGTGCGTCGTACCGAGGGCCGTGACGGGGATCATCGCACCGCCGTTGCCGCGCACATGGAAGAGGTCGAGATTGCTCTGGTGCGCACGGTAGGGCGCCTCGGCCTGAACGTAGACGCGGTAGATACGGTTGAACATGTTGAAGTCGTTGACATAGACCGAACCTGTGAAGGTTTTGAGCGTCGAGAAGACATCGGACATCGACACGCCCAGCAGTTGCGCCTTGTCGCGGTCGACGTCGTAGTAGAGCTGCGGAATGTCGCTCTGCATCGACGACGACAGCCCCGCCAGTTCGGGACGCCGCTCAGCGTAATACATCAGCGTGTCGACGGCCTGCTGCAAGTCGGTATAGGTGCGGTCGCCGCGCGCTTCGAGCACCATCTCGAAGCCGCCCGAAGTACCCAGACCCGGGATGACGGCGGGCGAACTTAGGTAGACCTTGCTCTCGGGATAGAGCGACAGCTCGTCGCGCACCTCCTCCATCAGTTCGTCGATGCTCTCCGACGTACGGTCGCCCCACGGTTTGAGAATCACCGTCAGCTGGCTGTGCGCCTGATTGCTGCCCAGTCGGGGCGACGACCCCGTCACATTGAGCACATACTCCACGTCGGAAAGGCCCATCAGGTACTTCATCGCACGATCCGTCACACGACGCGTCCGTTCGAGCGTCGCCCCTTCGGGAAGTTCCAGCTCGACGGTGAAATAGCCCTGGTCCTCCTTGGGCATGAAACTCTGCGGCGTGATGCGGTTCATCAGCCAGATGCCGACGAGCAGGATGCCGAAGGCCGCCAGCATCCGCCGCGAATGGCGCAGGCTGCCGCGGATTCCTCGCTGGTAGACCGTATTGCCGCGCCGCAGCCAGTAGTTGATACGCCGGAACAGTTTGGGTTTGCGGCGTCCGTTGTCGGGGCGCAGGAAATAGGCGCACATCACCGGACTGAGCGTCAGCGCCACGACGGTGGAGATGATGACCGACACGGCGATCGTAATGGTGAACTGCCGGTAGAGCTGCCCCGTGATGCCGGCCAGGAAGCTCACCGGCACGAAGACGGCGCACAGCACGAGCGACATGGCGATGAGCGCGCCGCCGAGCGACGCCATGGCCTTCTTGGTCGCTTCGTAGGGCGACAGCCGTTCCTGTTCCATGATGCGCTCGACGTTCTCGACCACCACGATCGCGTCGTCCACGACGATACCGATGGCCAGAATCAGGCCCAGCAGCGTCATCATGTTCAGCGAGAACCCGAAGACGAGCATCACGCCGAAGGTTCCGATCAGCGAGATCGGCACCGCCACGATCGGGATGAGCGTCGCGCGCCAGTTTTGCAACGAAAGGAAGACCACCAGAATCACCAGCAGCAACGCCTCGAACAGGGTCTGATAGACGTGGTGGATCGACTCGGAGATATAGGTCGTCATGTCGAACGGTATCTGGTAGGAGATTCCTTCGGGGAAGTTGCGGCTGATCTCCTCCATGGCCTCTTTCACCGCGTCGGCCACCTCCATGGCGTTGGCGCCCGGCAGCATGTTGATGTTCATCACGGCCGCATTGCCGCCGTTGATACCGCTCTCGGTGCTGTACGACGAGGCTTCGAGCGAGATGCGCGCCACGTCGCGCAGGCGGATGAGCGATCCGTCGGGGTTGGCGCGGACGACGATCTCCTCGAACTCGCCCACCGACGACAAACGCCCCTGCGCCGTAATGGGGATCGTCACATCGAGATCGGTCATGGGCTGCTGTCCGAGCACGCCGGCGGCCGATTCGCGGTTCTGATCCTTCAATGCCCGCTGCAAGTCCTGCACCGTCAGCCCCAGATTGGCCAGCCGGTCGGGCAGCACCCAGATCTGCATGGCGTAGTAGCGCGATCCGACGTTCGAGACGCTGCCCACGCCCGGCACGCGCCGCAGCATGTCCAGCACGTTGAGCGTCGCGTAGTTGCTCAGGTAGATTTCGTCGAACTTGGGATCCGACGACAGCAGCGTGATCGTCAGCAGTTTGCTCGACGCCTGTTTCTCGACCGAGATGCCGTTCTGCACCACCTCGGCCGGCAGCCGGCTTTCGGCCAGCTTCACGCGGTTCTGCACCTCGACGGCCGCCAGGTCGGCATCGGTGTCGATGTCGAAGGTGATCGTGGCGGTGAAGCCGCCGGAGTTGGTCGACGACGACTCCATGTAGAGCATCCCCGGCGTACCGTTGAGCTCCTGTTCGATCGGCGTGGCCACCGCCTGCGTCACGGTCTGGGCGCTGGCGCCCGGATAGGAGGCGCTCACCTTCACCACGGGCGGGACGATCTTGGGATACTGGTCGATGGGCAGCAGCGCCAGTCCGATGACGCCCACGATGACGATGATGACCGAGAGAACGGTCGAAAAGACCGGCCGGTCGATAAAGAAATCGCTCTTCATAGGCTGTCGTTAATTGGATGCCACGCCATTGTCGCGCCGGGGCTCGACCGCCTCGACGCGCATACCGTGATTGAGTTTGTGGTAACCCTCCACGACGATCCGTTCGCCGGAGAGCAGACCGCGTTCGACCACCGTCTTGTTGTCCAGCTCGGGCCCCGTCTCGATAAAACGTTTTTCGACGACGCTGTCGGGCCGCACGACGAAGATGTAGGCACCGCCTTTCTCGATCACGATCGCCTTGGACGGTACGACCACGGCATTCTCACGCACGTCGAGCAGCAGCTTGACCTTGGTGAACTGGCCGGGCAGCAGGATATGGTCGGGGTTGGGCATCTCGGCGCGCACGGAAAAGGTTCCCGTCTCGGGGTCGACCTGCGGGTCGGCGAAATCGACCAGCCCCCGCAGCGGATAGCGCGAGTTATCGGGCAGGGTGACGGTGATGTAGGGGTTCCAGCGGCGCGTGGAATCCTTCTGCCCCAGATTGACATTGCGCTCCTTGCTGCGCAGGTAATCCATGCCGGTCATGCTGAAATCGACACGCACCGTATCGCTCTTGACGATGGTCGCCAGCAGCGACTTGCCGCCCGGCCCCACGAGGGTTCCGATGTCGGCGTTGCTGGCGCTGATATAGCCCGTGATGGGCGACTGTACGGTGGTGTAGCCCAGCGCCGTGGCCGCCTGCATCAGGTCGGCTTCGCTCATCAGCACGTTGGCCGTCGCGCTCTCGTAGGCGGCCGTCGCATTGTCCAGATCGAGCTGGCTGGCGGCATTCTGCGCATAAAGCGGGCGGATGCGTTTCAGGTCGCGCTCGGCCTTCTGGGCCAGTGCGCGATCCTTGTTGAGCTGCGCCTTGGCCTTGTCCACGCGGGCGCGGTAGATCTTGGGGTCGATGATGAAGAGCGTCTGCCCCTTCTTCACGTAGCTTCCCTCGCGGAAGAGCATCCGTTCGAGATAACCCTCCACGCGGGCCCGCACCTCGACGAACTGCTGCGCACGGATGCGCCCCACGAACTCGCCGTAGATCTCCACGTTCTGCGTGGCGACCGGCTCGACCGCCACGATCGGATAGTGCACCGCCTCGCTTCGAGGACGGAGCAGCCACACGACACCGGCCACAATGACGACCGCCGTCAACGCGATCATGATCCACCCGCTTCGGGTTCGCGGACAAGCCTTTTCGCACCACGAACCGGCTTTACGCACCCATTTGTCAACCTTCGGATTCATACCTGCCCAATCTTATTTTCAAACTTACTTCTGCGGAGATACCCGCTTTCAATGCCGCAAAGATACGATTTCCCGCGAAAAACGGGCAAAAACCGGTGAATTTCATTCTTAATTTTCTCGCCTCGGCAAAACTCGCGCAAGCGCGGCTCTACACTCGGCTTAACGAAAACGGTGAGTTTCTCTCTTCGTTTTCTCGCCTCGGCATAGTCCGAACAAGTTCGGCTCTGCGCTCGGCTTAACGAAAACGGTCGATTTTACCTCGCCGACAAACTTCTTTTCAGGTATTCAACGCAAAAAGTATGTTTTTCTTATGTTTTACGACGATAAAAAACCGTCCGAAACGAATCCGGACGGTTTTAAAACACACATCCTCGCACCCTAAAACTCCGATGTGAACTTGAAGCGGATCTCCTTGAAGTTCTCCTGCGCCAGCGTCAGCGCATAGCTCGTATCGGCCAGAAAGACGTCGCGGCCGTGCTTGTCGACCGCCATGTTGGTGTGCTTGCGGCGCTTGAAATCGGCCAGCTGCCCGGCATCGTCACTTTCGATCCAGCACGCCTTGTAGATCGAGATCGGCTCCCAGCGGCACTTGGCGCCGTACTCGTGTTCCAAGCGGTACTGGATCACCTCGAATTGCAGCGCGCCGACCGTACCGATGATGCGTCGGCCGTTGAGCTGCGAGGTGAACAACTGCGCCACGCCTTCATCCATCAGTTGATCGACGCCTTTGGCCAGCTGCTTGAATTTCAGCGGATCGGCGTTTTCTATATAACGGAACTGCTCGGGAGCGAACGAGGGAATGCCCGTGAATTTGAGCTTCTCGCCTTCGGTGAACGTATCGCCGATCTTGAAGGTTCCCGTGTCGTGCAGACCCACGATATCGCCCGGATAGGCCTCGTCGATCACCGACTTCTTCTCGGCCATGAAGGCCGTCGGCGACGAGAATTTGAGCTGCTTGCCGCTGCGCACGTGCAGGTAGTTGCGGTTGCGCTCGAAGCGGCCGGAGCAGATTTTCAGGAAGGCGATGCGGTCGCGGTGGTTGGGGTCCATGTTGGCGTGGATCTTGAAGACGAAGCCCGTCATCTTCTCCTCGGCCGGCTCCACGCGCCGCGTCTCGGTCTGCGAGGGGCGCGGCGAGGGGGCGATGTCGATGAAACATTCGAGCAGCTCGCGCACGCCGAAATTGTTGATCGCCGAGCCGAAGAAGACCGGCGCCAGATCGCCCGCCAGATAGGCGTCGCGGTCGAAGGGATCGTAGACGCCCTCGATCAGTTCCGAATCCTCGCGCAGCTGGCGGGCATAGCGCTCGCCCACATGCGCGTCGAGCTCCGGTGCAGCCAGATCGCGGATTTCGACGGTCGACGCCGTAGCCGTCTGCCGCTCGTCGGAGGTGAAGAGCGACAGACCGTGCGCATAGATGTTGTAAACGCCCTTGAACGTCGGGCCGTTGGAGATCGGAAAGGCCAGCGGACGTACTTTGATGCGCAACTCGCGCTCCACCTCGTCCAGCAGGTCGAAGGGGTCCTTGCACGGGCGGTCCAGCTTGTTGATGAAGACCATCACCGGCGTCTTGCGCATCCGGCACACCTCCATCAGGCGGCGCGTCTGCTGCTCGACGCCCTTGGCGCCGTCGATGACGATGATGACCGAATCGACGGCCGTCAGCGTGCGGTAGGTGTCCTCGGCGAAATCCTCGTGGCCGGGCGTATCGAGAATATTGATCTTCACTCCGTTATACTCGAATCCCATGACGGAGGTGGCCACCGAGATGCCGCGCTGCCGTTCGATCTCCATGAAATCGGACGTCGCGCCCTTCTTGATCTTGTTGCTCTTGACGGCGCCCGCCACGTGGATCGCGCCGCCGAAGAGCAGCAACTTCTCGGTAAGGGTCGTCTTGCCGGCGTCGGGGTGCGAAATGATGGCGAACGTCCGCCGCCGGGTGATCTCTTCCTGTAAAGTCATATCGTTACGGTCGGGAGCGGCGAACCGCTGCTCCCTGCTATTCCATTGTCAACTGTTTCTATTCCGGCTCCCGTCTTTGCGGGAAACCGCGCCGGCATCCGCCGCTCGCTTCACTCGGCCGCCGTCTCGGGCGGATAGTCCGTATTGTAGTGGCAGCCGACCGACTCCTTCAACTCGCGCCCCTGCTTGATAATAAGGTAGGCGACCGTAATCATGTTGCGCAGTTCGCACAACTCGCGGTTGGGCGTCGTCTTGCCGTAGAGCTCCTCCGTCTCGTGCCAGAGCGTTTCCAGACGGCGCATGGCGCGTTTGAGGTAGAGATTCGAACGGATGATGCCCACGTAGTTGGACATGATCTGCTGCAACTCGCGCTTCGACTGGATCACGAGCAGCATCTCCTCGGCCGTGGCCGTTCCCTCGAAATTCCAGTCGGGAATACCCTCCTGGATCGTGACCCGATCCAGCTGCGCCACGGCATGGCGCGCCGCCTGGTCGGCGTAGACCACCGCCTCGATGAGCGAATTGGAGGCCAGCCGGTTGGCGCCGTGCAACCCCGTGCAGGAGGTTTCGCCCAGCGCATAGAGCCGGCGGATGGAGGTCTCGCCGTCGGTCGAGACCTTCACCCCGCCGCAGCAGTAGTGCGCCGCGGGCGTGACGGGAATCCAGTCCTTCGTGATGTCGATACCGATCGAAAGACACTTCTCGTAGATATTGGGGAAGTGGCTGCGGATCGCGTCGGCGGGTTTGTGCGTCACGTCCAGATAGACGAACTCCTGGCCGTGCAGCTGCATCTCGCGGTAGATCGAACGCGCCACCACGTCGCGCGGCGCGAGCGACTTCATCGGATGGTACTTGTCCATGAACTCCTCGCCGTTTTGCAGGCGCAGGATGGCGCCGAAGCCGCGCATCGCCTCCGTGATGAGAAACGACGGGCGTTCGCCCGGATTGTAGAGCGACGTGGGGTGGAACTGGATGTACTCCATGTTCTCCGTGATGGCCTTCGCCCGGTGGCACATGGCGATGCCGTCGCCGGTAGCCACCACGGGATTGGTCGTGGTCGAATAGACGTTGCCGCAACCGCCGGCAGCCACTACGGTGAACTTCGCCAGCACGGTTTCGATCGCATTCGTCGTCAGATCGAGCACATAGGCGCCGAAGCAGGTGACGCCCCGCGTGTGGCGCGTGACGAACTCGCCCAGGTGATGCTGCGTCAGCAGGTCGACGGCGTAGTGCCGTTCCAGCAGGGTGATGTTGGGATGACGCCGCACCGAAGCCACCAGCGCACGTTCGATCTCGGCGCCCGTCAGGTCCTCGTAGTGCAGGATGCGGTGCTCCGAGTGGCCCCCCTCGCGGTTCAGCTCGAACCGCCCGTCGGGCGTCTTGTCGAAGCGCGTGCCCCATGCGATCAGGTCGCGGATCAGCTCGGGAGCACGGCGCACCACCAGCTCCACGGCGGCCGGATCGCATTTTCCGGCGCCGCACACCAGCGTATCGCGGATGTGTTTTTCGAACGTGTCGGGGGCATACGTCACCGAACAGATACCGCCCTGCGCATAGTTGGTGTTGCACTCGTCCAATTCGCCTTTGGTGACGACGGTGACACGGCCGTGTTCGGCCGCTTTGAGCGCGAAGCTCAGACCCGCCGCACCGGAACCTATCACCAGAAAATCGGTTTGCATCTCAAAAGTACGATTAAGTGGCACAAAAGTAACGATTTTTCACGACACGCGGAAAAGACGGCGAGGTTTTTCCGTTCCGTCGCCCGTCTGGCCCTATCGCGTACCGCCGCGACCGAGCAGCTGCTCGCGCTGCATCGTCGCCAGACGCAGGGCCTCCTCCTCGCCGAAACGGCCGCCGAGCACGCACAGCGCCTCGTTGCCGCCTCCCGAAACGACCAGCACCAGTTCGGCCTCGCCCGAAGGCGCGGCCGAGTAATAGCCCGCGACCTCCACGCCCGCCTCCCGTTCGCGGAACAGCCGCCTGCGCGCGGGTTCGGCCGTCAGTGCGGCCAGGTCGGCGCGGAAATCGCTTTCCAGCCGCACGAAAGCCGTCGTATCGGCGGCGGGATCGAGCGTGCGCGCCAGTCCGGTCATCAGCATGATGTTGGTCATGCCGCTCACCTTGTCCAGCAGCGCCGCGGAACGCCGCAACGAATCGGGCAGCGCAGCCACGCGCAACTTCACCAGGCCGACCATCGTACTGTCGAGTCGCATGACCAGCGCACCGTCGCGGTCGGCGTATTTCCGCGCCAGCGTCTCGACCGAGGCCGACGGCTGGGCGAACGCAGCGGCGCCGAACAAGAGCGCGACCGCCGTCAGGAGTACTCGTTTCATCACGGACAGAGTTGATTGTACGGTTGCAAAGGTAGCGATTTTCGGCGACTCCGCACCGTCTGCACGTCGAAAAAGGACCGCCGGCTGCAACCGCCGCGACTTTTTTGCGGGAAAAGCCCGACGGAAAGACCCGACGGTGCGGATTAAATTGTAATTTTGCAGGCGTAAACCGCCCGAACATGGAACGCCATATCGACATCAACCAATTCGACTACGACCTGCCCGACGAGCGCATCGCCAAATTCCCGCTGGCCGAACGCTCCGCCTCCAAGCTGCTCGTCTACCGCAACGGCGCGATCTCGGAGAGCCGCTTCGACCGGCTGGGCGAAGAGCTGCCCGAGGGGGCGATGCTGGTCTTCAACAATACGAAGGTCATCCGCGCACGCATCATCATGCACAAGCCTTCGGGCGCCCGCATCGAGGTCTTCTGTCTCGAACCCCACGCGCCGGCCGACTACGAACGCGCCTTCGCCGTCAAGGGGAAGTGCGCATGGAGCTGTATCGTGGGCAATCTCAAAAAGTGGAAGGAAGGAGCGCTCGTGATCGACTTCACGCTCGACGGCACCCCGCAGCAACTGCGCGCCTACCGCACGGGCACCGGCGGCCGCGAGCAGATCGTGCGGTTCGAGTGGGAGGCCGACCTCACGTTCGGAGAGCTGCTCGAACTGCTGGGACGGATTCCGATTCCGCCCTACCTGAACCGCGACAGCCAGCAGATCGACTACACGCGCTACCAGACCGTCTACTCCAAATTCGAAGGTTCGGTGGCCGCGCCGACGGCGGGACTGCACTTCACCCCCGAACTGATCGCGTCGCTCGGCGCCGCAGGCGTCGAGTTCGAAGAGGTGACGCTCCACGTCGGAGCCGGCACCTTCCTTCCCGTCAAGGACGACGACGCCTGCCGCCACGCGATGCACACCGAACATTTCGAGATCCGCCGCACGACCGTCGAACGGCTGTTGCACCGCTGGGGCCACATCGTCGCCGTGGGCACCACCTCGGTACGCACGCTCGAATCGCTGGCGGCGCTGGCCTGGCGCATCCGGCGCGAAGGATCGCCCGACGAAATGCGCGCGGTCGGCCAATGGGAACTCTACGACATCCCGGCCTCCTACACCGGCCGCGAAGCGCTGGAAGAACTGCTGGCCTACATGGAGCGGAACGACCTCGGCACGCTGAAAGCCTCGACGCAGATCATGATCGCACCGCTGGGCTACCGCTGGCGCATCGTGCGGGCGATCGTCACCAATTTCCACCAGCCCAAATCGACCCTGCTGCTGCTGGTTTCGGCCTACGTCGGCGAAGATTGGCACAGAATTTATGACTATGCCCTCCGGAACGATTTCCGGTTCCTGAGCTACGGCGATTCGTCGCTGCTCGTCAACGACGCGCCGTTCGCCGGCTGAATTCCCGCCCCGCAGCCCCGATTCGGCACACGCATTGCACACGACGATGCAGAGCGCACCGTCCGGTGCTCTGTCGCCGCACGAAAAGCGCGAAAAGGTCTCCCCGCCGCACAATAAACCGGCGGACGATTCCGTTATCAAATTGATAATTAACAAATAAAACAAACGCAAAAAACAATACGACTATGCAAATTGTAGATGTACATGCACGAGAGATTCTCGACTCGCGGGGCAACCCGACCGTCGAGGTCGAAATCACGACGGCATCGGGTGCCCACGGCCGTGCGGCCGTACCCAGCGGCGCCTCGACCGGCGAACACGAAGCGCTCGAACTGCGCGACGACGATCCCCGCCGTTACGGCGGCAAAGGGGTTCAGAAGGCCGTGGAGAACGTCAACCGGACGCTGGCTCCCCTGCTCACGGGAATGAGCGTGCTCGACCAGACCGGCATCGACCGTGCCCTGCTGGCCGCCGACCACACCCCGACCAAATCGAATCTCGGCGCCAACGCCCTGCTGGGCGTATCGCTCGCTGCGGCACATGCCGCGGCCAACTACCTCGGCGTGCCGCTCTACCGCTACATCGGCGGCGTGAACGCACACGTGCTGCCCGTGCCGATGATGAACATCATCAACGGCGGTTCGCACTCCGACGCACCGATCGCTTTCCAGGAGTTCATGATCCGGCCGATCGGCGCCCGCACCTTCCCCGAAGCGGTGCGCATGGGTGCCGAGGTGTTCCACGCCCTGAAAAAGGTGCTTCACAAACGCGGCCTCTCGACGGCCGTGGGCGACGAGGGCGGATTCGCGCCTGCGCTCAACGGTACGGAAGACGCCATCGAAACGATCATCGAGGCGATCCACGCCGCCGGCTACCGCGCCGGCCGCTGCGACGAGCAGGGCGACGTCTCGATCGCCATGGATTGCGCCTCGTCGGAGTTCTACCGCGACGGTCTCTACGACTACACGACGTTCGAAGGCGAAAAGGGCGCCCGCCGCAACGCAGCCGAGCAGGTCGAGTATCTCGCCGCACTGGTGGAGAAGTACCCGATCGATTCGATCGAGGACGGGATGGCCGAAAACGACTGGGAGGGCTGGGAGATGCTCACCGCACGTCTGGGCGCCCGCTGCCAGCTGGTGGGCGACGACCTGTTCGTCACCAACGTCGAATTCCTGCGCAAGGGCATCGAGCGCCGCTGCGCCAACTCGATTCTGGTGAAGGTCAACCAGATCGGCACGCTCACCGAGACGCTCGACGCCATCGCCATGGCACAGCGCGCCGGCTACACGGCCGTCATCTCGCACCGCTCGGGCGAGACCGAGGACACGACGATCGCCGATCTGGCCGTAGCGACCAACGCCGGCCAGATCAAGACCGGTTCGATGTCGCGCACCGACCGCATGGCCAAATACAACCAGCTGCTCCGCATCGCCGAGGAGCTGGGCGACAAGGCCGTCTACGGAATCCCGAAATAAACCGTCTCGCAGCGGTTCCGCCGCCGTGCGACGGGAAACGCCCCTTTGCAGAGAGCTGCAAAGGGGCGTTTCCAATTTACCCGGAAGCATACCGCCGCGCAGTGCGGCTCCGCCCTATGCGATCACCAGATCGACACCCGCCTCCTCGGCCATGGCGACCGCCTGCTCCGAAATGCGGCTGTCGGTCACAATCACGTCGATCTCTTCGAGCGAACAGATACGGCCGAAACCGCGCTGCCCGAACTTCGACGAGTCGGCCAGAATGATGATCTTCGACGCCGAGCGCATCATCACCTGCGTGAGCTTCGCCTCCTCGATCGTCGAGGTGGTGATCCCGTGTTCCAGATCGATGCCGTCGACCCCGAAGAAGAGCTTCGAGCAGCTGAAATCGCTCAGCGCCGCCTCGGCGTAACCGCCGATCGCCGACAACGACTTCTTGTGGACGCACCCGCCCAGCTGCACGACGTTGATCTCCTCGACGTCGTTGAGCAGCACCGAGGTTTTGAGGAACGTGGTCACCACGTTGAGATGCGAGCGGAACTCGCGCTTGATCGCCTCGGCGAACGCATAGATCGTCGATCCCGAAGCCATGATGATCGAATCGTTGTCGTTGAGCAGTTCGACCGCCTTCCGGGCGATGCGCTCCTTCTCCTCGCGGTTGACATTGCCCTTCACGTGGACGTCGGTATCCGCCACGTGGGGATTGGCCGAACGGGCGCTGCCGTGTACCTTGTACAACAGCCCCTTCGCTTCCAGTATCTTGACGTCCTTGCGGATCGTCACCTTCGTCACGCCCAATTCGTTGGCCACGTCGGTGATGCGCACGAAGCCGTATTTGTTCAGATGATCGAGAATGTATTTGTGTCTTTCGGCTACGCTCAACATATTCGGTTTGTTTCGATTTTAATTGCGTAAATATAGTAAATATCGACGAGTTCTGCAAAAAAGCGTTGATTTTCTCTCTTCGTTTTCTCGCCTCGGCATAGTCCGAACAAGTTCGGCTCTGCGCTCGGCTTAACGAAACGGTTCGTTTCCAACAGTCGTTTTCTTGCCATGGCATAGTCCGCGCAAGCGCGGCTCTGCCCATTTGGCTTATCGACAACGTCGCTCTGTCTCTCACGGCCGGAATCTCCGGCCGATATTTTCCGCACGGGCACCCGCACCCGCAAAAAAGCGGACGACCCAAAGGGCCGTCCGCCGCGAAAACCGCTAAAAAGAGAGGGCGTTTACTGTTTCCTGACGATCACGTCGTCGATCCAGGCACGGTCGCCCGGCGTATTGTATTTGTCGTACTCGGCCGTCGCCTTATACAGTTTGGTATAGATCTGAATCAGCGTTTTGGCCGTCACGCCTTCGATCACGACCTCGTGGTCGGTAAACTCGAAGCACTTCTTGCTGTTGGCACCGTATTCGGCCGGGAGTTTGTGCTTCACCAGAACGTCCGTCGCATTTTCCGCTGCGACGGCGACACCGTCCGCCTTAACGATCTTCGCACCGTCGGCCTCTTTCAGACGCACCCAGACGCCTTCACGGCCATCCAGGACGGCATTACCGACTTCCAGATCGCCTGTCGAAGTGTTCGGTTCGCAATAGGGCGACGACTTGAAAGTCAGCACCACGGTCGTCGGACCGGTCAACGAGGTCATATACGGAATCGGCATGTAGCCGTTGTTCTCCGTAGAACCGAATTTCAGGATACCTGCGGTCAGATACGAACGCAGCATGTAATCCTCCGTCGCCGTAGGCAGCTTCGAAGCGTCCCACTGCGAGAGGAAGAGCCGGTGGTAATCGGCCGGCACCGCGCCGCAACCGCTGTTGGGGTTGGGCATGTTCTTGACCGGCGTGCCGGACGTATAGGCCAACTGGGTCAGGTCGCCCGTCAGATCGTCCTTCTCCGTCTTGGGATACATGCCGAATGCGATGGCCGCACCGTTGCCGCCCCACCAATGTTCGTTGAAATCGGCATAGAAGAGACAGTCGGAATGATCCGCCTTCGCCGTCGTAGTGAAGGTATATTCACCCCACTCCGAATCGCCGAACTTGGAGGCGTCGGCCGAGATGCGCTGAATGCGTGCCGTATAGGTCGTATTCGCTTTGAGACCGCCGAATACGAAGCGCGGGAATTTGTATTTGGCGCTGGGCAGCCCCCACTTCGAGAAGTTGTAGATCAGTTTCGACCCTTCGAGCAGCTGGAGCGACGTCTTGGTGTCGGACTGCTGCGCCGCGTCGATATCCCACTCGACGATGGCCATGTTGTGCGTCACCTCGAATCCGTCGTAGAGATGCACGACAGGGCGGGTCAGCAACGCCGGCGTATGCACGGCGATGTCGGCCGTGAACTCCGAATTGTATTCGGGCTTGCTCTCGTAGAGCGCCTGCACCGCAACGGCATAGTCACGGTCGGGCGTCAGTTCGCCGAAGGTGCACGACAGCGCGTCGGCATCCACGCTCTGCTCCTTCACCACGGCACCGGCCTCTTTGAGCACGGCCTTGTAGCCGCTCGCGCCGCTCACCGTCTCCCAACTGATCGTCACCGCATACGACGTCGCCGAAGCGGTCGCCTCGGGCGTCTTCAACGGGCCGGCCAGGAAGCCTTCGGTACCGAGCAGGACGGAGACCTTCTCCGAATCGAACTCGGGATTCGGCTCGTAGAGCGCGACGATCTCGAAGATGTAGAATCCCGGCTGCAAGTCGGTAAATTCGTGCGAGAAAACATCGTCGACTCCCTCTGCGGCGGGAACCACCGCCTTGTTCACGAACGAGGGGTTCTCCTGCGGCACGAGGGCCACTTCATAACCCGTCGCGTCGGCGACGCCCGGCCACTCCACCTCGATCGAATTCGCTCCGCTCGTATAGAGAATCCGTTCCGCATCGACCTTCTCCAACGGTTCGGTGCGCTCCTTGACGGCGGACGACATCACCGAGATGTTGTCCAGCACGAAACGGCCCTTGCCGTCCGTCTTGGTCGACGCCCACTTGAACGACGTGGCCGAAGTGGCGCCGTTGACCACGAACGTGCAGGTCGTCCACTTGGCGTTCGCCCAGCCCGAGAAGGTCGGCAGCGAGATGTTGCCGCCGCCCTCGACCGAACCTGCGCCTTCGGCCGTGAAGAGGATCAGATCGTCGGATTTATCGTACAGCGAGATGTCGAACGACACGACGACGGTCTGCGGCGCCGAAGAGAGTTTGTCCATTTTCGGCGTCTGAATCCAACCGTTGTTGCTGCCCGTTCCGAGCTTGATGTAACCCGGGTGTTCGTAGACACGCTCTCCCTGCCAACCGACCAGATCGCGGTTGATGCGGTAGGTCTCACCCAGCGACTTGAAGGCGTCGCCCGCGCCGTCGGTTCCCACCGAGACCTCGCCGTCGGCCTCTTCGAGGCCCGTAATATCCTGACCGGAAACCTGTTTCCCGCCGGGACACTTGCCCTTCTTATTGGCCATCAGGTCGCCGCCCCAGACGAATTTGCCGAAGTCCATCGAGAAAATGAAATTCTCGGACTGGATATTGAGCGAAATCACGTCGTCGAAGATCGTCTTACCCTCGATGGTCATTTTCATGTTGAGTTTCACCACGCCGATATCGGAGGGGGTTCCCGTGATCGGCAATTCGATCTTGCCGCTGCCCTCGCCTTCGATCGTTCCCGTGTAGTCCTTGATCGCCAGCCCGCGGTTGTCGCCGTCGAACGTAAAGGTCATCTCGACGGGTTCGCCGCCCTTCGCCTTGTCGTACTCCACGGCCAGCAGCGCATTCGATGCGACATTGGCTTTCAGGTCGCCCGAAAGCACGGGTTTTTTCACCGTGAAGGTACCGTCGTCCTGCGTGACCTTCACCTCGACGGCATCGCCGCGCGTAGCGCCCACGATCGTAATCACGGCTTCGCGCTCGCCGCCGAGGTTGCGGTCGGCGATCGCCGTGATCCACTGGTAATCCTTGCCGTTGCCGACCCCTTCGGCGGGATCGAGTCGCAACCAGGCCGCCGTCTCCTGCCCTGCGGCGTCCTTACATGCCACCGATGCGGACCATGCCCCCGGCACACGGACCGAGATCCGGGCGGTCGCATCCTTATTATAAGCCACACTCACCTCGTCGGTATTGCGTGTCAATTGGCTCACCTCGTCGGTAATGTCGTCGGTACAACCGGCAACGCCAAAAGACAGGAACAGCGCGGTTGCAGCCATCCATTTCGTTAGTTTCATAAAATTCGTCGGTATTAGAGTAATACTATTGGTAAAAATAGTTTTCGGGAAGCATCCCTGCGATGCGCCCCGCCTCCAAGAAAGAATTTCAGATCAGCTTGCGAAAACAAAGTTACCAAAATTTCAATTCAGAACAAATTTAAGCTGTATTTTTTATAAATAGATTTTTTTATAATAATAATATATATTATAAACACCCTTCCACGAAAGCCGAATCCGGCAGCAGGACTGCCCGATCAGCCAAACGACATCATAAAGCTATTTAACAAATAGTTATGCCGATACACCCCAGATCTAAGCCGAATTTTATTTTCTCATTTCTTTCCTTTTCCTTCCAATGTAAATTTTCTCCTGAAATATTGCGAATAACAAATAATAAACATATATTTGTACTCATAAAGCCTATTTTAGACTAAAAAAAAGAGCACAAAACCAAACCTTAAAACACACATCAAAACAAATGAACAGAAACTAACCGAACCTTTTTCATCCCTCCCGGAACAGTTTAGATCGGATCAGTCTGCAACGTGAGGATTCCCGTACCGGACTTTCATATTTTAAATAATTTAAAAATCCGACACGGATGTCCGAACCCAACCGAATGTTAACTTAAACTGTTTTAACAATGAAACAATGTCCTACTCAGAGAGGAGTCCGCACGCTCGCGAACCGCTGCCGGCGTATGGGATTCTTCGTGGTCGCACTTGTTTTGACTGCTCTGACAACCAGTGCCTTCGCACAGGGGGGGGGGAAATATCACCGGCACAGTCAAGGACAAGAGCGGTAATCCCATCATAGGTGCAGCCGTCACGATCCCCAACACGGCGCGCGGCACCTCTACCGACATCGACGGTCGCTACACCATCAAAGCCTCAGCCAAGGAGTCGCTGAATTTCAGCTATATCGGCTACCAATCCCAACTCATCCAAATCAACAACCGAACGACGATCGACGTCGTACTGACCGAAGACAACACCTCGCTCGAAGAGGTCGTGGTCGTAGGTTACGGCGTGCAGAAGAAGCGCGACATCGTAGGCGCTGTCGAACAGATATCCAGCAAGGATATCGCCGACCGCATCGGCTCCTACCAGAACGTGTCGCGTTCGTTGCAGGGAGCCATCCCCGGCCTGACGGTCACCTTCTCCGACGGTAAACCCACGCGCGGCGCCTCGTTCCAGGTGCGCGGCGCCAACTCGATCGGTGCGGGCGGTTCGGCCCTCATCCTCGTCGACGGCGTGGAGACCGACATCACGACGGTCAACTCCGAAGACATCGAGAGCATCTCGGTATTGAAGGACGCCTCATCGACGGCCGTCTACGGTTCGCGCGGTACGTTCGGCGTCATCCTCATCACCACCAAACGCCCCGAAAAAGGCCAGATGAAGATCACCTACAACGGTTCGTACAACTTCTACAAGCGCACCGTGACGCCCGAACTGGTCGACAACGGCTACGACTGGACGACCTCCTACCTCGAAGCGTACACCAACAGCTACGCCACCGATCCGACCAACATCAACAACGTCTTCCGTTTCAGCCGCGCATGGTACAGCGAACTGGAACGCCGCAACAGCGACCCCTCCTACGAGAAGTGGCGGATCAATCCTGCCGACAACCGCTACGAGTACTTCGGCAACACCAACTGGTACAAGATATTCTACAAGGACTACACCACCGGACACCAGCACAACCTCTCGATTACGGGCGGAACGGACAAGGCGTCGTACTACGTGTCGGGCCGTTTCTTCCATCAGGACGGTATCTACAACGCCGGCGACGAACGCTACAACCAGTACAACGTATTGGCCAAAGGCACCGTGCAGGCGACCAAATGGCTCCGCGTCGAGAACACCACCTCGTTCATGAGCCGTTTTTCGCACCAGCCGACGCTGACCACGGGCGGACAGTCGTTCACGGTGACCCCGACGCGCATGATGAACCACCAGGGCTTCCCGATGACGCTCGAAAAGAACCCCGACGGAACCTGGACCGACGCGGCCGTCTACATGGGCTGGGCCGGATTCGTCGAAGGGAACACGTGGCGCGAAGACGACAAGTTCGACCTGAACAACAAAACGAAATTCACCCTCGATTTCATCAAGGACGTGCTGGTCGGCGAGATCGACGTCAGCTACTATCGCAACCACACCGAGCGCCACATGCTCGCCGTGCCCTACACCTATTACACGGGGCCCGAAAGTTCGGGCGAACGTCCCGCGACCTCGTGGTACGAGGAGCGCTACTACAACCGCGAACGCGTGGCCAGCAACGCCGTGCTGACGTGGACGCCGAAACTGGGCGAAAACCACTGGCTCAAACTCATGGGCGGCTGGAACATCGAGAACATGGACTACACCTCCACGCTGGGGCAGAATACGGGTGTCATCGATCCCGAGCACCCCAGTCTGAGCCTTACCGACGGCGAACTGCCCAAGGCGCAGGGCAACGGCAGCTACTCGGCCAGCCTCGTGGGCACCTTCTTCCGCGTGAACTACGGCTACAAGGGAAAATACCTCGTCGAGGTGAGCGGCCGCTACGACGGCAACTCGAAATTCCCGAGCAACCAGCGCTGGGGCTTCTTCCCCTCGGCGTCGGTCGGCTGGCGTATTTCGGAGGAGCCCTTCATGGCCGGAGCCAAAAGTTGGCTCGACAACCTGAAAATCCGCGCCTCGTTCGGTTCTACCGGCAACGGCCAGGTCGACAACTACCTCTTCCTGAGCAAGATCGCGATCAAGAAGAATCTCGGATTCCTGACGGGCGACAGCCCGCTGATCTACGCCGACAAACCGTCGCTCATCCCCGACGGCCTGACGTGGGAGACGGTCAGCACCTACGACCTGGGTCTGGACTGGGAGATGCTCAACGGCCGGCTGTCGATCGTGGCGGACATCTACCGCAAGAACACGACCGACATGTACGTCGTCGGCCCCGAACTTCCCGCCGTATTCGGTAACTCCGCCCCCAAGGGCAACTACGCCGACATGCGCACCGACGGCTGGGAGGCCAGCATCTCGTGGCGCGACAACTTCAAACTGGGCGGCAAGGATTTCAGCTACAACCTGAAATTCGCCATCTGGGACAACGTGACCAAGGTGACCAAATACATGGCCACGACCAACACGCTGCCGACCAACTACGCCACCAACTACTACGAAGGCATGACGCTGGGCGAACTGTGGGGCTACACCTGCAACGGACTGTTCCAGAGCAACGAAGAGGCGCAAACCTACGCCGACTACTCGAAATTCGCGCAGAACAAGATCGCATGGCAGAAGGGCGACCCGAAATACGAAGACCTCAACGGCGACGGCCGCATCGACAACGGCTCCAACCGGCTGGAAGACCACGGCGACCTGTCGATCATCGGCAACACCTCGCCCCGCTACTGTTACAGCCTCGCCGCGGGTGCGCGTTGGAACGGCATCGGCCTCTCGATGGTCTGGCAGGGCGTCGGCCGCCGCGACTGGTACCCCGCCAAAGAGTCGGGCTACTTCTGGGGACAGTACGGCCGGCCGTACAGCATCGCGCTGCCGTGGCACAACGACCGCTACACCGATGCCAACCAGAATACCGACGCCTACTGGCCGCGTCTGATCGGTTACACGGCACAGGGTGCGAATGCGATCCTTTCGCAGCCCAATACCCGTTACTTGCAGAAGGCCCGTTACGTGCGTCTGAAAAACCTGACGATCGACTACACCTTCCCCAAGCAGATGCTCACCAAGATCGGCATCCAGAACCTGCGCATCTACCTTTCGGGCGAGAACCTGTTCACGATCACCCCGCTGAAAAAGTACGCCAAGAACTACGACCCCGAGAACATCTACGCCGGCGACTCCGACTTTTCGAGCACGCGCGGCGGCGACGGTTCGGGCGACGGCGACGGTTATCCCGTCATGCGTTCGTACAGCATCGGTTTGAGTATCACCTTCTAATTTGAACGAAACTATGAAAAGAATAATTTATGCGGCTCTGGCTTGTCTGACGTTCGCCTCCTGCGAGGATTTCCTCGACAAGCAGCCGATCGAGCAGATCGGCACCGACGAATATTTCAAGGACGAAGCTTCGCTGGAAAAATACACCAACGGCTTCCTGAACTCCTACACGCCGAGTTCGGGCGACGTCACGCGCGGCGACGGCAACTGCGACATCATCGAGGTGAAACAGACGTCGAGCTACCTCTACCAACCCGTCTGGAACTCCTCGCTGCAAGGCGGTTGGAGCAACAGCACATGGAACTTCGTCTACTACATCAACACCTTCCTCGAACGGATGCACGAAGCGCAGGGCGTGAGCGAAGCGGCCTTCGCCCACTACGAGGGTACGGCGCGCTTCTGGCGGGCATGGAACTATTTCGAACTGGTGAAGACCTTCGGCGGAGTGCCCTGGTACGACCACGTCGTCCGCTCCGACAGCGAGGAAGACCTCTACAAGCCCCGCGACAGCCGCGAATACGTCATGGAGCGCGTGCTCGAAGACCTCAACTACGCCTGCGAACACTGCTACACCTCGGAGGCATGGGTCGACAACCAGAAGATCAACCGCTACATCGCACTGGCCATCAAGTCGCGCATCTGCCTCTTCGAGGGAACCTACCGCAAATACCACCGCGTCGATCCGTCGACGGGCAAGGCGTGGGATCCCGAATACAACAAGGACAACAAATGGCTGCGCGAGGCGGCCGATGCCTGCGAAGAGCTGATGGAGGCGGGCGTCTACTCGCTCGTCAACTCGCCGGCCGACGTGGCCACGCAATACCGTTCGCTCTTCACGTCGCCCTCCGTGCTCAAACAGGAGGTGATGTGGGCGCGCGAATACAACGACGAGAAGAACGTCCGGCACGACGTGACGTGGTACTTCACCTCGGGGTCGATGGGCCAGGGCTGGTCGCTCGACGCCGACTTCGTCTACACCTATCTGAACCGCGACGGCAGCCGTTTCACCGACCGGGCCGACTACAAGTCGACGACCTACGCCGAGCAGTTCGAAAACCGCGACTACCGCTTGCAGCAGACGGTCATCTCGCCCGAATACCGCAAACTGGTCGGAGGCACCTCGAAGCTCTTCGCCCCCGACCTCTCGGTAAGCTACACGGGCTATCAGGTCATCAAGTTCAACATCGACGACGACTCCTACGAAGCGTCGGGCATCTGCTGGAACTGCCTGCCGATCCTGCGCTACGCCGAGGTATTGCTCAACTACGCCGAGGCGAAAGCCGAGCTGGGCGAGTTCGACGACGCGGTCTGGGACAAGACGATCAAACCGCTGCGCGAACGTGCCGGCGTCGACGGAACCCGTCCCACGAAGATCGACGAATACCTGCAAAACGCCTATTACAGCACCGACGACGGCAACCCCAAGATCACCGACTGCGATATTCTGGAAATCCGCCGCGAACGCGCCATCGAGCTGCTGCTCGAAGGACGCCGCTACGACGACCTGATGCGCTGGCATCTGGGCGAGAAGCTCAACAAAC
>ERZ857840.910-NODE-910-length-37728-cov-8.763624_pt1 | contig 37728 bp, 26 predicted proteins | sample MGYA00519760_ERZ857840 | MGnify/ENA primary metagenome ERZ857840 (study PRJEB31778, sample SAMEA3449371) | human gut metagenome | biome: human gut; feature: human-associated habitat; material: faeces | place: United Kingdom | collected 2010/2012 ... | reverse complement strand
CCGGTCTCTCTTGTCCGTTTCCCCAGCGCGCTTGACTATAATACCAAACACTCCTCTTTTTGTCAACGCTTTTTTGCAAAAATTTTGGACGAATTTTTATTTTTGTCTCCAGCATACGCCAAAATGCCCGTTTTACTGACTTTTTGGCGAAAGAATACATATCCCCAATGTCCTGCAATTATCGCACGGCAAATATCGTGGCCATTCCGAATGCGTCATCCGCATCCCTTATCTCAATATCCAATCGTTCCCACGCGTCAATGCCATCTGGCAGTGCAGCCTGAATTAGGTAGGCTCTCATATCGCTGTTTCCGCAATACTCTAATACGCTGTTCCGTTTAAGTACGGGAACCTCATTTTCATTTATATAAACGCGCAGACTTTTTATCTCCGGGCAAATATCGGTTTCACCGGATTTGTATTTTCCCAAGCTCATCGGGCGGAAATAAACCATTAAGGACGGAAATGCACCCTTTACCCTGAACACATGCAGGCCGTATATTTCAAGCGTATCAAACCGGACGTCAAGCCGGGTATCTTGCCCGATATTTATATTTTGACACCAAAATTCAAGGAAATTCACGCCGTAATCCTTAACTGCGGTTATAAACGGGTATTTTTCGGCAGGCAAATCGATTGAATAGCAGCCGTTTTCATCGCTCATGGTATTATAAACCGTTAAAAATTGCTCGTTCTTAACCTCGATTATCGCATCGTTGACGGGATTACCGTTTTTGTCGCAAACGTTTCCGAAAAGCAGCATACGCACCTCCATTTGGTTTTTATCGAAACAATTATACCATGATTTTAATTGTGAAAACAATAAAAAACCTCTCTCGACATGATAGTCAAAAGAGGTTTTTGGCAGGGGCAGAAAGATTCGAACTCTCAAGAACGGTTTTGGAGACCGCTATGTTACCATTACATCATGCCCCTATTGGCGACTTGCATATTATAACATCATCGCCACCCCCTGTCAACAAATAATATATACTATTCTCATCAGCACTTCACCGTGCCTACTTTTCACTGCTGCCCATTTTGCCGTCCATCCGTTCGGACTTCATGTTGCACAGTTCTTCGTAGCTCAGTTCATGCACTTGCGTCCTCGGCACAGGAAGCAGCACTGCCTGCGCCAGCGCTTTCGTGAGGTCGTAAATAATATACTCGCCGTCAATAATACTATTCGGCAGTTCAGTCCCCGGTGCTTTCAGGCACAGCGGCTTCGTATTCAAATTGGTTATGGGTAGGAACCATTCCCCGCGGTATCCGCTGTCTATCACGCCGCAGCGTTGGGATATTCCTCTTGTGCCCGTCGAGCCACGCTCATGCAGCTGAAAATAATATTCTTCTGAGCATGCCGATGCTATGCCCGTCGGTATCATGCACGTTTCGCGCGACTCAAGCACTATATACGGTTCGTCTATCAGTCCATATATGTCATACCCCGCATCCTCATCACGTTTTGACGGTATGCGTCCGCCCGGTTTAACCTTTGCAAAGTATATCTTTTCCATTTCTTCTCCCTATAAAAACCGCGCCGGCAGTATTTACCGGCGCAGTCCCTTATTCACTTAATCAAGGAAATCCTTCAGTTTCTTGCTGCGGGAAGGATGCCTCAGCTTTCTCAGCGCCTTCGCCTCTATCTGGCGTATGCGCTCACGCGTAACGTTAAATTCCTTGCCCACTTCTTCAAGCGTTCTTGCCTTGCCGTCGTCCAAGCCAAAGCGCAACCTAAGCACCTTCTTCTCCCTCGGGGTAAGGGAATCCAGCACTTCCATAAGCTGTTCTTTAAGCAGCGTAAAAGCCGCAACGTCCGCGGGCGCAGGGGTAACGTCGTCCGCTATAAAATCGCCAAGGTGGCTGTCCTCTTCCTCACCGATAGGGGTTTCAAGGGAAACCGGCTCCTGCGCAACCTTTATTATCTCGCGAACCTTTTCTTCGGATATGCCCATTTCCGCGGCTATTTCGTCCGGCCTCGGTTCGCGGCCGTATTCCTGCAAAAGCTGGCGGTTCACGCGGATAAGCTTGTTTATGGTTTCCACCATATGTACGGGTATCCTTATCGTGCGCGCCTGATCGGCTATGGCTCTGGTTATGGCTTGGCGTATCCACCATGTTGCGTAGGTTGAAAATTTGTAGCCCTTTCTGTAGTCAAATTTTTCAACTGCCTTTATAAGGCCCAAATTGCCTTCCTGAATAAGGTCAAGGAACAGCATACCGCGCCCTACGTAGCGCTTCGCAACGCTGACAACAAGCCTCAGGTTAGCCTCGGCAAGCTTTTTCTTCGCTTCTTGGTCGCCATCTGCCATGCGCTTGGCCAGTTCTATTTCTTCCGTTGCGCTCAGCAGCGGAACCTTGCCTATCTCCTTCAGATACATTCTTACCGGATCGTCAATGGATATGCCTTCGCCAAGAGAAGCATCGTTTTCAATCTCAGCTATTTCCTCGTTTATGTTTTCAGGCACTTCCAATTCTTCATCGACCACGTCAATGTTCATGGATTCGAACTTATCATACAGCTTCTCTATCTGGTCGCTGTCCATGTCCGTTTCGTTCAGCGCGTCCATAACCTCCTTATAGGTCAGTACGCCCTTCGCTTTACCATGCTCGATCAGTTCATCGATTTTGTTCTTCTTTGGTTCCTTTGCTTCCAAAACCAGCCACCCCTTTGCAAAATTTGTGTTCAAACTATCTTAAAAGCTTCAGCTTTTTTGCTATTTCGTTCGCCTTGTTAAGGCTCTGTTTTCTCTCTTCGCCCTCAAGCCCGCTCGCCTTGGCGAATTCGTCCTCCAACTCTGCGCTCAACTTCGCTTTAAGCATTCGCTTCACGCAGTCGTCGGCAATCTGCCTGACGTCTCCCTTTATCTTCTCCGCCTGCGCTTCCGCCGCGCTTACTGCTTCCGCCTGCATCGGTTCCAGCTCGCTTATCATCACGGCTGTGCTCGTATTTTCGCCGCCCGCATACTTTATCAGCAACTCCTCTGCCGCAGATCTTATCGCTTCGTTTTGCAGTTCAACTCCGCTTTCCATCATTGCCGCTGCGGTATATGTCGCCGTATCCGCGTCCATCAGTATCAGGCTCAATATGGTCAGCTCTGCGCTGTCCCATTCGTTCTCCGCCTCTTTTCGCGCTTTGCCCATAGTATTCCTGCTTTTGGCAGGCATATTCTCAATTCCCGCTGCGAACAGGCCGCATTGCGCTTTCACCACCGCTTCGCTAAGCCCCGTCCGTTGGGATATAAAGGCTATGTGCCGCTCGCGTTCCACCGGCTGGAGCGATCCAACGAACGCACATGCCTTCTTAGCAAATTCTTCTCGCCCGTCCGGTGTTTTCAGGTCGTATTTTCCCGCCAGATTTGTCAGGCGGAATGTGTTCGCGTCCAGCGCGCTGTCCCGCAGTTCAAGGAACCCGTTTTTGCCGAACTTTCTGACATAATCGTCCGGGTCCATGTTGCCCGGAATAACTATCACCTTCGGGTCTATCCCCTCGGCAGACAGTATGTCGAGTCCTCTCAGCGTTGCGGCTTGTCCGGCGCTGTCACCATCGTAGCACAAATACATTTTGTCAGCATAGCGCTTTATCAGCCGCGCCTGCTGCTGCGTCATTGCTGTGCCGAGCGATGCCACTGCATTCTCTATCCCCGCAGCGAACAGACTTATCACGTCCATGTACCCTTCAACCATTATCAGCTCGCCCACGCGCTTGCCCCGCTGCATATTCAATGCATATAGGTTATAACGTTTGTTGTATATGGGCGTATCGCCTGTGTTTATATACTTTGGCTCGTCGTCCTTCTTCATCGTCCGCGCACCGAATGCCATCACCCTGCCCGTGGCCGATATTATAGGATAAATAAGCCTTCCGCGGTATGCGTCGTATGCCCCGCCGTCTTTTTTTGATGCTATCGCAAGGCCGGCGTCAACCATTTCCTTCCGGCTGTATCCCTTTTGTTCAAGATAGTCCATCAGGTTGTGCCAGCCCTCCGGTGCATAGCCAAGGCCGAAGCGCACTGCCATCTTTCCGCCTATGCCGCGCCGCTTCAGGTATTCCTGCGCCGCTTTGCCTTCCGCGCTTAGCAGCTTTTTGTTATAAAAAATTGCCGCTTCCTTGCATGCGTTGTACAGCCTCTCCTTATATGCCCGTTCTGCCCGCAACCGTGCATCGTTCACCTCGTCCGGCAGTTCCATGCCCGCGCGCTGCGCCAGCAGCTTTACCGCCTCAACATAGCTTACACGCTCCGCCTCCATAACAAAATGTATAACCCCGCCGCCCGCATGGCAGCCAAAGCAGTAATACATCTGCTTCTCAGGCGTTACGCTGAAGCTTGGCGTTTTTTCATTATGAAACGGGCAACAGCCCCAGAATCTTCCGCCTTTGGGCGTAAGGGAAACATAGTCGCCAACAACGCGCACAATATCCGTTTTTGAAAGAAGCTCATTCAGCCATTCCTCAGGAAATGCTGCCATAATATCGCCCCTTTCTTGTTTATTCGCCCATTTTCTTTGCGAAATAATATTTCGCCTCAAAAGGCATTTTTCCTGCTCCTGTTTTTATTTTCACATCCATTCCTTCGGAACGAACTTTTTCTCGTAATCGGATATGGCATAGCGGTCGCTCATGCAGGCTATCCAGTCCGCCGCAACGCGCTCCTTGCCGTCCTCCTCAACGTTTTTCTTAAAGTCCTCCGGCAGTTCGTCAATGTGTTCCATATAATATTTGAACAACTCCGTAATAACGTGCATGCCCTTGGTTTCCTCGTGCTTTGCGTTTTTATTCAAATACACTCTTTCAAACATAAAGTCGCGCAGCCTTTTGAATTCATCCCAGACTTCGCTGCTCATGCGTATTTCCGCGCTGTCGAAGCTGTTTGCGATGGTGTCCAGTATAAGTGTATTTATCCTTTCTCCGTGCGATGCGCCCAGCAGCTCCACGCAGCTTTTGGGCAAATCGCTTTCGTTCAATATACCCGCGCGTACCGCATCGTCAATGTCGTGGTTTATATATGCTATTCTATCGCTCAGGCTTACTATCCGCCCTTCCGGCGTTGCCGCGCGGCAATCGCTCGGGTGGTTCAGTATTCCATCGCGCACCTCAAACGTAAGATTAAGCCCCTTCCCGTTTTCAAGCTTTTCGACTACCCTAAGGCTTTGTTCATTATGCCTGAATCCTCCGGTTACCAGCGAATTGAGCACTTTCTCCCCCGCATGGCCGAACGGAGTGTGCCCAAGGTCATGCCCCATGGCTATTGCTTCTGTCAGGTCCTCGTTCAGCCTAAGTCCGCGCGCTATCGTGCGCGCTATCTGGCTTACCTCCAGCGTGTGCGTCAGCCGCGTGCGGTAATGGTCGCCAACAGGCGAAAGGAACACCTGTGTTTTATGCTTCAGCCTGCGAAATGATTTGCAATGTATTATCCTGTCCCTGTCGCGCACAAACTCCGTTCTTATAGGGCATTTTTCCATCGGATACTGCCTGCCGCGCGTATTTACGGACAGCGTTGCGTATGGGCTCAGCAACTGCTTTTCCAATTCTTCAGCCCTTATTCTGAGCGCACCGGATAGTATTTCTTCCTTCATGCCGCACCTCCTGCATAACCTCTTTTAGCTGTTTTTCAACATAAAATATAAAATCCCTGCCTTCAAACCGCAATTTTACAATTCTGAGCTGCATTTTTTACTTTTATGCAAACAAAAACGGCGGTATCCGCCGTAAAGCGAACGCCGCCGCGCCATATTTCGGGATTACACCTAATCAAGTGTAAAGTTATATTTCTCTGCGAGCATCTTGAAAAGCTGCTGCATAACGTCGTTGGCAATGCCGCGTATATCCAGCGATTCAACGTATTCTATCGCCGCCTTGCGCTCTTCTTCAGGCACCTTGTATGCGCAAAGCGCCATGTTCAGGAATCTTTCAAGCTTCATTTCCAGCTTGAAATACTTGTCGCACGGGCGCGCCATATATGCGCGCATTATGCCCGCCGTACCTATTTCCAGCTCGTAAAAGTCGCTCTCCTCATAGTCCGGCAGATATTTGGCGAACATCTTGGCCAATTCCGTGGATGTATGCTGATATATATATTCCGAAGTTTCCGCGAATGAATATGATTCAACGTAAAGCTCCCTCATGTTGTTGCTCAGTTCTGTCATGGTAAGCTGTATTGCGGTTTCAACCGCGTAAAGCAGCACCGGATCCGCATCCTTACCTACCACGTTCCGCGCCATTTCAAACTGATGTCCGAATACAAAGTTTGTCAGCTCTATCAGCACGCCGTTCTTCGTGCTGAATATATTATAAAACGTGCCGTTCGTAACGTCCGCTTTTTCCAGTATTTCGGCGGTAGTTGTCTTTTCGTAGCCCCTCTCAATGAACAGCTTTACGCATACAGATAGTATTCTTCTCTTGGCATCCTCTCTATCATATCTTCTTGCCATATTATTCTCCCCTTCCTTTCATTCATAGAGTACACTCCAATTGTAAGCCGGCATCCAGTAAATTTCAAGAACTTTTTTATGAGAAAAATCACATTTTCTCATTTTATCTTTACTTTTACTTTTTATGGGCGGATAAAAAGCAAAAGCCGGCTGCTCTGCCGGCCATGCTTTTTGTGAGGTTGTACTGTGCTTATGTAAAGGCATATTCGCCCGCTTATCAGGAGGCCGCCCTTCGCCGGTACAATACAAAGGGCGGTTGTAACTAACTATGCGGCCAGCCGCCAAGGAGATAGGCTTGCTGTCTATTCAAACCGCATCATTATGTATACCGTACTCACTCTGTAACACTCATTTTAAGTTTTTCGGCATCTTTCGTAATATCTGCCCACCGCGCCGCAAGCAAAAAATCTGTGCAGCCGGAGCCGCACAGATACAATACATCAAAAGAGCATAATGCATCAAAAAAAGCAGCTTCCCGGTGACGGCAGGAACCATTGGGCTTAAAGCGTATCTGACTTAACCTTTTACGGTATCACAGTGACCGACTCGCGGGGCATCTCACCCCATTCCGCCGCCGGAAATGCTCCGGCAAAGCCCATCTGATATTTATTCACTTTATGCCGGTTTCCCAGCGGCTTTAATTATACGCTATGCGCGCATAAAAGTCAACCCCTGCGGCCTTTTTCGCTCAGCTCAGCACCGTCCCGTCTATAAGTGTTATGGTATAGCCGTTGAAGTTGATTGTGCCTCTGTTTGTAAGGCTTGACAGTGTGCAGTTGCAGGTAAGCGTCCATGTGCAGCCGCTCTCTATCGTTACTGCGGCGTTGTCGCTCACGGCCATTATATATGTCTTGTTTAAGCCCCCTGAAAAAATGTATACTGCATGCATATATGCGTTTTGATTTATCCCCATTTTGTCCCGTATTTCGCCTCCACCGCACGAAAATGGTGTGTCCTTCAAAAGCCGCGCAAATAATTATACGCATTTTATGCATATTATTTCAATTTATATATTTACATTTGCCTTAATCGGGACTATAATCGCATTATCAGCCACGTTATGCGGTGTATTTTTATTTATGAAGGGGGTCGTTGGATATGAATAAGAACGATGCTTTGAATATTATCGATGCCAAGGCGGGCATGCTCTGCGCCGCTTCAGATGAAATATGGGGCTTGGCGGAGCTTTCGCTGCAGGAATACGGTTCGGAGAAGCTATATGAACAGCTTCTTATAAAAGAAGGCTTCAGCGTGCGGCATGGCCTTTGCTCAATAGAAACTGCCGTCACCGGCACATATGGCAGCGGCCATCCCGTAATAGGTATACTTGCCGAATACGATGCGCTCTCCGGCCTTAGTCAGCAGGGCGGCGCAACGGTGGAAAAGCCCGTCCCCGGCAACCCGAACGGGCACGGCTGCGGGCACAATCTGCTGGGCGCAGGTGCGCTCGGCGCGGCAATAGCCATAAAGGAGTATCTTAAAGCCACAGGCAAGAGCGGCACAGTAATATTCTATGGCTGCCCGGGTGAAGAGGGCGGCGCGGCGAAGGCGTTTTTCGCCCGCGAAAACGAATGGGCCAAGCTTGACGCCGCGCTCACATGGCACCCCGACGACGTAAATCAGGTGGTCACCGGCAGCAGCATGGCATGCATACAAAAGGAATACATCTTTTCCGGTGTAGCGTCCCATGCGGCGGGCGCACCGGAGCAGGGGCGCAGTGCGCTGGATGCGGCGGAGCTGATGAACATAGGCGTGCAGTTCCTGCGTGAGCATATGGGCAAGAATGCCAGCGTACATTATGCCTTTACCGATGCGGGCGGAGTATCGCCAAACGTTGTGCAGTCCAAGGCCAAGGTGCTTTATATGATACGCGAAGCCACCGTGCAGGATGCTGTCAAGCTTGAAGCGCGCGTTGACAAGATAGCCCAGGGCGCAGCGCTTATGACCGAAACTCAGCTTTCCACCCGCTTCATAGACGGCACGGCTAATCCCCTGCCGCTGAAAACAATGGAGCAGCTATTGTATAAAAACTTTGTTCAGGTAGCCCTGCCCGAATATACCGAAGAGGAATGGGCCTATGCTGCCGCGCTGAAGAATACATATGAATCCGCAGGCTTGCCAGGTTATGCCGCCAAGTTCGATGAGAATATAGCCAAAACCGTTGACAAGGCTACTGATGGCGGCAAACGTGCGCTGAACGATTTTCTTATGCCGCTGTATCATTCCTCCGTCACGCTGCCGGGCTCTACCGACGTGGGCGACGTAAGCTGGCAAACCCCAACCGGGCAGATAAACTGCGTCACAGCGCCCAGCATGGTCCCCGGCCACTCATGGCAGATGGTTTCCTCCGGAACAACAGGCATTGCGCATAAAGGTATGCTCACCGCCGCAAAGGTGCTTGCCGCCGCCGCAATAGACATTATAGACGACCCGGCGCTGCTGCCTCCCATCCGCGCCGAATTTGAGCGCGCTTCAAGCGCAGGCTATGTTTGCCCCATTCCGAAGGGCGCAAAGCCGGAAATAGTATAAAGGCGGGTTCCCCCCGCCTTTTCTTCATATTCCGGCATTATGTCTTTTGAAAAGAATACTTTTGCTTACATGGTTTTCGTTCTTTTTATTGCCATTTGTTCCAATGTACCCGGCCTTCATCGTAGCGGCTCTCACGCGGCGCGGTTATATCATCTTTAGGATATCCCAATGCGATTATTGAATGCGGAACTATGCTCTCCGGCAGGTTGAAAAGTTCCTTTTGCTTTTCAACGCGGTCCATCTGCGGCCATGTTCCAAGCCACACCGCGCCTATACCCAGCGCCTGCGCGCATATGCTTATGTTCTCCGCCGCTATGGCCCCGTCTATTATCCAATAATCCTTCGCCCGCTCAAACGCGCGCTCCATATCGCCGCATACCAGTATGCCCGCTGCGGCCTCCTTCAGCGGCTGCGCCGGTCTGCCGTTCGCTTCCGCCATTTTATCCAGCGTTTCGCGCTCCGTCACCACTATAAATGTCCAATCCTTGGAATTTACGCAGCTTGGCCCGCTCATCGCCGCTTCAAGTATCGTGCGCAGCTTATCATCTTCTATCGGCCTGTCATCAAAATGCCGCGTGCTCCTGCGGGTAAAAATTGCGGTTAGTGTATCCATTAGCATCTCTCCTCTTGTTTTTCCTAATTATATCATATTACCATCAGTTGATAAGGGGGGTATTAAGCTCCCTCTTTTAACTTTTTACTTACCGGGCAAACTGGCTGTTGTACAGCGCCGCATAGAATCCGCCGCGCGCCACCAATTCGTCATGCTTGCCCTTTTCTATTATGTCGCCGTCCTTCATAACCAGTATCATGTCCGCGTTCTTTATGGTGGACAGTCTGTGCGCCACTATGAAGCTCGTGCGGCCCTGCATAAGCTGAGCAAACGCATGCTGGATATGCTGCTCCGTGCGGGTATCTATGCTGCTTGTGGCCTCGTCCAATATAAGCATTGGCGGCAGGCAGAGCATTACGCGCGTGATGCACAATAGCTGTTTTTGCCCTTGCGACAGGCTGCCGCCATCCTCGCCTATAACGGTATCATATCCTTTGGGCAGCCGCGTTATGAAGCCGTGTGAATGCGCCGCCTTTGCTGCGGCAATAATTTCTTCCTCCATCGCGTCCGGCTTGCCCATAACTATATTGTTGCGTATAGTGCCTTCCTTCAGCCACGTTTCCTGCAATACCATGCCGTAGTTGCGCCGCAGGCTGTGCCGCGTAATATTGCGTATATCCGTCCCGTCAACGCTTATGCTGCCCGCGTTCACGTCATAGAAGCGCATAAGCAGATTTATGAGCGTTGTTTTGCCGCAGCCCGTGGGCCCCACTATCGCCACGCGCTCGCCGCTCTTCACGTCCAGATCAAGGCACTTTATAAGCGGCCTGTCCGCAACATATGAAAATGCCACCGCGTTGGCGCGTACAATACCTTCGGCATGCTCAAGCACGCGCGCGTCCGCCGCGTCGGGTTCCTCCGTAGGCTCCTCTATCAGCGCGAATATACGCTCCGCGCACACCAATGCGTTCTGGAATTCCGTAATAACGCCGGATATTTCGTTAAACGGCTTCGTATACTGGTTAGCGTAGCTTAAAAAAGCCGAAAGCCCGCCAACCGTTATGCTGCCCGCAACCGCCGCAAAGGCACCGGTAAGGCCCACCGCCGCGTAAACAAGGCTGTTTATGAACCTTGTGGCGGGATTGGTTATGGAAGAATAGAATATGGCCTGCAGGGAGCTTTCGCTGAGGCGTTTATTTATTTCGTCAAAGCGTTCCTCGTTCGCCTGCTCATGCGCAAAAGCCTGCACAACCTTCTGGTTGCCTATCATTTCCTCAACGAACGCCGTTTGCTCCGCCCTGTCCTCGCCCTGGCGTGCAAACATGGAATGCGTGCGTCTGGCAATGAAGCGCGCAACAAAAAGCGAAAGCGGCGTGAGTATCACTACGGCAAGCGTTATCGGCGCATTCACGCTGAGCATGAATATGAGTGTGCCTATAATCGTAAGTATTCCGGTAAAAAGCTGGCTGAAGCCCAGCAGCAGTCCGTCCGCAAACTGGTCCACGTCCGCAATTATGCGGCTCACCGTCTCGCCGTAAGGATGCGCGTCTATATAGCTGAGCGGCAGCTTCATCAGCCTGTCGAACGCTTCCGTGCGCATGTCCTTAACAACGTTATAGGTCATGGAGTTGTTTATTATGTTCATCAGCCATTGCGCAAGCGCGGCTATGGCCGCAACAACGGCTATTTTGGTCAGCTCAAGCATGATTTGGGCGTAATCCACGCTGCCCGGGGCAATTATGTTGTCTATCGCCCGCCCCGCCAGTATAGGCACATACAGCGAAAGCCCAACGTATACCGCGCTCAGCAGTATGCTGAGCACCGCGTTCAGCCGGTAACGCGCTATGCGACCAAGCACCTTTTTAAGCGTTGAGTTGTTTTCTTTCAGCTTAGGCATCGCGCTTCACCTCCTGCTCATACTGGGAATAGTATATTTCCCTGTAAACGGGGCAGGTCTGCATCAGCTCATCATGCGTGCCAAGCCCTACCATTTTGCCTTCGTCAAGCACGGCTATCTTATCCGCATGCAGTATCGAGCTTGCCCGCTGGGACACTATGAACACCGTCGGCTTATAGCTAAGCGCAGCAAGCGAGCGCCGCAGCGCAAGATCCGTTGCGTAGTCAAGCGCGCTTGCGCTGTCGTCCAATATCAGTATTTCAGGCTTCTTTATAAGTGCCCGCGCTATGGTTAGCCGCTGCCGCTGCCCGCCGGAAAGGTTCTTCCCGTTCTGCGCCACGGGTGAATCAAGCCCTTCGGGTTTAGCCTTAACTATTTCCAGCGCCTGCGCATCGCTCAACGCCCGCTCCATTTCCTCTTCGGTGGCATCAGCACTGCCCCAGCGCAGGTTTTCGCGTATGGTTCCCTTGAACAGCACTGCCTTCTGCGGCACCATGCCCACCATCTCCCTCAGCGCACCGAGCGGATAATCTTTCACATCATTTTCCTTTATGTAAACATGGCCGCCGGTTGCGTCATAAAAGCGGGGTATAAGGCTTACAAGGCTCGACTTGCCGCTGCCCGTGCCGCCTATAATGCCCATAGTTTCGCCCTTTTTCACGCTGAAGCTTATGCCGCTCAGCGCAGGTTCGCCGCCCGTGGCATAGCCGAATTCAACGTTTTCAAAACGTACTTCCTCGTCCGTATCAATCTCTCGGGGCTCTGTATCCGCGCCATGCATGTCGCTTTCCACGTCAAGCACCGCGCTTACTCTGCCCGCGCAGGCAAGCGCCTTCGTTATGGTTATAATAAGCGAAGCAAGCTTAACAAGCTCCACCAGTATTTGGGACATGTAGTTATACAGCGCCACTACCTGTCCCTGAGTCAAAATTCCGCTGTCCACCCTCAGCGCGCCAACGTATATAAGCACCGCTATGCCAAGGTTTATCATTATATATGTGGCCGGATTCATAGCCGCGCTGACGCGGCCCACTATAAGCTGCAGCTTTGTGAGCGCTGCATTGCGCTCGCCAAACTCCCGCCGTTCCTCATCCTCCTTGCAAAACGCCCTTATGACGCGAACGCCGGAAAGATTCTCCCTCGTTATGCCAAGCACCTTGTCCAGCCGCGCCTGCACCTTTTTATACATCGGGATGCTCCAAAGCATTATGCCGAACACCACTATGGACAAAAGCGGTATAGTTACCACGAACACAAGCGCCGCCTTAACGTCTATCGTGAAGGCCATTATCATTGCGCCGAACACAACGAACGGCGAGCGCAAAAGAAGCCTAAGCGCAAGGTTCATGCCTGACTGCACCTGATTTATATCCCCCGTTATGCGGGCGATAAGCGTGCCGGTGCCCTGGGTATCGAGCTTTGAATAGCTGAGCGATTGTATATGCTTAAAAAGCGTGCTCCTCAGCTTTGCCGCAAAGCCTACCGATGCCTTAGCCGCAAAATACTGCGCCGTTATGGAGCACACCAGACCTACCGCCGCCAGCACTGCAAGTATTCCGCAGCGCGAAAGTATAAAGCCGCCGTCCCCGTTGGCTATGCCTGTATCTATTATCTGCGCCATAACAAGCGGCACAAAAAGCTCAAGCGAAGCTTCCAGCAGCTTAAACAGCGGCGCCAGTATGCCTTCCCTGCGGTAGTCCCGCATGTATTTCCAAAGCTTCTTCACTCTGCCCTCCGTTGCTCATCTATTTGAAAGTAAGATTATACCACAATCAGGAATACAAGGCCACCTGCTACAGATTTTTAGACCTCCATTCCCCCGAAAAGCAACGCGTTTTGAACAGCAGCACAATATATCTGAAGCCTTTCGCCTCGTCCGTCCGTTGCCTTACGCCGCATCGGGTCAACTTCTCGGATATCTGCATTGCCATCTTTCGCAGAAAGCCTGACATTCTCAGGGCTTTGTGGCATATTATATTCAAACGTGGCATTTCTGTGAGCAGCGTTCTGGCGTTTGCTTGTAGCCGCGTCTTTTTTGTCTTAATCCGGATGGGCTGCAAATATTATATATGTCAGCATATGGCTGTATAATATTTCAGGAGGAACAAAATGAGTTATGTAAGTGAAGCGCAGCAGCTACAGGCCGATACCGAGATGAAATTAACCGCCCTTTACAACAGATATTCCAATTTAACGGCACTGAATAGTGCCCTGCTATATGAGCGCGGCGAGTTTAATTATAAGTTCAACCGACCCCACCGAATACCCTGCCGAAGCAAAGCGGCAGTCAGGATAACCGCCCATAAGGAACAGCAGCGGATAGTCGCCCGGTTCCTTGAAAGCCGCGCGGGCGAGCGGCTCCTGCACCTCATCGGCATCTATATATGTATCTATCCTGCCGTATTTGTCCGCAAAGCGGGCATATGCCGGACTTGATGAACCACTGCTCGGCAGCACTATAACAACTCGGCAAACAGCGCTCAGCCTCTCATACGCATCATAAAGCTCGTTCAAAAAATGCTCCGTAGGCTCCCCTCCCGGCTGCAAAAACGCTATCAGCGCCGCATTCCCCGCGCATAAAGACGCAAGCGGGAACGCCTGTCCATGCTTATCATATACAATCGCGTCGCACAGCGCCGTATGCCCAAGCAGTTCGCTAAGTTCTGCCTTAGGCCGCACAAGCGTAAAGCCCAGCCGTTCACCCTCGGCCAATTCAAATCTGTTGGCCACATATTGCTGATCCCCGCTCGGCAGCCTGTTCGTTACCATAAGCGCATATTTGCCCGCCGGAATATCCATGCAAAGCGGTAACTCGCCCATGTTCAGCGGCAAATATTCGCCGTCTTTAAGCCGCGTCAGCGCCCAGCTTTCGCCATGTTTCAGCCCATCGCCGGCCAGTTCAAGTCTGCCCATCGGAACGGCGTTAAGCGGCGTCCATCTTCCGTTTTGCATGTATTCCGCAGCGCCCGTCACGGGCGAAAGCCTTGCGGGCATACCGCTCAGCCTTAGTTTTGCAACGGCGGCGGAGTTTGCGTCCAGCATACTAAGCCCTTCTTCATCCCATTTGCATATAGGTTCCATCCCTATGTGCGGACACAGCACATGGTTTATAAACACGCTTTCGTCCATGCCTGTTCTGTGCGGCAGCACGCGCTTCATATGATATATAAGCGTTGCTGCATCGGTATCGCGCATATCCTTTTCGCTTATGGTTTGGAGCATCTTCAGTGCATACGGCATATCCGCTTCACCCTGTGACAGCAAAAATGCACCTATTTCATCCGCGTTGCCGCGCGCGGCGCGTATATACGGCAGCCATACTTCGCTGCATTTATGAGATGCCGTAAACTCATCATAATATGCGTTTATACGCCTTTCGCGTGTGCTTGCCGCGTTAGCCACGGCGGCTTTCATTTCGGTCTGCTTTGCCTTATCCGCCGCAGTACGGTTGGATGGCGCGCTTTGCGGCGCACGGAATATGCCCGAAGTATATCCCTGCACAAATTCGCCCAGTTCGCACATTACTTGTGTGCAAATTGATGTGTCTATGTCGCGCTCAAAATACGCACCGTTATGCTCGATAGATATATGTATGCTGCCCTTACCGCAGCGCAGCTGCGCGCGGCCTTCGCCGTCTGTCGTCAGCACGGCAATGTCGCGATACGCGGCCATGTTTAATAGCTGTATATGCACCCTGGCGCCACAAACCGGCGCATTACCGCAAACTACGCTTATATTCAGTTCTACCGTGTCCGCATAGCGCGCGGTTTGGTTAAAAAGGTATGCCTCGCCGCGCTTTTCTATCAATTCTTCTCCTGCAAGGCCTTCCGCAGTATAGCTGCTGAACGCGCGCGAATGCACAAGCATCGCCCTGCGCGACGCCGCCATGAACCACCCACGGTCAAGCTCATATTCCGGTTCGCACGCGCCCATGTAATGCCAGCCGTCGCCCGTGTACACTTCAACCCATGCATGGTTATCGTCGCAATGGCTCCACCATGGGGAGTATACCTGCCGCGCCGGTATGCCTACGCTGCGCAGCGCGCATACCGCGAATGCCGATTCTTCGCCGCAGCGGCCTATGCCCGAAAGATATGCGGTAATAGGCCCCTCCGTGCGGTCGTCCGAAGAATGGTATGTTACCTGTTCGCAGCACCATAGGTTCACACTCAGCGCCGCATCCGCTATGCTTTTGCCCTGTATGCGCGCTTTAAGCTTTTCCGCAAAAAAGCGCCTGTGCCTTTGCGCGCGCTCGTTATTAACGCGGGGACAAAGCACATATTGCGCGAATATATCCTCCGGTATATCAGCCCCGTATTGATTTGCCACACGGGTCGCAAGCGCGGCGGCGCAGACTTCTTCCATCCATTCAAACGGCGTGAAGCGAACATCGTTAAGCAGCAGCGTGCCGTAAAGATACTCAAGCGCGGTACGCATATCATCCTTCTGCGCGGCTATTATATCCGCCGTATTTTTGGCTATATATTCCCTTCGCTCAGCATATACGCGCGAAGAATACTGCCTGAATTTATCCGAAAACATGCCGTTTACTCCTTCAGCGTAAGTTTCAGTACCGTATCCGTGCCGTCAACAAGCGTTGGGTCCGGCCCAAGATCGGCAAAGGCCATGTCCGGATAATCGCTGTGCACCCAGCTGTGCGAAAGCGGAATCTCCCGCCCGTCCGAAAGCTGGCGTATTGATTCTATGCTTTGCGCATTTATGCCGAAAAGCGGCAGCGGGCCGAGCGTGTTTTCGTATATATGCAGATAAAGCACGCTGCCGTTTTGCGTTATGCGGCCCCATTCGGGCTTTGGCACGACGCTTTGGGTGCAGCCGTATATGCTTTGGCCGTTCACGCGCATAAAACGGCCTATCTCATCCAGCGTTTCCGCGGCGCGCGGCGGTATTGCGCCGTTTGCATCCGGCCCTATGTTCAAAAGGAAATTTCCGCCCTTGCTTACGCATTCAACCAGCTTTTTTATAAGCATATCCGCGCTTTTATAATAATTATCCGTGCCGCAGTAGCCCCAGTTCTGGTTCATAGTGGCGCATACCTCCCAATATACCAGATTGCCCGCGGGGTCGAATATGCCGCACGGCGGGATTATCTTTTCCGGACTTACAAAATCGCCGTGATACGGCGTTGGCTGCCCCTCGGCAAGCGAGCCGAAGCCCTCGCCGCTGCACTCAAGGCGGTTATTCAATATTATGCTCGGCTGAAGCGTGCGCACCATGTTCACAAGCTCGCTCGCACGCCACTTTTCACCACGCATATCGTCATACGAAAAATCGAACCACATTATGTCTATCTTGCCGTAGTTGGTGCAAAGTTCGCGCACCTGAGCATGCATATAGTCAAGGTAGCGTTCAAAATCGCGGCCTTCGTTCGCGTATTCGGGCCTGTTGCGCATTGGATGCTGCCTGTCCCCATAATGCGGAAAGTCCTTGTGGTGCCAATCTATCAGCGAATAGTATAGCCCAACATGCAGCCCCTCAGCGCGGGCGGCATAGGTAAAATCCTTCACTATGTCCCGCCCAAGCTTTGTATCGGTGGACTTAAAACCGGTCGTTGCGGTATCAAAAAGGCAAAAGCCGTCGTGATGCTTCGCCGTGAGTATTATATATTTCATGCCGGCGCGTTTTGCTGCGCGCGCCCAGCAGACAGGATCATAGAACTTCGGATCAAATTCGTAAAAATAGCGCATATAGTCGGCTTCTTCCATTTGCTCCGTACTGCGCACCCATTCGCCGCGCGCCGGTATGGCATAAAGCCCCCAATGGATAAACATGCCGAAGCGCGCATCAAGGAACCATTTCATGCGGCATTCGTATTCATTGCGATCAAAGCTGTACATTTGTGTCTCCTTTCAGCATTCGCGCTATTTCTTCAACCTTATTTTGGTCTATCAGCTTGTAGCAGCCCTCTTTCGGTATTTCGCTGGTAGTGAAGCATATTCCGTTGCTGTTCGCGGCGGACATATCATGTGCTATCATATGTGCGCTCATATGGAGCTGCGTGCAGCCTGTGCGCTCCAGAATCAGGCGCAAGTTGTTCGCGCGTATGCCTGAACCCGGCAGAATCTCTATTCTTCCCGCCGCATAGCGGACCATTGCGGCTATCACGTCCGCCCCCTCCATGACCGTTGGCCGCTGCCCGCTTGTTAGCACGCGCGTAACGCCGGATTCTATCAATATGTCCAGCGCCGCACGCCAGTCCGGCGTAACATCTATTGCTCGGCTGAACACGCTTTGCTTGCCATAGCTTTTTGCCATTGCCGCAAATTCACCCGTACGCTTTGCATCCACCGTGCCGTTTTCATGCAGAAAGCCGAAAACTATGCCGTCCGTGCCATGCTCAAGCATAAGCCGCGCATCCTCCTTCATAACGGCATACTCCGTATCCGTATAGCAAAAGCCGCCTTCGCGCGGGCGCACCATTGCCATTATTTCAAGCGCGGGCGCGGCTTTCTTAACAGCGATAAGGCTGCCAAGCGTTGGTGTTAAGCCGCCGTGAAAAAGATCGCTGTTAAGCTCCACCCTGTTTGCCCCCGCGCGGTACGCAAGCATTGCGTCCTCCGCACTGCCGCAGCATATTTCAAATAGCGTCTGCAAGGTTTGTGTCCCCTTTTATGTGATGATATAGATATGATACTTTGCCGCCATGCGTTTTGTCAATTTGCGCTTACGTAGGCCAAAATAAAGCTTTGAATTGAATATAAAGCTTGCGGGCAGACCATTATCGGTCTGCCCGCTCAGAAAGGAGGTACAGGCGGAGGTAAAAATAATGCAAAACCCTCCGCCACCACTAATGAAAAGACTTATTCGGCCTTAACCATGCCGTCGCTCAGGTGCAGCACCTCGTCCGCCTCGGCGGCTATGCCAAGGTCGTGCGTAACTACTATTACGCAATATCCCTGCTCTCTGGCAAGCGTTTTAAGAATGTCTATTATGTTTTTCCCGTTTTCGGTATCAAGGTTACCGGTGGGTTCATCCGCAAGCAGCACCTTAGCGTCGCTTGCAAGGGCGCGCGCTATCGCCACGCGCTGCTGCTCTCCGCCGGAAAGCATATCAGGCAGGCGCTTGTAATACGTTTCGTCCAGCCCAACCGCGGCAAGCTTTTCCTTGGCAGTCTCCTTCGCCTTATGTGCAGATATTCCACGAAGCGTCATGGGGTACATAACGTTTTCAAGCACGGTCAGCAGCGGGAAAAGATTGAAGCTTTGGCATATCAACGCCACGTCGTCCATGCGGTATTTATCGCGGTTCAGCTCCGCCGTGGTCTTGCCGCCGAATTCAACCGCGCCGTCACTTGGCAGGTCAAGCCCGGCAAGCATTGACAGGAACGTGGTTTTGCCGCAGCCGCTTTTGCCTACTATTGCATAAAACTTGCCGCTTTCAAAGTTATATGTCACGCCGCGCACGGCATGGACGGTTTGGTATTTGCTCTTATAGGAATAATGCACTTCGTTTGCACTAAGTATTGCCATTTGTCATTTCCTCCTCCAATTATTGTTATTCTTTGTCCCGCAGTATGCTCATAACGTCTACGCGAACGCTCATCAGCGCGGCCGATGCTGCGCCCACAAGATAGCACGCCGCAACCAGTATAACAGCATCCGCGCTGAACCAATCCGCCCGCTTATACGGGATTATGAGCATTGCCACTATGCCAAGGCCGATGCCTATTGCGCACAGTATTATCTGCTCCACTATTGCCTTCATTGTGACTGCGGCACGGCTTTCACCAAGCAAGCGCATAACGGCGTACTCTTGCTTTCTGCCGCGCGCCGTAAGGAAGCAAAGCAGGAAGCCCATCAGCACCACCAGCGCATACAGGAACACATGCAATCCTTTAAGCAGCGCAATGTTCTTCTGTATCGGCGACACCGTCCCTATCATTATCCTGTCGTCCACGGCGGCGCGCACGCCGGTTGTGTTCACATTAAGCTGAAGGTCAACAAGCAGCTGCTTGAATTCATCTATTCTGTCGCACTGGCCTATTGTAAATGAAAGGTTACGCACGGTGAAATTGAATGTTTTGTCCCCTTCAAGCGCCCTGCGCATGGCCGCAAGCGGGCAATACGCATAATAATTCGAGCCATATATACTGCCGTACTGTATACCCGATGTAAGCGTATGCGTGCCTATTACCTTAAATGCTGCCACGACACGGGCCTTGTCGCCCGATTTATATGTCCCTTCCGGCCAAAGGCGGCGCAGTATCATCTGCACCTCGTCCCCAAGTGCAGCGCCGCTGTCCTCAGGTACTATGCAGACCATTTCTTCCCCGCGCAGTGCGTCCGCATCGTACCCATCCAGCCATGTTATCGACTCGCTCAAACGCGAAAGCAGCGAATCGGCATAAAGGTCGTTCACGCCATACATGTTTATGGTGCTGTAGCTTCCCCATTCAAGCTTTTTCAGCAGCGGGCCGGTTATCTGCTCGCATTGTTTTTCGTATGAGTAATCAACAAATGTGGGATCAGCATTGCATTGCTCCCTTATAGCCACATCCACAGGCATAACCGGGCAATACGAATACGCATAATATTCTTTAAGAAAGCCCGAATCGACTATCGCATCATAAATATCCAGCGGGATCTGAGGATCATCATATCCGCTGGCATTAACAAGCCAGCCGGACACCTCTATGGATTTATACGCGGCCTCCAGCTCCTCCTCCGAATCCGCAATAAGTCCGGGGTAGAGCAGCATGAATACCGATGTAACGGCGATAAGCAGCGCTATCAACGAATTGCCCAGCCATCTTCTGCGCATCATGCTCAGGTATAGGTTTAGACCCTTCATATACTATCCTCCTTACGGATAATAATATTCACTTTGCCTTAGGCTAACGCCTTTTCATTTTTGCGGATGCATATGCGCCCGCGATCACTCAACTTAACAAAAAACAGCCAAATGGTATCACGATAGTTTATATAGCGAAAATTCATGTTTATAATATCACACCAGACCGAATTTGTAAAATATATAATTTGATTTTGAGCGTTTTATTTTAGATGGACTTGTAAATAGCGCGCCGCATAGTCGCGAGCAGCAAATTTGGGATGCCGGTAGTACACGATCAAATGTGGTTTCAATCCACGCTCCCCTGCGAAGGGAGCGACACGAGGCCTGCACCAAGAGCGATGACGAGGGTCTGATTTCAATCCACATCCCATATGATTGGGATGACATACCATAGATTAGAAATTTCTTGAGCCAATCAGTATTTCATTCCCCGCTTCCAGCAAGAAGAGTGACATAGACAAAACGTCATCCCGTTCTTAATCAGATTCTCAGCAATGGTCGTTGCAAGAGCGTCCTGCGGGTTGGTTGCCGCAGCCTGTTTCTCTATTCTTCTTTCAGTATTCCCAGCATCCCGTTGTCTCCGGGATAGTTCTCCCTGAAGTGATCCACTTCGTCCATGAATATTGCTTTGGGTATTCCGTTCGGAAACGCCTCGCACACCGGCCTTCTTTGCTTGTTCGCGCCCATTGCTCTCTTGCATCTTCCGCACTGGGGAACTATCGCCCTGAGCGGAGCCGTCCACTGATTCTTTTCGTATGGGGAGAATACTTTCGTCATTTGTGTCAACCTCCAGCCTTCAAACGTGTCACTTTATTATATATCTTCAAGTGGATGAATGCACTACATAATTATATAGTATCCGCCATTTTTCTGCACCTCGCATGAACGTGAGCAATGCGGAAACACAAACGTTAGCTACATGATTATTAATTTCAATCCACGCTCCCCATGAGGGGGAGCGACTTTTACAGCCTGTGCCAGCAAAAAGGCATAGACCCTATTTCAATCCACGCTCCCCACGAGGGGGAGCGACCGCGTATGATGCTGTAAATCTCCTGCGGCTCGGATTTCAATCCACGCTCCCCACGAGGGGGAGCGACGAGACCGCATTGCTAAAGCAACAGCACGCGCTTGACATTTCAATCCACGCTCCCCACGAGGGGGAGCGACGCACCAAGCTGACCAACGGATAAGGAGGACACATATTTCAATCCACGCTCCCCACGAGGGGGAGCGACATGCCTTTGCAGGATAAAGCCAAGAATGACATCGTATTTCAATCCACGCTCCCCACGAGGGGGAGCGACGGGCGCAGGGCGATGGAAAAGATTTTGCGCAGCGAGATTTCAATCCACGCTCCCCACGAGGGGGAGCGACCGCAAGCGGGCGACATGCGTCCCAGACGCAAAAACATTTCAATCCACGCTCCCCACGAGGGGGAGCGACATGGATACATCTACCGCCACGCCATTGCGGCGGGTATTTCAATCCACGCTCCCCACGAGGGGGAGCGACATTTAATTCTCTAATAGTGTTCGTGCAGTTAGAAATTTCAATCCACGCTCCCCACGAGGGGGAGCGACGACGTGCCCCATTTTGCCCTTGGCGAAGCTGTACCTATTTCAATCCACGCTCCCCACGAGGGGGAGCGACCTGCACCGCCCGTGGACATAAATGACCTCGCGGCGAATTTCAATCCACGCTCCCCACGAGGGGGAGCGACATGGGCGCGACTTCAGGGGACGATACATAGGCGATATTTCAATCCACGCTCCCCACGAGGGGGAGCGACTAAGTTCGCGCAAGCCGTCGCTACCGGCTTTTATATTTCAATCCACGCTCCCCACGAGGGGGAGCGACTGGGTGCGGTCAGCACATATCGACGCGGAAAGGCAATTTCAATCCACGCTCCCCACGAGGGGGAGCGACGCATTGTTGTTATAGTATCGCCCAGTTCTGCCGCAGATTTCAATCCACGCTCCCCACGAGGGGGAGCGACCATCCTACTGCCTCGCCTAATTTTTCGCAAAAATCGATTTCAATCCACGCTCCCCACGAGGGGGAGCGACCAAGCTTCTTGTCTATGTCGGCCTGCGCTTTCAATTTCAATCCACGCTCCCCACGAGGGGGAGCGACGAGGACTTGATAATATCTGGATCCGGCACATCCATTTCAATCCACGCTCCCCACGAGGGGGAGCGACCCCGCCATGTTATTCCATCTCCTTCTATCTTCCAATTTCAATCCACGCTCCCCACGAGGGGGAGCGACGGGGCGCGTGGTGCGTGAGATGTTTCTAATAGTATATTTCAATCCACGCTCCCCACGAGGGGGAGCGACCAGACCACTGATAATAACCTGCGTGCCTTAATGGAATTTCAATCCACGCTCCCCACGAGGGGGAGCGACCTATCGGCACATCCAACATACAAAATTGCAAGCGGGATTTCAATCCACGCTCCCCACGAGGGGGAGCGACCTATGGACACATCTACCGCCACGCCATTGCGGCGGGTATTTCAATCCACGCTCCCCACGAGGGGGAGCGACTCACAAATCTATCCCGCACAATGGGTATGACCACAATTTCAATCCACGCTCCCCACGAGGGGGAGCGACCTGCCCCGTCTTGCCCGCCGCTTGCTGCTCAACGCATTTCAATCCACGCTCCCCACGAGGGGGAGCGACACGGGCGGCGTTGCGGGTTCGGCCTTGGGCGACAAATTTCAATCCACGCTCCCCACGAGGGGGAGCGACTAGCACCCGCCTCAGCGCATACATATCATCGCTGTCATTTCAATCCACGCTCCCCACGAGGGGGAGCGACCATCGTCAGCCTGAGTAATCAATCCTATCCAAAGCCATTTCAATCCACGCTCCCCACGAGGGGGAGCGACAATATTTTTTTGAAAAACACTTGACAAGTTGCAGAATTTCAATCCACGCTCCCCACGAGGGGGAGCGACCAAATTGTTTTTAGCACTCCAGCAGATATGAGTGATTTCAATCCACGCTCCCCACGAGGGGTAGCGACTGACAGCATAAAAAAATCTGTTGCTGATTTTGATGATTTCAATCCACGCTCCCCACGAGGGGGAGCGACGATAATGCTGGGTGATGCAACAAATTTAACCAGTATTTCAATCCACGCTCCCCACGAGGGGGAGCGACTTATTGTCGATTATTACCTCATACTCAATATCCGATTTCAATCCACGCTCCCCACGAGGGGGAGCGACCAAAAAGAATTGACTATAATGCGCAGAGATTAGCAAATTTCAATCCACGCTCCCCACGAGGGGGAGCGACACTGGTGTTCAAAAAACCGTCGATGCAACTGAAATTTCAATCCACGCTCCCCACGAGGGGGAGCGACCGCTGCCAATGCATTGTCTGTTGCACCCGGTGAATTTATTTCAATCCACGCTCCCCACGAGGGGGAGCGACAAGCCGACCACCGTCAAAGGGGTTATCAATAACGCATTTCAATCCACGCTCCCCACGAGGGGGAGCGACAAGGGCGGGGGAGAGCGTGTCGGGTAAGCTTATTGATTTCAATCCACGCTCCCCACGAGGGGGAGCGACCATATAATAAAGGTGATAAAGTCACTTATAATGGTATTTCAATCCACGCTCCCCACGAGGGGGAGCGACGCTCAGCGTGCTATAAATTATTGCAATCGTTCAAGATTTCAATCCACGTTCCCCACGAGGGGGAGCGACCGAAACCGAAATTGTATCGCCGTTATCAACCATATTTCAATCCACGCTCCCCACGAGGGGGAGCGACCGATGTAAGAGAGCGCTCGCTTGTTGTCGATATTATTTCAATCCACGCTCCCCACGAGGGGGAGCGACCGTATCATAGCGGGCTGTATGGCTTCCCTGCTGCCATTTCAATCCACGCTCCCCACGAGGGGGAGCGACGGGCTTCAAGCCTTGGTACTCGCAATTATCATAGATATTTCAATCCACGCTCCCCACGAGGGGGAGCGACCATGTCTGCCCGCAGCTGTTCCTCCGCCGTGGGCGATTTCAATCCACGCTCCCCACGAGGGGGAGCGACGGCATGAATTTATATCTCTGCACGGATTATTTGCATATTTCAATCCACGCTCCCCACGAGGGGGAGCGACGACGATGCAATCAAGATAGATATCCCCGCCATTGGCATTTCAATCCACGCTCCCCACGAGGGGGAGCGACCTTTTGCCTTTTTATGACGTATGTTGACAATGTTTGCATTTCAATCCACGCTCCCCACGAGGGGGAGCGACCATAGAAAGCACCCAATCTTGGCATGAGATGATTATTTCAATCCACGCTCCCCACGAGGGGGAGCGACACCAAAGCTGTGTTCAGCTCACTAAGCATAGGCATTTCAATCCACGCTCCCCACGAGGGGGAGCGACTCATAGCCAAAAGCACGATAAGGGCGAATATCCAATTTCAATCCACGCTCCCCACGAGGGGGAGCGACCAGTCTCGTACTCGCTGATGCTTGCTCCAATTTGGATTTCAATCCACGCTCCCCACGAGGGGGAGCGACCTCGACCTTAGTACATATCCCGTTATGCAATACGATTTCAATCCACGCTCCCCACGAGGGGGAGCGACTCGTGGCTGTGCTTTGCTTCGTAATATCTACGACCAATTTCAATCCACGCTCCCCACGAGGGGGAGCGACTAACGCCACCAAAGGAATAATTTGTAGGGTTATTAATTTCAATCCACGCTCCCCACGAGGGGGAGCGACACTATAAAACATCGAAAAAGTAAATAGGTTTTTATTTCAATCCACGCTCCCCACGAGGGGGAGCGACGGCGCGTTGTAACAGCAAGAGTGCTTAATGCTTTAATTTCAATCCACGCTCCCCACGAGGGGGAGCGACGGCTCAGCACAATCAGCTATTATTTTCTTACCGAATTTCAATCCACGCTCCCCACGAGGGGGAGCGACGATACAGCAGCAACACTTATACCACCGATGGACATTTCAATCCACGCTCCCCACGAGGGGGAGCGACCAAAGTTCATCAAAATATGCATCACAAAATTGCATATTTCAATCCACGCTCCCCACGAGGGGGAGCGACTTTATCCGCACGCTGGATAGTCAAAGGGACGCAGATTTCAATCCACGCTCCCCACGAGGGGGAGCGACGTAGGTGTCAGGCAAAAGATCATCAATCTCCGAATTATTTCAATCCACGCTCCCCACGAGGGGGAGCGACCAGGGCGGGCGGCAATGGAGACCGCCGCCCATTGATTTCAATCCACGCTCCCCACGAGGGGGAGCGACGACAAGCTTCTTGTCCACGTCCGCCTGTGCCTTGAATTTCAATCCACGCTCCCCACGAGGGGGAGCGACGCACGCCAGATACGGGCATTAAGCTTGACCCTACGGATTTCAATCCACGCTCCCCACGAGGGGGAGCGACTTGGGTGCAGCAGGACGGCAGCGTGAACGAAAAGATTTCAATCCACGCTCCCCACGAGGGGGAGCGACCGTTATACACAAGCTGCTCCTTTTCAAACGCCGTATTTCAATCCACGCTCCCCACGAGGGGGAGCGACTATACGCCCGTTCTACCCCGGCGGGGATTACAAATTTCAATCCACGCTCCCCACGAGGGGGAGCGACGAGCTTGATTTGATGCTGTTTGCCGATGGCGGCGGCATTTCAATCCACGCTCCCCACGAGGGGGAGCGACGATGCGCTCAAAGGCTTTCCTGCCCGATAGGAGCTATTTCAATCCACGCTCCCCACGAGGGGGAGCGACCAGCTTCGTCATAGTTTACCTCCCTATAATGGCAATTTCAATCCACGCTCCCCACGAGGGGGAGCGACTTGAAGAGATTGAGTTTACACGCACCGATGACACCAAATTTCAATCCACGCTCCCCACGAGGGGGAGCGACGTATGGCTTGTGGGCAACTCCGCGCGGGACGGCATTTCAATCCACGCTCCCCACGAGGGGGAGCGACTGGAATCGTTGTAGAGCTATGGGGGGCAAAATAATATTTCAATCCACGCTCCCCACGAGGGGGAGCGACCCTCCATGATGTCCTGCGTGTCCGCGTCGCTCGGCAGATTTCAATCCACGCTCCCCACGAGGGGGAGCGACACATGCCCCATCTTGCCCTTTGCGGCGCTGTACCTATTTCAATCCACGCTCCCCACGAGGGGGAGCGACTTTTACGGTGTGGGATATTGCCTTCTTCCCCACGGATTTCAATCCACGCTCCCCACGAGGGGGAGCGACGGGCTTGTCAGTGTTATCGCGCCCCATGCAGCCTGCATTTCAATCCACGCTCCCCACGAGGGGGAGCGACGAGGCGGAGCGAGAGGCGGCGGAGGCCGCAAAGCGCATTTCAATCCACGCTCCCCACGAGGGGGAGCGACATTCAATTGATTTGTCGATTCTGTAGCATCACCACCAATTTCAATCCACGCTCCCCACGAGGGGGAGCGACCTTTCTGCCCAAAGATATTTAGGCCACGCCAATGCAAATTTCAATCCACGCTCCCCACGAGGGGGAGCGACCCTGACGGCTGGCCGGATTCATTATTTATTGTGATATTTCAATCCACGCTCCCCACGAGGGGGAGCGACCCGTGTGTCGCGGTTATACTCTTCGGCGCTTACCGTATTTCAATCCACGCTCCCCACGAGGGGGAGCGACGTAATAAGCAAATAATTTTTATCAAGCACACAAGATTTCAATCCACGCTTCCCACGAGGGGGAGCGACGGCCGCTCGAATTTTCGCGGCTCCCGATTTTGGACAATTTCAATCCACGCTCCCCACGAGGGGGAGCGACCGGTAAACGCTGGCGTGTATCCCGTCAGCGTCTGAATTTCAATCCACGCTCCCCACGAGGGGGAGCGACCGACCTCCCATATGTGTCCCTTAACATCTTTCAAATTTCAATCCACGCTCCCCACGAGGGGGAGCGACCTTTTTTTGCCTTTTCTATGTCCACCATTGCAGCTTATTTCAATCCACGCTCCCCACGAGGGGGAGCGACTCCCAAGGCATTGAATGGATTAGCGCAATGAGTATTTCAATCCACGCTCCCCACGAGGGGGAGCGACGTTGGGTCACGGCGAAGCCCCCCACAAGCCGCGCGCATTTCAATCCACGCTCCCCACGAGGGGGAGCGACGATATATAGGGGGTGTATGATTATCATGGCATGTATTTCAATCCACGCTCCCCACGAGGGGGAGCGACAAGCCCGACTGGCCGCTATACCCGCCGAGCTTGAATTTCAATCCACGCTCCCCACGAGGGGGAGCGACGCGGGCTGGTCTGACGGTACCAGTCGCGACTATTTGATTTCAATCCACGCTCCCCACGAGGGGGAGCGACAACAAGCATATATCTTATCAAGCATCACAAACAAATTTCAATCCACGCTCCCCACGAGGGGGAGCGACAATTGTTGATTTAGGCAATAATTATGCAACAACCATTTCAATCCACGCTCCCCACGAGGGGGAGCGACACGTTCATCCTTGTCATCCCTTGCGCTTTTGCGCTATTTCAATCCACGCTCCCCACGAGGGGGAGCGACAAAGAAAAGGTATTATAATATAACCATCAAAAGATTTCAATCCACGCTCCCCACGAGGGGGAGCGACAATACGGAGCATATAGGCAGCATTGCGGCAAAGATTTCAATCCACGCTCCCCACGAGGGGGAGCGACCCGCTCCTTTCCGTTCCGGCTCTGCTGCGTCCTCTGTATTTCAATCCACGCTCCCCACGAGGGGGAGCGACAGCGGAAAAGTGCATTTGTATGCAGCATTTCAGCGAATTTGCTGAATATTATCCATTGCGGCGCGGTGACGCGCGCTGTATCGCGCCGCAGGATTGCATTATTCAGGCTTTTTTCGGTGCGAAGAAGCGGTGTTTTTATGTACGCTTATGCTTCGCACTAAAGAATAAAGGTGTCCGTGGGTAAATATGAGCTTTTCGCGCCAAAGTGCTCTATCTTATTCTCGAAATTCTTTCCGAGGTAATAGAACCTTAGACTATCTTTCTCTTTATCCATTATAGCACACAATCGCGCTTTTAGCATACGGCATTGTGCGGAATCGAGCATACATTCAAACACCGAATTCTGCACGCGCTGACCGTAGTCTACGCATTGCTTGGTTATCTGGCGCAGCCTCCGCTTGCCGTCGGCATCTTCTGTATTAACATCATATGTTATCAGCACAAGCATTTTCGCTCCTCCATAGCATTATTTCCATAGAAACGGTGGATAGTCGTCCAAATCGCCGCGAAGATAACGTCCGAGCAGCTGCGCCTGAATATACGGTATCAGGCCCCATTTAAGCTTTTCACCAAGGTACGGATGCTTCAGTTCTTCCCTTTTCTTATCCTGCCAAGCCTTTATGAAGCTTCTTCTGCCCTCATCGGTAAGCAACACCGCGCCGCTGTCCTGCATCACAAAATCCGTCTTTTTCACCATGCGGTTGTTTATCAGCTTCAGCACAAATCTGTCCGCCATGCACGGCCGCAGTTCTTCCATCAAGTCAAGCGCAAGTGATTCCCGCCCCGGCCTGTCCCTGTGCAAAAAGCCAACGTATGGGTCAAGTCCGCTGCTTTCAAGCGCCGATGCACAATCGTGCGCAAGCAGGCTGTATGCAAAGGACAGCATTGCGTTCACCCGGTCAAGCGGAGGCCGTCTACTCCTTGAATTGAAGTAAAACACATCCTTCGCGTTGAGTATCATTTCGTCAAACGCGCCGAAGTATGTATTCGCGCCGTTGCCCTCTATCCCGCGCAGGCTTTCCATATTTTCCGCCGAAATCGCCTGCGGCAGGAGTGCCTTTATGCTCTGCGATGCCTCCGCCAGCTTCGTATCGTCAACGCGCATGCCGTGGTCTCTGCGCGTGCGCTCTATGCTCCACCTTGAGTTATACAGCTTTGCAAATATCATCGTCCGCGCAATTTTGCAGCTTGCGTGCATATCGTCCGCCGTTCTGTATTGAGTGCGCCGCAGCAGCACATTCCCGCTTATTTCGCCGGATACCCGCGCAAGGAACCGCCCGTTCGGCGTGCAGAGTGCGAACCCCACACCGCGCTTGGCGCATGCACCCATAAGCGCTGGTGATGCGCCGGCATATGAAAACGATACTATGCCCTGCAATGTGTGCAGCGGATATCTGGCAACCTCCTGCTTGTCCCGCATTGCAACCACGTTTTCACCTTCAAGCGACATGTATATGTCCTCCGAAAGCACATAAAACGTATTAAGGAACCTTTTCATGTGATCTCCTCCATCGCCGCCTTAATATATGCACCGACCGAGCGCTTTTTCATGAGCGAAGGCAAGCATAATTCATTCAGCGAACATGCCGCGCAGGACTTTGTCGGCTTTACCTTCGGCGTATAGCCGCGGCTATACATATCGTGCATTTCGGCTATCGCATCAAGCACCTCCTTGCGCAGTTCGTCCGTGAAGGTTATTTCCATGCGCCGCCTCGGCATGCCGTAAAACAATGCACCGCGCTCTATTTTACAGCACAGCATATGCTCAAGGCACATAGCCTGCGCGCAAAGCTGCAATGTGTCCCCCGTGTCCGTCCTGAATTCGCCGCGCTTGTATTCCACGGGATACGGCTGCCACAGCCCTTCTTTACCGCGCATTGGTACTCCGATGCTGCCTTTATGGAACTCCAATGCGTCACATTGACCGGATATGCCAAGCTCTGCCGAGTGCACATATACACCGCGCCGTATAATAACATCGCCGCGGCTTTCGTTAAATTCCGCGTCATGCACATGTTCGTGCATCAGTTCGCCGTCCACCGTGCGGTAGTTCTCCGCCCACAGCTTTTCTATGTGTATCAGCGCCCATTGCCTTCGGCAGAACCTGAAATGCTGTAGCCCCGATATCTGGAGGTAATCCTCCTCACGATAGCCGGTTATATTCTTATGCATTCAACGCCCGAGGGGAGCACTGCTTCATCAACCGAAACATTGTAATCCGAATACGCGCGCGGCGTATCCACTCCTTCTCTGCGCTCAGCCTTTACCAAATCGAAAAGCTTATATGCCGGCGCGTTGCCAAGCTCCGAATCATGCTTGAACACAATAAGTTCCCTTGTGGCCATTTTCCCGCGCGCAGCTGCATGGTCAACTTCAAACATATTCATTATCGCCTGCCACAGCAGTTCAAGATCCTCCTCAGAAAATCCGGTGGTCTTGCGTGCAAGGTTGGCAGAAACGTAGCCTTCCGCCCTATATAGCGCATAAGGAACAATATATTTGCGGCCCATTTCCGTGCCCTTCTTTTCGGCGTCCGCCTCCGTTGTTATGGCAACGCGGGTTATGGTCACTTCCTGCGGCATTATCGGGTCCACGCTTTTTGCAAAGCTCAGTTGTACGGGGCCGCGCACCTGGCCGCAGTTTAGCTTGTCCTTCACAAATGTTGTCATCACGGCGCCGAACGTGCGGATGTCATAGAAGTTTTTGCACATGAAGTCCCGTATTTCAAGGTCAAGGTTTTCTTTCTTTTTCTTCGCGTCCGCAACCTTTGCCGGTTCTATTCCAAGGTAGTCATATGCTTCGCGGTCGCTCCTGTTCAGCGGCACGTTATCCTTTATATATATGCGGTAGCCGCTTTCGCCTTCCTTTATCGTTTCCACATAGTTGCGTATTTTGCGCTTCAGGCAAACGTCCGTAACCAGCCCGTAACCGGTTTCCGGGTCTATGCGCGGCATGTTTCCGGAATCGGGGTCGCCGTTGGGGTTGCCGTTCTCCACGTCAAACAGTATCACGAAATCGTAGCGGTTCTTAATAGCTTCCATTGTTACCTGTCCTCCTTTTTAGTATAAAACCATTGTTTTTGATGATAATAGCCAAGATCGAACGAGCATTGTTCCTGCGATGTATGCTTTATCGGGTACGTTTCGTCAAATACATCTTTTAGTTTACCAACTTCCATGTCGAACCACCTTGCTCTATCTTTATTAAGTCTGTAGAGTTTGCGAAGATGGCTTTGATACAGCCCATTCAGCAGTTTGAATGTCCGTGCCGGAGTAGACATAGCGGAAATATAATATTTATCCACAATCGTGGCATTTATTTCCGGGTTGACCTCCTTCTGCACCTTTTCATAATAGGCAAACAGCCTTCCGAGCGTATATGGTATGTTTGTGCTTTGTTCATTAAGGCTCACCGTCAATACCTCCTTTGGACAGCCCTTATTTGTGTTTTTCAGATAATATGCCTTGATTATCGCCGCGCGGCCGCGGGTTATGTTCCGTTCGGCCCTTATGCGCAGCATTGCCCCGTTCAAAAGCGCCGCCGGGTACGCTGTGCCTGCGAATATCGCCCGCGCCGTGGACTTTGCAAGCACGGAGCTTGGTTTTTTATCCTGAGATTTCGGGTTCACGGTCTCGTTCAGCATGGCCCATATTGGCAAAGTATCGAATTTATCGAACTTGCTTTTAACTATCTCCATGCGCTCGTAATGCTCGTTCACGTTGCGTATAAAGCTGCCGAACTCATTGCGCAGGAAAAAGCTTACCGATAGCCGCGCTGCGTTCGGCGCAAGCCCGAGCACATAATACGGTCGTTTCGGGTCTATTTTCAGCTCATTGCAATACTTGCCTTCCGTTATTCGCTTTACCGCCGCGTAAAGGTCGGCGTCGCTCAGTCCGGTGTTGTTATCGTCCCCGAACATCCACATATTGGTCAGCCCGTTATACTGTTCCTCCGCTCCTTCAGCCCAGCATACAACGGTAGTATCGCCTATGCGGTGCACGTTTTCCTTATCGGACAGCAGATAATTCAGCGCAGATGTGTACGCAAACGCCGCGTACTTGCCGACAGGCGCATTGTAGTTCTGCTCCTTTCCGTATGAGCAGAATGCAGACGCGTTGAATGATACCAGCGCCGCGCCGCTCGACTGCGCATCCGCAACGCCTTTTATTGCCGGATGCGTTGGCATAATAACGTCCTCTTTACCGGTAACAAGGCACTGCATCCGTTCTCCGTCGCTATTGTCGTAATATCTCTGCCATGCGGCCTTTATTTTCGCATCCGCGGCAGCAAGGCGACCGTTTACATAGAACGTTACATTGCCACCTTTGTACAAATCATTCAGATTTTCGGCTATCAGCGGATGCTCGGCAGCCGACGTGGGCTCCCACCCATTAAAGAAGTTAAGTATCGCCCTTGCCGCTGCGGTATCTATACCGTCAAGCAGCTCACGGTGAAAGCCTTTGCATGCTTCAAAGCATTCCTTAGCGCGTTCAGGTTTACCCTTGCCGTCTATACCCAGCATATATGCGGAATTATCCCAAAGAAAATTCGACGCAATGCCGGAGGAACGTTTCACAGCCGCGGGCAATATTTTATCCATCGGCACAGATTGCGTCTTTTTGCCGGAAACCACTTCCTTAAACTGAGGAACGATGCCAAGCAGCGTGCCGTCCTCGTCAATCTCCAGCAGATAGCTTATCTTCACTGCGTTCCAGCCTTCGCGCGCTATTTTGCCCTGCTCCGCCAAATCTTCATATAATTTAGTCAGCGCCTGAAGTATCATGACTTCACCCCCTCGCTGCCTATCGGCGGAACGGTTATGACCCCGTCCTTCATGCTCGCCCTGAAGAACATCGGCCTGATTCCGTCATCGTTTGAATAATCCATATCCAGCAGCATCCAGCCAAGGTCTCTTTCGCCTTTCAGCTCATCGGGGCAAGACGGCATCTCCTCGCAAAGGCCAAACCGTGCAGGAAATTCACGCGTACCCAAATACGGCTGATGATAGCACTGGCCTTTCTCCGCGCGCCGCTTTATCATCTGCTGAAACTTTGCAGGATTATCGCTTGCGCTGGCCTGCTCGGTCATGTCGAAATGCGCCTCTATCACATAGTGCACATCCTTCAGCACCATTGACGCGCGCTGCTGAATGCTTTCGGGCGTTGCAATGTACGCTTCGCCGCTGCCTTTTTCCATTATTGTTTTAAGCTTGCGGCCGCTCACAACGTCCTTTACCTCGTTACGCCTTATATTTGTAAAGCGTATAGGCGCACACACATAGATTTTGTCTATGTGCCATCTCAGCCCCGGGTGCCACAGTATTGCTTCAACTATGCCCCGCGCTGCCGACGGAGTCATCACGTCGTAACTCACGCGCTCCGTTTTAAGCTCGGGCCTGCTGAAGCATGCATAGTTGCCCCATACTTCTATCCTTACAGACAAGATATCACTCCTTTCGCTGTTTATTATCGTTATGTTAACCATATATTACCATCGCCGTTGCGATTTGTCAACTTCATTTGTCTTTATGTTTTATTTCATTTGAATTTACGTTTGTATTCACACAGCATCCATGCTATACTGTGTTGTCGAGTTTTGCCTCGGGGATTGAAACATTTGTCTTTATGTTTTAGCAACAGGGTCAATGGCGCAAGTTTTTTCTTGCGCCATTGGCTTATATGATAAGATTTGCGTTGCTGCTCTCCTCTATCTTCAGCCCCATCTTTTCATCATAAATGCCCGTGTTTATCAGCACGGCGTTTTCATCGTCTATCATTTCTATGCAGCCCGAATAATAGAGCGTTTCAAACTGGTTTTCGTATATTGTCACTCCGTAGCGGCCCGCCTCCCTGAATAGCTTACGGGACTTTTCGCCGCTTCTCAGCCGCGCAATGCTCTCCACGCCTTTGCCAAGCGGTATGTATACCGTCCGCGTGTTCTGGTCAATTATGCGGAACTTCTCGGCAATCGTTTTGAACGGCATCATGCCGTAAACCTTGTCCTTTTCAAACGCCTCCACCACGCGCGCCTTGTCCGTCCCGTCGCCGAGATAAGCCCTGTATGTGTGAAATACTTGCGCACAACCTCCGGCGAACCTATGTCCTCCTCCCCACGCATGGCGCTGTTAGCCGCAGATATGTTCATTTTCAGCATTCTCGGCGCGCGGTGTTCGCCCGTGAATACGGCAACTATGCTCTCCTCGCGGTTACGCTTGCCTTCGCGGTTGCATCGCCCCGCCGCCTGAAGTATGGAGTCAAGCCCGGCCATTTCCCTATATACCGTCGGGAAGTCTATGTCCACACCCGCCTCTATAAGCGACGTTGAAACAACCCTGCATACCTCGCCGTCCGTTAGCCTTTGCCTGATAATGTCTATGGTTTTTTGCCTGTGTTCGGGGTACATCAGCGTGGACAGGTGAAACCTGCCTTCATTGGGCAGCTTATTAAACACGGCCTGCGCCGCCTTGCGCGAATTGACTATGCATAGCACCTGCTCATGCCCGCCAAGCCGCGCCGCCAGCGCCACATCATCCAGCTCACCTGCCTGTTCAAATGTGACCCGTTTGAACTGCTCATATGTCCGCCTAACTTCCGGACATATCTCTTTTATGGCAATGTTTGGCGCGTATTTTACAATATAATCGTCCACCACCGGCTGTGTTGCCGTGCATAACACGGCGGTGGAGTTGAAATGCGCACACAGCGTGCTTATTGCCGCAACGCAAGGCAGCAGATTTTCGCTTGGCATCATCTGCGCTTCGTCAAATATAATTACGCTGTTTGTTATGTTGTGCAGCTTTCGGCATTTTGAGGAGCGGTTGGCATAAAACGATTCAAAGAACTGCACCGCCGTGGTCACCACCACCGGCGCATCCCAGTTTTCCGCCGCAAGCGCGCTTTTGTAGTCCGCCGAATCGAAGCTTTTATCTTCCTTATCGAATACTATACCGCTGTGATGCTCCAGCACGTTTTTATCATGCAGTATTCCCCTGAATACCTTGGCGTTTTGGTCTATTATGGAGGTGTATGGAATTACGTATATTATGCGCTGCATGTTATGTTTCACTGCATGCTTCAGCGCAAACGCGAGCGATGCCGTGGTTTTGCCGCTGCCGGTTGGTGCGCTCAGCGTATATATTCCCCTTGGATCTTCGCCCGCAGCAAGACATGCAGAAAGTATTTCCCAGCGTTTTTTGTTCAGCTCACTCTGCGGGTTAGCCCACGGAGCAATATACTTTTCAAAATATGCCAACAGCGTTGCCATATCATCGTATTCTTCGCGTGCCACCCTCCCGCCGGACATGAAGTTTTCCGTATCCAAATAGTCCGCGTCAACAAGGCATGAGTACAGCATTCTTATCCATACGGATTCATAGAACCTGTCCCCGTTAAAATTCGGCCTTTGTGGGGCTGTTATCGGCCTATCCATGCCGCGCGGCTCTTCTATGCCGCCGTTTTGTGCCTTTTTCATTCGGCCGCAGAATGTGCCGCCCTCCGACGTGTCCATTTTAGCATTACCCACGTCCGGTAATCCGCCGTGATGCCCCGCAATGCATATCGCTTAGTGCACGGCGTTAGCCCTGAAGCATTCAAATGCGCCCGCCGTTGAATGGTCAACTGCCGGCCCGCCACGCAGCCTTCGCTGAAAGCCCTGAGTGTTTTTGCCGTCGTCATGCCGCATCGCTTCAAGCTTGGCGTGTTCTTCCGCGCCAAACTGCGCCGCAAACTTTGCGCACAGTTCCGCCGTGCCGCGCTCATGTTCATCAACCGTTTGTTCTCTTCCGTCTTCCGCAATATGCGCCAAAAATACCGTTTCATCCATATGCTGTTATCTCCCGGCCTATGCGGCCATGCTCCGCTTGTTCAACTGTGCCTTAGAGTTCAAATACTGTGCCTGTGTTATATTGTTATTATATCAACATTATTTATTGTTGGCAATGCCAATCTTTATTATATTCCCGCCATTTTGATAAATTCTGATATTTATTTTGCCAATGTTATACGGACGTAATTGGGCAAATATAATAAAAATCCCCCCCCGCATAGCTGGGGGGATCTTTATTTGGTGCCGGAAGTGGGACTCGTTCGGCGATACTGGGGCAGTATCGCCGCCAGCCCGGGGAACTCAAAAAGTATTCACTGGATACTTTTTGCCCTTCGGGACGTTCCCTTCGAGTCCCGCTTATCTCTTATCAACATCAAAAAAAAGAGTCCGTGGCTGAACACGAACTCCGTATCTGGTGCAGCAAGGCAATCCAAATCCGAACCGTTTTTGTCGCTGATAGCTTCCTGCAATTCCGCGAAGGTGATGGTTTTCGTGCCCTCCTTGTAGTTGAAGGCGATCACCATTTTATCATCGTACAGGAAAATCGCATTGATGAAGGCGTCGATGAGCATCTTGCGGTGGCTCTGTTGCCGCACGTCCAGCTTACGGAAACGGTGGAGCCAGAAGGTCATAAACTCTGCGCTGACCTTGGGCTTCGCCAGCTTTTCGCAGGCAAGCCTGTTCTCAAGCTCGTCGCGGCGGTTTTCCAGCTCCTCCAGCCGCTCCTTTGTGGAGCGCGTCAGGATGCCCTGCTGGATGGCGTTGAGCAGATTGCTGATGGCGGTTTCCGCTTCACGGAGCTGTTGCTCATACAGCGGCACGTTCACATTGTCCCTGTCCTGCAAGTCCATCAGCATGGACACGATGGCCTCGATTGCTTTGTCGTCCATGACCATTTTCATGGTTTCACCGACCACCAAATCCTCGATCCATTCTTTCCTGACGGGCTTCTTGTGGCACTCGGTGCGCTTCTTTTTGACCGACACACACTTGTAGTAGTGATGCACCTTTCCCGTGCGGCTTGTGCCGCTCTCGCCGCAGAGATAGGCCCCGCAGTAGCCGCAGAACAGTTTGGTGGTCAGCAGATAATCGTCCTCGGCCTTGTGACGCGCCGGGGCCTTTTTGTTCTTCGCCAGCTTCTCCTGCACCCGGTCAAAGAGGTCTTGCGGTACGATGGCGGGGATGCCGTCCGGCACGATCACATCGCGGTATCGGAACTCCCCGATATAGCGCCGGTTGTGGAGTATATGCCCCACGCTGTTGAAGGTCATTTTCTGCCCCCGCGTGTTGGTAAGCCCCTGCTCGTTCAGCCAATTCATAATGGAGGAAATGGTTTCTCCGCCGTCATATCGCTTGAAGGCTTCCAGCACGAACGGCGCGGTCAGCGGGTCGATCTTGAAGTGCTGCTCCGCGTCGATCACATAGCCAATGGGCATCATGCCGCCGTTGAATTTGCACTTGAGGGCGTTGTCCGTCATGCCGCGAACGACCTTTTCGGAGAGGTCAGCGGAGTAGTATTCCGCATAGCCTTCGAGGACGGATTCGAGAATGATGCCCTCCGCGCCCTCTGAAATAATCTCGGTGGCGGATACCACCTTCACGCCGTTCTTTTTAAGCGTGGCCTTGTACCGGGCGCTGTCATAGCGGTTTCGTGCGAACCTGTCCAGCTTCCAGACGATCACTATGTCAAACAGCCGCTTGCCGCTGTCCTTGATCATGTTCTGGAACTCCGGGCGGTTATCGGTCTTTGCAGAATACGCGCGGTCGATGTAATGCCGCAATACCGTGATGCCATTTTTCTCGGCAAAGGCGGCACATTCACGGAGCTGACCTTCAATGGATTCTTCTCGCTGGCTGTCCGAGGAATAGCGGGCGTAGATCACGGCTTTCATTTCG
>ERZ857840.908-NODE-908-length-37756-cov-9.126336_pt1 | contig 37756 bp, 34 predicted proteins | sample MGYA00519760_ERZ857840 | MGnify/ENA primary metagenome ERZ857840 (study PRJEB31778, sample SAMEA3449371) | human gut metagenome | biome: human gut; feature: human-associated habitat; material: faeces | place: United Kingdom | collected 2010/2012 ... | reverse complement strand
AGGCTATCGAAGCGGAAAAACACCCAGCCGCATACCACTGCCAGCAGGGTATACGCATGGTTGAGCACCGGGATTTTTTCGAGATATTTGCCGTACAGGGTCATAGACAGTTCCGCCCCTGCGGCGGCAAGCGCCGCCGCATCGCGGTCGGCGTGCGCCTGCATCCAGCGTGCGGCGGCGTAGGTGGAGAGGATGCCGAAACCCAGAAAGGGCAGATACCATCCGTCCCCCCATGCGTAGAACAGCAGGCTCGCCGCCAGCAGGGCTACCCAGCGCACCCGTCCCGGCAACAGCCAGTAGACAAGCAGAGTCGCCCCCGCAAACAGAAGAAAAGTCAGCGACGCGGTGCTCATGGCGTCGGCTTACGCCTCGTCCAGCCGCTGAATCAGCTGCCAGAGGGCGGCGGCTGAATCAAAGTTTTCCGGCAGAATTTCCTCGGCGGGAATGTTGACGTCCAGTCTGTCCGCCACCTCGGTCACGATGGTCACGATGTCCAGCGAGGTGAGGACGCTGTCCTCGACCAGCCCGGTCGCGGTCTCAAAATCAATGTCCGGGTGCAGTTCCCGGAGGATAGTCAGCAGTTCATTCATGGATGTTGCCTTTCCGGGGCGTTTGCCCCATGTACAGATGCGGAATCAGTCCGTGGCTTTTGCCGCCTCGGTCAGTGCCCGGCGGTCAATTTTACCGTTTGGGGTCAGCGGGAGCGCATCCAGACGGATCAGCAGAGCCGGCATCATGTAGCGCGGCAGGCGCTGATTCAGCATGGCGCGCAGTCCGTCCGGCGTGACGCTTTCGTCCGCCGTATAGTACAGCACGAGACGGGTTCGTGCCCCGTCGTAGACACAGCAGGCGGCACGGACGGCGGGTGCCGCCGCCGCTTCTATCTCGCCCAGCTCCACGCGGTGCCCCAGAATCTTGATCTGCGCGTCACGGCGACCGACAAATACCAGCTCGCCGTGCGCATTGTACCGCCCGATGTCCCCGGTACGATATATGATTTCCGGATAGGCGGATTGCAGGGGATTCTGCACGAAGGCGGCGGCGGTGCGTGCCGGATCGTTGTAGTACCCGAGTGTGACGCAGGTGCCGCGCATACAGATTTCCCCCTCGGTGTCCGGCTCATCCGGCGTGATGCGCCGCGCGCCGTGCGTGCCCTCCGCCAGCAGCAGGATATCGGTATTGCGGAAGGGGCGCCCGACCGGGATCGGTTCGTCCGGAGCGAGCGCACGGTCGGCGTGCCACCAGCAGGACATACCGGTCGCCTCGGTCGGTCCGTACAGATTGAAGAACCTGGCTTCCGGCAGGGCGGCACGCCAGCGGTCATACTGCGGGCGCGGGAACACCTCGCTTCCGAAGCAGACGGTGGTCAGGTAGCGCGGCGGGTGGCTGTCCAGAACTCCGAAGGCGGAGATCATGGTCAGGGCGGACACAACCCAGCAGACGGTATTCACCCTGTGCTGATTGAGAAAATCACACAGGGGGATGGGGAAGGAGAACAGCATTTTGGGCACGAGATAAGTCGTTGCGCCATACTTAAGCGTGGGCATGATCTCCTTGAGCGGTGCGTCAAAATACAGTGGGGTCTGGTTGGCAAACACGGTGTCCTCCGAAAAGCCGATTGCTTCGCAAAGCGACTCGGTGTAGTCCAGAACCGAGCGATGGCAGGCGGCAACGCCCTTGGGAACGCCGGTGGAACCGGAGGTGAACACAACATAAATCGGATCCTGATCGACGGCGGCATCGCGGACAGCGGCAAGTACCGCCTCGTCCGGCTCTTCCAGGCACAGCTCCTCATAGGACAGCACGCACCCGGCAAGCGCACCCGATGCGACCAGTGCATCGGCACGGGGGCGGTTGTGCCGGTCGCAGATCAGCAGACGCGGGGAGAGTGTGTGCAGAATCTGTTCCATGCGTGCCGCGGGCATTGCCTCGTCCAGCGCCGCGTAAAAGCACCCCGCCCGTACAACGCCGAGAAAGGCGGCAATTTCGGCGGGGGCGCGTTGCATCAGCACGGCGACCGGTTCCCGACCGTATCCCAGCCGGCAGAGTGCCGTGCCGATGCGGCGGGAAGCACCGTCCAGCTCCCGGAAGGATAACGCGACCCGCCCGTCCGAGAAGGCGGTCTTGTCCGGCACCCGGCGGGCGGTCGCATCCAGATATTGCAGGATATTGTTCAGCATACGGAGAGTCCTCGTTCTGTCAGGAATAGTACGGCTCCAGCTCCGGCGTTCTGGTGATGATCTCGGTGGAGCTGGCAGGGTACTTGCCCGTGTCGTAGGCGTAGAAGTTGGCACGCACCTTACTGTACGCGCGCACCTGCTTATCGGTCAGCAGACAGCCGCTGTGGTTGTACTCCGCCCGCAGGCGCGTGCAATCGTAGTGATACCAGCGGGGCGAGGTCTTGGTTCCGATATTGACCAGGAGCCAGTAGTGCGTGTCGCTGGTCAGTCCGGGCGTGCGCTGGATCTCCCTGTACTCCACGCCCAGTCTGGACAGGAACGCGATGGCAACGGAATCGTAGGCGTAACAGTCGCCGGTTCCGTTGGACAGGCTTTCGTAGGCGATGCGCACACGGTCGCTCGTGTCCTCGGACGCGGCATACCGGATGTGGCTCTGGATATAGGCATACACCTCGCGCAGTTGGGTTTCGATCGTGGCGTTTGCCGTGATGTTTGCCGCAATGATCTCGTCAATCTTGCGGTTGAGGCTTTCCTGCGAGATGCGGCTGGCACCGATATGCACCGTGCTTTTCGCGGTGGAGCGGTTGCCGGATACGTCCGTGGCGGTATAGATAATGGGATAATCGCCCGCCGCATTGGGATTGACGGCGGAGGTATCCACATCAATGCGCACCTCGCCGCAGCAGTTGTCCTCCACGATAAGACCGTCCCGGTAGGCAATGGCTTCCCTGACATAGGCGCTCGGCTCCGGAACCGTGCGGAACACGGGGGGCTCCGTGTCACGGATGACCGTGACGATTGATTGCAGGGGCTTGGTGCTGTTGCCGCTGGCATCGGTCACACGGAAGGTCACATCATAGTCCCCGAGCGCGGACAGCTCCGGCAACGGATCAACAAAGGCGGCGCTGTAGCTGTCGTATTCCTTGATGGAGCCGATGAAATCCTCTGCAACGGGCGCCGTCTGCCCCAGTGCGCTGTAAACATGGCGGGGCATCACGACCGGCGCCACGCGGTCAATGACCTTGAGCCGCAGTGTATATGATTTCCCGGAGTCTGCCTGCACCGGAACCTCGTAGATGCCGGCGCGGGTGGCGCGGTCATCCTCGATGCCGTCGATGTGGCTGGTCGCATCGTCGCCCAGCAGCCGCACCGAGTCCGGGAGCAGATCGCCGACATGGATGGTCACGGATACAGTCCTGCCGCAACCGGTGAGCGGGGCGCACAGTCCCCCCGCGCAGACGACCGCCGCCAGCAGTCCGGCAAACAGTCTCCTTCTTTTTCCCTGTATATGAATCAGCATAGTTTTTTATCCTCCGTCGGTTTGTCCTCCCCTTCGGCAGGCGGGTGTTCCGACACCGCTATGCGGTACCCAACCGTTATTATAGCAAATTCCGGAACACAAGTCAATGGAGTGCGCGGGAATTATTCATGAAATTTTGCCCCGGTTGGATAATCCGGCATTCGGCAGACAGCAAGAAGAGGGGCTGCCGGACGGCAGCCCCTCTCTTTGCAGGCAGACTCAATCGCCTGCCCCGGCAATCTGCCGGATCGTCACGGCGCGCTTGTGCCGGATCGGCTTCCAGCCGACGCGGCGGGCGAACAGGGACGCGATGCAGATCGGAACATAGGTGAACATGAACAGCGGGAATGTGAAGGTGAACAGGATCTTTTTCCACGCAGGGCAGTAGATGCTCCGCCACTCGGTCACGGTCGTGATGGCACCCAGTATGAACACCGTCAGAAACAGCCCGCACAGGATGTTCGCAACAGACAGGAGCAGCGTGGTGACGTTCTGGTCGGTCACGAACCGGTACACCGTCGCGCTGACGTTGACGACTAGTCCCGTTGCCGTCAGGATTGCGCCGGGCGCGATGTTCATGGTCATGTCGTAGCAGGAGAAGCGCCGGGAAATCGCCTTGCGCGGGCGGAATATTCCCCTGATCATGCGCTTGCCGTAGTACCAGAGCACCTGCAGATAGCCGCGTGACCAGCGCATCCGCTGGCGCCACGACTGGGCGAAGGAGGTCGGCTGTTCGTCAAAGAACACGGCACGGGGGCAGTAGCCGATGATTTCGCCGGATGTCACACGGTCGATGGTGAACTGGATATCCTCCGTCAGCAGGAAGAAGTTCCAGCCGCCGCACGCGTGCAGTACCCGCCGCGAGAACAGGAAGCCCGTTCCGGATACGGCACAGCTGCTGCCGAGCGCCATGCGTGCGCCGTTGAGGTAGCGTGCCTCGCGCAGGAACCACAGACCGTATCCGGCGCTGATCCAGTTGTCGCCGTAGTTCTTCGTGTTGCGGTAACTGGTGACGATGCTGTACCCCGCCGAGAAGGTTTTGTTCATTTCGGTAAGGTAGTCCGGACGAAGCAGGTTGTCCGCATCGAACACCAGAAATCCGTCATACTTTTTGACCGGAATGCGTTCCAGTAGCCAGTTGAGTGCATAGCCTTTGCCCACCTTGACCTTGTCCTGCCGCTCGTGGACGAAAGCGCCCCGCGCCCGGCAGACCTCCGCCGTTGCATCGGTGCAGTTGTCCGCGACCACGTAAATGTCGAACAGGTCGGCGGGGTAATCCTGCGCCCGGATGCTGTCGAGCAACTGCCCGATCACCGCTTCCTCGTTCCGGGCGGCAATCAGGAAGGCAAAACGGTTGCGGCGTCCGGAACCGTAAACGCGCGGTCGGCGCAGCCATGCAATCGGGATGTACGCGAACTGGTACGCATAGCACAGGAAGAACAATACCACCAGCAGGCGGTTGAACCATTCAATAAAATCCATATAGGTCAGATGTGGGGGTGTGCCGTTCCTGCGGCTCCGCGCACGGACTGCCGGCGGAGGACAGGGAACGGAAAGGCGACTGCCGCGCGCCGCCCGGCTTGTGCCGGGGCAGTCAGACGCGCGGGGCGCGGGTGAACAGTTGGGAGGGTATCGCGGATTCTTACGGGGTTTCCTTCCCGGATGAAGCCGCCTGGGCGGCATCCGCCGGCGTGTACAGGGGGAAGGTAAGGCGCACCTTGAACAGGTCGCCGTCGATGGCAAGCTGCAGGCTCCCGCCCTGCAGCTCGGTCAGGCTTTGCACAATGGCAAGCCCCAGCCCGGAGCCTTCCGTGTGTCGGGAGGCGTCCCCCCGGACGAACCGCTCCAGCAGTTCCTCGGCAGGGATGTTGAGCGGCTCGGCGGATACGTTGCGGAAGGTAATGACCGCGACCGGTCGGCTCCCGCCCGGAGCGGCAGGATCCAGCCCTGCCCGGGCGTCGAGGTACACGCGGGTGCCCGGCTGGGCATACTTGATGATGTTGTTCATCAGGTTGTCAAAAATGCGCCCGAGGTGCCTGCCGTCTGCCAGCACGGTCAGCGTTTTGTCCGGTGTCTGCACGATGAGATTCAGGTCGTGCGCGTGCAGACGTTCGGCGTACTCCCCCTGCACCTGCTCCAGCAATACGCCCACCTCACAGGGGGCAGGAATCACATTCAGCACGCCGGAGGACGCCTTGGATGCCTCCAGCAGGTCATCAATCAGCTTTTTGAGCCGGGTGCTCTGCCTGTCCAGCACATCAATGTAGGTACACAGGGTTTCGTCCGTGGGGGAGAGTTGCCGGATAAGCTCCACGTAGTTCACGATGGAGGTCAGCGGGGTTTTGATATCGTGGGACACGTTGGTGATAAGCTCGGTGCGGAAATGCTCGCTTTTCATGCGCTGCTCGACCGCGTCGGCAAGCCCCTGCCCGATGCGGTTGAGGTTCTCTGCCGAGACCCGGCAGTCATCCGGCAGTCCGGCGGTGCTCACGCGGTACTCAAACTCTCCCTTTGCCAGATGGGCGGCACCGTCCTGCAGACGGCGCAGTCCCAGCGCGTAGCGGAGCGCGCACGCGCCCAGCACCACCAGCTCCAGAAGAACCAGCAGAAGAAAGATCCCGGCGTACCCATTTACCGTCAGCACATAGCCAACCGACAGATTGAGCGCCAGCAGGACAAGCAGGAGTACGAACGCCCGCCGGACAGGGGGGATTGCCTGCAAGGCGGCGCGCGTGCGGCGGAACAGCCAGCGGAGCGATTGCCCGACAGCCCGCAGGCATATCCAGACAAGCGTATGCCGGAATACCGTTCCCGCTTTGATGCGTACCGCAAGACTCATGGCATACCCGATGAGTAGCAGCATGGCAGGGATGTAAACGGCAATAATCAGCACTGCGGATGCCGAGAACATACTGCCGCCGACCGTCGGCAGTGCGGTCAGCAACAGCAGCAGCATCACCGCCTCCAGCAGACCGACGAAAAAGGTGAACAGGTCAAAGGGAACGCGATCTATCGCGCCCTCGCGCACGCCGTCCTCGCCCGGATGCCTGCCAGCCGCGCTCAGCAGAAAGACCAGGAGGCATATGGAGGCGGCAAGACCGACAAGGCACACCGCCGCGTTCGTAACGCGGTAGCGGCTCAGAAAGAGCAGGCTCCGGTACATTCCCCGATACCATGTGTGCATGGCGCCGGAATCTGCCCAGAGGTGCAGGGTAACGTCTTTGGTCACGGCAGGGTTGTCCGAATCCGGCACCGTAAGTCTCCATTCCAGATGGGACAGTCCCGTCTCGCCCTGATAGTTGCCCGAAAGCACGTTTCCGTCCCCGTCCTTGACCTGGTAGTACAGTCCGCTCCATGCGCGTATCCAGCTGTCCATTCCGTCCGGATCGGACAGGTAGTAGTTCGTTCCGTCATGCATGGCGCGGTCAAGGTAGCTTTCGGTAAGGTCGGCGAGCAGTTGCTCCTGCGATACGCCGTCGTAAATGCCGTACACAGCCGACAGCCCGATGCCCACGCCGGAGACGGCGGTAAGGAAAGCCGTCACGGTCAGCAGGAGAACGGCGGCTGTTTTGACGGCGAGCGAGTACGTCGCGGGGGACCGCCCGTTGCTTCGCGCGGCGCGTATCATGACCGCCCCTCCGCATCCAGCTTGTAGCCCTGCGCCCAGACCACCTTGAGAAACCGGGGCGTTGCCGGGTCTATTTCGATTTTTTCCCGCAGATGGCGGATGTGTACCGCCACGGTGCTGTCTGCGCCGAACGGCTCGTCCTGCCAGACGCGGCGATATATCTCTTTCGGAGAGATCACTTCGCCGGGGCGCCGCAGGAACAGCCGCAGGATTTCGTACTCCGTCGGTGTCAGGCTCAGTGCCTCCCCGTACAGGGAGACGGTGCGCGTGCGCTCGTCTACGGAAAACGCCCCGACGGTCAGTTGTCCGACCGTGCCTACAGGCTGTCCCGTCACGCTGCCCAACTGCGTATAGCGCCGGAGCTGGGAACGGATGCGCGCCATCAGTTCCAGCGGATTGAAGGGCTTTGTCACATAGTCATCCGCGCCGACGGTCAGCCCCAGCACCTTGTCGTTGTCCTCACCCTTGGCAGTCAGCAGGATGACCGGCAGGTTGCAGTGTTCCCGGATGCGCGTCATGGCGGTGATACCGTCCATGACCGGCATCATAATGTCCATCACGACCAGCTGTACCGATTCGCGGCTGACAATCGCGACTGCTTCCTTGCCGTTTGCGGCGGTCAGCACGCGGTAGCCCTCGGCTTCCAGGTATATCCGTAAAGCGGACACGATGTCCGCCTCGTCATCACAGACAAGGATTGTCGGTGTCTCCATACTGTATTTCTGCCCCCTTTCCCGCCAGTGCAGTCAGTATAACAGAAAACTCTTGAATTTGCAAGGGGAATTTGCTTAAAATTCTTTTAAGATTTCGTGCAGGAGGGGTAAAATTTTTCCGACCCGATGTATTATAGCACATTTCTCCGGTTTGTCAATAGTGAAGATTACGGTTCGTGCAGCATCCGCTCGCCTGCGCGCGGGGACACTGCTTGTCAAGATATACAAAACAGGCTTGCACGTTCTTGCGAATATCGTTTTTTTCCTGTCTTTTCAAATCTTATTTCTTGTGGTATAATAGACAATCGGTTATGAATACTCCGCGATGTATATGCGCGGAAAGCTAAGGAAAACGCAACGGACAAAGCCGCGTTTTTCAAGAGATGGGAGTGCAGAAAACAGTGATCCGAAACGATTTGAGAAATGTAGCCATTATCGCCCACGTTGACCACGGCAAAACCACGCTGGTGGACGGACTGCTCAAGCAGGGAGGTATCTACCGGGACAACCAGGAAACCGTGACGTGCGTCATGGATTCCGGCGCGCTGGAACGGGAGAGGGGCATCACCATTCTTGCCAAGAATACCGCTGTTCATTACAAGGGTGTCAAAATCAACATCGTCGATACCCCCGGGCACGCCGACTTCGGCGGCGAGGTGGAGCGCGTGCTGAAGATGGTCAACGGCGTCATCCTGCTGGTGGATGCCGCAGAGGGACCCATGCCGCAGACCCGCTTTGTTCTGCAGAAAGCGCTGGAGCTCAACCATCGCGTCATCGTCTGCATCAACAAGATAGATAAGCCGGACGCGCGTCTCGGCGAAGTGGAGGACGAGATTCTGGAGCTGCTGATTGATCTCGGCGCGAACGACGATCAGCTGGATTCCCCCATGCTGTACTGCTCCGGTCGCGATGGCACGGCATCCCTGTCTCCGGATGAGCCGGGCAAGGATCTGACGCCGCTGTTCGACACGATCCTGAATTACATTCCTGCTCCGGAGGGCGATGAGACGGCACCGCTCCAGTTGCTGGTGTCCTCCATTGACTATAACGATTACGTAGGGCGTATCGGTATCGGACGCATTGAGCGCGGATGCATCAAGGTCAATCAGGATGCCATGATCTGCAACTACCACACGCCGGATGTGCCGCCCAAGCGTACCAAAATCGTGACGGTCATGCAGATTGACGGACTTTCCCGTCGCCCGGTGGACAGCGCCATGGTGGGCGATATCGTGTGCTTCTCCGGTGCGGGCAATGTTTCCATCGGCGATACCGTGACGGCGGTGGACTGCCCGGAGCCGCTGGAGTTCGTCAAGGTCAGCGAGCCGACGCTGGAGATGACCTTCTCGGTCAATGACAGCCCGTTGGCGGGCAAGGAAGGCAAGTTTGTCACGTCCCGCCAGCTGCGCGACCGACTGTACCGCGAACTGCTCAAGGACGTGTCCCTGCGTGTCTCGGACGGCGAGACGACCGATGAGTTCCGCGTAGCGGGGCGCGGCGAGATGCATCTGTCCATCCTGATCGAGACTATGCGCCGGGAGGGCTATGAGCTGACCTGCTCTAACCCCCGCGTGCTGTACAAGGAGATTGACGGGCAGAAGTGCGAGCCTATGGAGCGTGTCACGCTGGACGTGCCGAATGATTACGTCGGTGCCGTTGTGGAGAAGCTGGGTCAGCGCAAGGGTGACCTGGTCGAGATGGTGCCGCTGGGCTCCGGCAACCGGATGCGGCTGGAGTACGTGATTCCCACCCGGTGCCTGTTCGGCTACCGTTCCGAGTTCCTGACAGCCACGCACGGCGAGGGTGTCATGAACACGCTGTTTGAAGGCTACCAGCCCTACCGCGGCGAGGTCGTCATGCGCTTTACCGGCTCCCTGATCGCGTCCGAGGCGGGCGTGACTACCCGGTACGGATTGTACAAGACGCAGGAGCGCGGACAGATGTTTGTTGGTCCGCAGACCGAGGTCTATGAAGGCATGATCGTGGGGGAGAACCCGAAGAATGATGACATTGCCATCAATCCCTGCCAGGAGAAGCACCTGACCGCTATCCGTTCCACGGGCGCGGACGAAAAGCTGATTCTGGTGCCTGCCAAGATTTTCTCGCTGGAGGAAGCCATCGAGTTTATCAAGGATGACGAGCTGATCGAGGTCACGCCCAAATCCATCCGCCTGCGCAAGAAGATCCTGAACACGGATCTGCGCATGAAGGATATGATGCGCCGCCGCCGCGCACTGCAGCAGCAGTAAATCCGCGAAGCGCACGGTTTCGCCCGGTATTTTCGGATTTCGGCAAGGCAAAAATAAATAGAACACAAAAAAGGGGAGCGGTTTTTGCCGCTCCTCTCCCTTTGCCGCGCACGATCGGGCTCCTGCTGTCAGCTTTCCGATGCAGTCACCGGGTGGCAGATCCACGCGGGGATGCCTTCCGACTGCAGTGTGCGGTATGCTGCCCCGGCGCCGCCCCGCGCGAACAGCCCGAACACGCTGGGACCGCTGCCGCTCATGCGGACGCCGCACGCGCCTGCCGCCGTGAGCGCGGCGTGCAGTCCGGCTGCCGTGCTGTGTCGCGGCAGGATGACCGACTCGAACAGATTGAACATATGCGCCCCGATGCCGGGCAGATCGCCATGCGCCAGCGCGGACAGCAGTGCATCCTGCTGCTCCGTGCGTGGTTGGCAGAATTCCGACGCAAAGCCGCCGTAAGCGGCGTCCAGTGCGCGGTAGGCTTCCGGGGTGGACACGCCTTCCCCGGCGCAGGCAATCAGAATATCGCAGTCCGGCAGGGGAGGGCAGGGATTCAGGACATCGCCCACGCCCTCGGTGATGCAGGCGCCGCCCCGGATGCAGAAGGGAACATCCGCCCCCAGCTTTCCGCCCAGCACTTCCAGTTCGGCGGCGTCCAGCGGCTCGCCTGCAAGGCGGTTCAGTCCGCGCAGAACGGCGGCGGCATCGGTGCTTCCGCCTGCCAGGCCTGCCGGGTATGGGATATGCTTTTCGATGTGTACGGTTGCCCGAAGCGCCGTTTTCCTGCCTCCGTCTGCCCGTGTATGGGCAAGGAAAGCCTCCGCCGCGCGGAAGGCAAGGTTGCCCCGGTCGGTCGGGAGTGCCCGGTCGGAGCAGGTCAGTCTGACGCTGTCTTCATCAGCCGGTGACAGGGAGATTGTCACTGTGTCCGCGAGACTGACAGACTGCATGACGCCGGTCAGAAGGTGGTAGCCGTCCGGGCGTCGTCCGGTGATGTCGAGAAACAGGTTTATCTTGGCACACGCCTGCAGCGTCAGGGGAGTATCGTATGTCATAGCCGGATATTTTCCTCCGTTTCGAGAAATTCTCGCAGAATACCCCGCCAGAGCGGGAGTTGTCCGAGGTCGGTTGCACACCGGACGGTCAGCAGTACGCCGTCCAGTGCGAGCAGGGGCGTGCGGGCGGCGCAGAAGGTCAGCTTGCGTGTCAGCTCCGCCGGGGAGGCGTTCCCGCGCAGGCAGAGTGCCGTCCGCACGCCTGCCGGAAATGCAGGCGGTGTATCGCTTTCCTCGGGATCGGTCAGTGCGCACACCAGCACGGGCAGGCGACGCGCATCGGCGAGATAGCGCGCCAGCTGTTCCAGCTGTCCGCACGGACCGGTCAGTTCCAGCGGACGTGCCTGCGCAAGGCACACTTCGGCTGTTTCACGTACATGCTGGGTGAACAGCAGGTCACGCTCCGCCGGAGCAAGCGCCACGCCCGTCTCTTCCCGCCTGCGGCACAGCGCGGCGTGATATGGATCGGGGCGCACGAAAGCGTAGCCGTCCGGCAGCGTCAGCATGAACCGCTTGTCCGGCACGTCAGGTGCTGCCCCCATACGGCGGGCAAGTGCGGCAAGCGTCAGATCGTTTTCCTGCGCATCGGGGGAAATGAACCGTGTCAGATGCCGCCATAGTGCTGCCGGGTCAGGACGCGGATCGTGCCATTCAAACCCTTCTGCCAGCAGCGCAAGAATCCGACGTCGCAGGGGGTGTCCCGGGGCGAGCGGCAGGGCGCGGCACAGCGCCGCAAGCTTATCATAATCCGGTGCGCCGCCGTTCGGGAGCAGTTCCGGCGGTTCCCCGCAGGCGGTCAGCAGGGTTGACATACCGTCGGAGCGCCGGAACAGGTCATAGGGTGAGGCAAAGCGGATGTCCTCCGGGGCATCCGTCCCGACTACATACAGCGCGGTGATTTCCCTCATGTTCTGCATCCTCCGTTCCGTGTCCCCGGCTTGGCGCCGTGTAATGGCTGTGGAAGTATTGTAACACATTTTGCGCCGGATTGCAACACGCGCGACCGCTTTTTTTGTTCGGCAGGTTCTGCCGCAGACGAGATAGATGATACAACAGGAAAGACCTGTACGTTGCGGATGTCCGCAACGTACAGGTCTCTGTTCCTGTCAGATCAATCAGCGGCTACCCAGGGAAGCGCTGATTGGAATGAGGCTTCGGCGGAAGCGTTGCCGATTAAAGCGGCACTTCCTTAGTACATACCGCCCATGCCGCCGCCCATACCGGCACCGGCTGCGGCATTGTCAGCCTTCGGATCCGGCTTGTCGGCAACCACGGACTCGGTGGTCAGAATGACAGAGGCGATGGAGGCGGCGTTCTGCAGGGCAGAGCGTGTGACCTTGGTAGGATCCACGATACCGGCAGAGACCATATCCACGTAGACTTCCTTGTACGCATCGAAGCCGTAGCCCATCTTGCCGGAGCTCATGATCTTATCGACCACGACACCGCCGTCAAAGCCGGCATTCGCGGCGATCTGACGCACCGGCTCCTCCAGAGCCTTCAGCACGATCTTCACGCCGGTCTTTTCGTCGCCCTCAACGGTATCCAGCACCTTGGCGACATCGGCAATGACGTTCAGATATGCCGTTCCGCCGCCGGGGACGATACCCTCCTCGACAGCCGCACGGGTTGCGTTGAGCGCATCCTCAATGCGGAGCTTCTTCTCCTTCATTTCAGCCTCGGTGGCAGCGCCGACCTTGATGACGGCAACGCCGCCAGCCAGCTTAGCCAGCCGCTCCTGCAGCTTCTCGCGGTCGAAATCGGAGGTTGTGGTCTCGATAGCCGAGCGGATCTGGGAGACACGCGCCTTGATGGCATCGCTGTCGCCGTGACCGCCGACGATGATGGTGTTTTCCTTGGTGACCTTGACCTGACGAGCCTGACCCAGCTGAGAAACCTCAACGTCCTTCAGCTCCAGACCCAGCTCGGAGGAAATGACCTCGCCGCCGGTCAGGATGGCGATATCCTGCAGCATCTCCTTGCGGCGGTCGCCGAAACCGGGCGCCTTGACGGCAACGCAGGTGAAGGTTCCGCGCAGCTTGTTCAGAACCAGCGTGGTCAGAGCCTCGCCCTCAACATCCTCTGCGATAATCAGCAGCTTCTTGCCAGACTGCACCAGCTGCTCCAGAAGGGGCAGGATTTCCTGAATGTTGGAAATCTTCTTGTCGGTAATCAGAACCAGCGCATCATCGATGACAGCTTCCATCTTGTCGGTATCCGTCACCATGTAGGGGGACAGGTAGCCGCGGTCAAACTGCATACCTTCAACGACCTCGGAATAGGTCTCGGCGGTCTTGGACTCCTCGACGGTAATCACGCCGTCAGCCGTGACCTTCTCCATTGCATCGGCAATCAGCTCACCGATGACCTCATCACCGGCGGAAATAGTGCCGACACGGGTGATATCCTCCTTGCCGTTGACCTTCTTGGAATTGTTGACCAGCGACGCGACAGCGGCGTCCACAGCCTTCTTCATACCCTTACGCAGAACCATGGGGTTCGCGCCGGCGGTCACATTCTTCATGCCCTCGCGGACGAAAGCCTGTGCCAGCAGGGTAGCGGTCGTGGTGCCGTCACCGGCGGCATCGTTTGTCTTGGTGGCGACCTCCTTGACCAGCGAGGCACCCATGTTTTCCGCCTCGTCCTCCAGCTCGATCTCCTTGGCGATGGTTACGCCGTCATTGGTGATCAGGGGCGAGCCGTACTTCTTGTCCAGCACCACGTTGCGTCCCTTGGGACCCAGGGTGATCTTGACGGTATCCGCCAGTTTATCTACGCCGCGCACCAGCGCGTTGCGGGCCTCAATGCCATACAGAATTTCTTTTGCCATAACAGAATTCACTCCTTTTCGGTTTACACTTGTGAATAATAGTGAAGGGAAGCGCGACCGTTACTCAACGGTTGCCAGAATGTCGTCCTCGGACAGCACCGTGTACTCGACACCATCCAGCTTGACTGCCGTGCCGGCATACTTGCTGGCGATGACCTTGTCACCGACCTTGACGGTCATGGGTGCCACGGCACCGTTATCCGTGACCTTGCCGGGTCCTACGGCGATAACGTCTGCCACCTGGGGCTTCTCCTGCGCGGACGCGGTGAGGATGATGCCGGTCTTGGTCTTCTCCTCGGCTTCCTCAAACTTGATGACCACACGGTTGGACAGGGGATTGAGTTTCATGATTGATTCCTCCTTGACGCTTGACGCTTTGCGATAAGCCTGCCGCTGTACGTTGCACTGCCTGCGCGGCGCGCCCGCGCGGCGGCTGGCGTTAGCACTCGAACTTCATGAGTGCCAACTTACAACGCATATTCTACACCAATTCCGGGAAATGTCAAGGGCTTTTTCTCAATATTCACATATTGTTAACATTTGATGCAGAGCCACCCTTCTGTCCGGCGCGCGGGGCGCATACAATCCTTCCGGAGGGGGGGACGCGGGCATGGATTCCGTCATGACGGTAACATCTTTATTTATTCTTGCTGTGAGCGGGTATTTTGCGGTTCGCCTGCATGGTATGCGTGCCGTCCGTCCGCTCCGACGCCTGCGTACAGCGCTGGCTTCCCGCCGGTCTGGCACGGGCGTTTCCCCGCTGGGCGGAATGTGCATGGCGCTGGCGGGAACGCTGGGTGTCGGGAATATTGCAGGCGTTGCCACCGCCCTGTGGCTGGGCGGTCCGGGGGCGATTTTCTGGATGATTTTCAGCGGTCTTGCGGTCACGGTGCTGAAATATGCCGAGATCGTGCTGGCGATCCGCCACAGGCGGCGGACGGCGAACGGCACGGTGGGCGGCGCACCCTACTATATTTCGGATCTGCTGTTCGCCCGCGGGCACGCCGGAGCGGGGCGCCTGCTGGCGTGCCTGTTTGCATGGCTCTGCCTGCTCAATGCGCTGACCATGGGTTCGGTGCTTCAGATCAACGCGGCGGCGTCCGCCCTGCACGGGGCATTCGGACTGCCGCCGCTGGTGACGGGGCTGACAGCCGCCGGACTGTGCGCTGTGGTCATGAGCGGCGGAGCATCGCGGATTGCCGCGCTGACCGAGCGGCTGGTGCCGTTCATGACGGTCGGCTTTCTGTTGCTCTGCGGTGCCGTTCTGATCCTGCGTCGGGAGCGTCTGCCGGACGCTGTGGCGGCGATCCTGCGTGAGGCGTTTTCCCCGGCGAATGCCGGAGCGGCTGCCGGAGGCGGCGTGGGCGGCTTCCTTTTGACGCGCGCGGTGCGCGTGGGGGTCATGCGCGGGCTGGTGTCCAATGAGGCAGGATGCGGCACGGCGCCCATGGCGCATGCGGCGGCTGACACCGACAGCCCGGCGACGCAGGGCGTTCTCGGGATGCTGGAGGTCTTTGTGGACACCGTTCTTCTGTGCAGTATCGCGGCGTTGACTGTCCTGGTCGGCGACACCGGCTATACAGCCTTCGGCGCGGACGGAGCTGCCTGCGCACGCGCCGCCTTCACCTCGGTGCTTGGTAACTGGGCTGGCGGTGTGTTCGGCATATCGGTGTTTCTGTTCGCGCTTGCCAGTGCCTTCTGCTGGGCGCATTACGGCATGACCTGCGTCGGATATCTGCGTGCCCGCCGTCCCGGCACCGGACTGTGCTGGCGGATGCTGTTCACCCTCGCTTTCTGCTCCGCCCTGATTTTGGGCGCGCTGATGGCGCCCTCCCTCGCGTGGACGCTGGCGGATGCGGCAATCGCCGCCATGACTATGCTGAACCTCTCCTGCCTGCTTCTCGGCGCCCATGAAATAGCCGCTGCACGTTGACTATCGGCAATCCGGAGGCAGGTCCCGCCATACGGCAGTATCATATCTCACCGTGAATTCCCGAAGTAAATTCCACTGTGAAATTTACTTCGGGAATTCACTATACTTTTACCACCACCCCAATATTTCAAAAAGCTCTTGACAAATGCGCGGAAGTGTGCTATAATCTGTAAAGCGTTTTGCTTTACACCCTTGCGGTGTGAAAGGACGGTTTCACGGTATGTTTGAAAAAAACCTTGAAGTGGGACTTTTGCTGGACTTTTACGGAGACATACTGCCCGAACGACGGCGTGAAATGATCGAGTTGTACTATAATGACGATTTATCGCTCGCCGAGGTCGCGGAGCAACTGGGCGTGACCCGGCAGGCTGTGCGCGAAACTGTCAAGAAAACCGAAACCGAATTGTATTTCTATGAGGAAAAGCTGGGGCTGCTGCGGCGGTTCACCGAAGCGCAGACCTGTGCCGGTCGCATCCGTGCCCTCTGTGAGGCGGAGAAGGACTGCGTCTCGCCGGCGCTGCGCGAGGCGATCGACAGGCTGTGTGATGCCGTCGGTGCCGGGTAACGCGGCTTTTCAGGTAACACCGCACCCGGTGCACGGGTGCCCAGGGAAGGGAGGCGCTGTGCCATATGGCGATGTTTTCAAGTCTCAGCGAGAAGCTGGAGAATGCGTTCAAAAAATTCCGCAGCCGCGGTAAATTGACAGAGGCAGACGTCAAGGCGGGGATGCGCGAGATAAAGCTCGCCCTGCTGGAGGCAGACGTCAACTTCAAGGTTGTCAAGGACTTTGTCCGCATCGTGTCCGAACGCGCGGTGGGGACGGAGGTCATGGAATCCCTTATGCCCGGACAGCAGATTGTCAAGATCGTGGACGAAGAGCTGACCCGCCTTATGGGCGGCTCGCAGTCCAAGCTCGAAATTGCGCCCAAGCCGCCGACGATTGTCATGATGGTCGGTCTGCAGGGCGCCGGTAAAACCACCCACGCCGGCAAGCTTGCGGGTATGTATAAGAAGCAGGGCAAGCGCCCGCTGCTGGTCGCCTGCGACGTGTACCGTCCTGCCGCAATCAGGCAGTTGGAGGTGCTGGGCGAGAAGCTGGACATCCCGGTGTTCCAGATGGGCGACAGGGAAGACCCTGTCCGCATTGCCGCCGAGGGCGTGAAGCTCGCCGAACAGAAGGGCTACGACATGGTGTTCATAGACACCGCCGGACGGTTGCAGATTGATGAGGCGCTGATGAATGAGCTGATCCGCATCAAGCAGACCGTCAAGCCGACCGAGATCCTGCTGACGGTGGATTCCATGATCGGGCAGGAATCGGTCAATGTTGCGGAGACGTTCAATAATCTGCTGGATATCACGGGCGTGATTCTGACCAAGCTGGACGGCGATACGCGAGGCGGTGCGGCTTTGTCTATCCGCTATGTTACCGGTAAGCCCATCAAGTTCGTCGGTATCGGCGAGAAGCTGGACGCCATTGAGCCGTTCTATCCGGACCGGATGGCGAACCGCATTCTCGGCATGGGCGATGTGTTGACGCTTATCGACAAGGCACAGCAGCAGTTTGACGAGAAGAAAGCCGCCGAACTGGAGCAGAAAATACGCCAGTCCACCTTCACGCTGGACGACTACCTGGATCAGTTCGAGCAACTCAAAAACATGGGTTCGCTGGAGCAGCTCGCCGGCATGATCCCCGGCGTCAAGCCCGGCGCACTCAAGGACGCGCAGATTGACGAGAAGGCGCTGGCACACCAGCAGGCTATCATCCGCGCCATGACCGCCGACGAACGCCGACGCCCCGATATCGTGCTCAACGCCAGCCGCAAGAAGCGCATCGCTGTCGGAAGCGGTACCACGGTGGAGGAGATCAACAAGCTGCTCAAGCAGTTCGAGCAGATCCGCAAGCTGATGAAGCAGTTTACCGACATGGGCGGCAAGCCCGGCAGAAAGGGGCGCCCCGGCAGGGGGATGCGGTTCCCGTTCTGAGGTATTCCATTCTGAAACTTTCATGCCGCCCCAGGGCGGAGGAAGCTGAAATCAATAAAACACTTTCTGGAGGAACAAAACAATGGTTAAGATCAGACTGACAAGAACCGGAGCCAAGAAGGCTCCCAGCTACCGTGTGGTTGTGGCGGACAGCCGTTACCCCCGCGACGGTCGCTTCATCGACATCATCGGTACCTACAACCCCATGGTAACGCCCGCCGAGGTCAAGCTGGACGCCGATAAGGCGAAGGATTGGCTCTCCAAGGGAGCTCAGCCCACCGAAACGGTTAAGTCCCTGTTCAAGAAGAACGGCATCCTCGCCTGATCCTCTCCGGGTACACCCTATGGCAGAGCTTCAGACGACACTCCGCGACATAGCTGCCGCTATCGTGGATCATCCGGATGAGGTTGCCGTCACGTGCGAGGAAACCGAGGACTCCGTGACCTTGACCCTGAGCGTCGCCCCTGACGATATGGGCATGGTCATCGGACGCCACGGGCGCATTGCCAAGGCAATCCGTACCGTAATCAAGGCAGCCTCCGCCAACTGCGGGAAGCGCGTCAACGTCGATATCCGCTGATCCGCTCGCAAGGCGGCGCCGCACGGGCTCCGTGCCGGCACGGTCGCTTCACAACAAAAAACACCCGTCTGATTCCGGGAATCAAGGATTCCTCGAATCAAAGATTCATCGAATCAAAGATTCGTGGAATCGAAGATTCATGGAATCAAGGACGGGTGTTTTTTGCATTCTGCCTTGTACGGCGTTCAGCGCCGGGTCAGCTCCGTGTAGGGACGTTCCCGCTCGATGCACTTGTAGCCGGGGCGCATGATCTTGCCGGAGGACAGGATTTCCTCCATGCGGTGCGCACACCAGCCTGCCGTGCGGGCAATGGTGAAGAACGGCGTGTACATCTCGGTCGGGATGCCCAGCATCCGGTATACCAGACCGGAGTAGAGATCGACATTGGCGCAGATATCGTGATGCTTGCCCTTGTACGTGTTGAAAACCTCCGGCGTCAGACGCTCTATGGATTCCAACAGTTCGAAATCCTCGCCGTAGCCTTTATCCTGCGCCAGTTGGCGCGCGTAACGCTTGAGCATGACGGCGCGGGGATCGGACTTGGTATAGACCGCGTGCCCCATGCCGTAGATCAGCCCGGATCCGTCGTTTGCCTTGCCCTTCAGGATGCGAAGCAGGAATTCGGACAACTCGTCGTCGTTGTGCGGGTCGCGGACGTTTGCTTTCACGCAGTCGAACATCTCCTGCACCTTGATGTTCGCGCCGCCGTGCAGGGGACCCTTCAGTGCGCCAATCCCTGCCGCAATAGCGGAATAGGTGTCGGTTCCGGTGGAGGACAGCACACGCGTGGCAAAGGTGGAGGCGTTTCCACCGCCGTGCTCGGCGTGGATGATGAGGCACAGATCCAGCAGATGCGCCTCCTCCGGCGTGTAGCTCTTGTCGGGGCGCAGGATGCGCAGGAAATTCTCCGCCGTGGACAGCCCGTCGCGCGGATTATGCAGGTTCAGCGATTTGTTGAAGAAGGTGTTGCGGTAGACAGCGTATGCCTGCCCCGCAATGACGGGCAGGCGCGCCACCAGCTCCATGGATTGCCGCATCATATTTTCCAGTGAGGTATCGTCCGGATTGTCGTCGTAGGCATACAGCGACAGGACTGCAACCTCCAGCTTATTCATGATGGAACGCGACGGCGCTTTCATGATGATATCCTCGGTGAAGCGGGGCGGCAGATGGCGCAGTATTGCCAGCACATCGGCAAATTCCTGCAACTCCCAGCGCGTGGGCAGGTGCCCCATGAACAGCAGGAAGGCGCACTCCTCAAACCCGAAGCGTCCCTCCGCGATGCAGCCTTCCAGCAGGTCGCATATATTGTACCCGCGGTATTCCAGCACGCCGTCAACCGGGCACTTTTCACCCTCGTTGACCACATAGCCGTGCGCATTGCCGATGCGGGTCACGCCGGCGGTCACGCCGGTTCCGTCCGGCTCACGCAGTCCGCGCTTGACCTTGTAGCTGTCAAATGCGGCGGCGGGGATTGTGTAGGCGGTGCGGCACGAGTCCAGCAGATCGCGGAACTCGCTCTCGGTTTTTTCCTCTGCGTCCGGCGGCAGCTGGCAGTATTTCAAGGTGGATTCCAATGACATGAGCGTGACCTCCTCTCGCCGCGCGTTTACGGAATATGGCGGCGTGTAGTAAGTGTATAGACATACAGTATACCACACATCGAGCTGATTTGCAAGACGTGCTTGCGATAATTTCAAAATATTTCACATTTTTACGGCAGTTCCTGAAAATAACGATGCGATTTGCATTTTTCAAATCAGAATCCGGCATGGAAAGGCGAAGAACTGGTGGCACACTTGCAAATCCATGCATAAAAACACGAATCGAAACCAACAAGCAAGGGGCGCACCCGGATTCCGGATGCGCCCCTTGCTTGTATAGCCGTGAATTTAGAGCGGTAAGCGATAGGACGGAAAGATTACTTGTTGCCGCCTGCCAGCTTTTCAATCTCGGCAGCGAAGTCCTCTTCCTTCTTCTGGATGCCCTCGCCCTTTTCAAAGCGGTACATCTCAGCGACAACGATCTTGCCACCCAGCTCCTTAGCGGTCTTTTCGATGTACTGACCGACCTTCATGCTGTCCTCCAGGAAGTACTCCATGTCGAGGAGGCAGTTGTTCTCATAGAACTTGTTCAGGCGACCGACAGCCATCTTTTCCTTGATGGCGTCCGGCTTCTGGGACAGGGCGGGATCGTTCTCGATCTGCGCACGGACGATGGCAGTCTCTGCCTCCAGAACGCTGGCGGGAACCTGATCCCGGTTAATATAGGGGGTGGTGTACGCGCCGACCTGCAGGGCGATGTTCTTGGCGAACTGGGCAAAGCCCTCCTTGTCCGCTACATCCGTGTCGAACCGGACGATAACGCCGATGGAGCCGATGCCGTGAATATACGTGCTGGTGATACCCTCGGTTACGGCAAAGCGGCGGATGCTCAGCTTCTCGCCGATCTTGAAGATCATCTCCTTCAGCTTCTCGTCAACGGTGCAGTCCTCGCAGGCATACTTGCAGCTCATCAGAGCCTCCACGTCAGCGGGCTTGTTTGCGATGATGGTCTTGAGCAGGTTCTTGACGAACTCGCGGAAGAGCTCGTTCTTGGCGACAAAGTCGGTCTCGGAGTTGACCTCGATGATGGCGGTGGTATCACCCTCCTTCATCACATCGACCAGACCGTCTGCCGCGATGCGGGTCGCGATCTTGGACTGAGCCTTCAGCTCGCCCTTCTCGCGCAGGATCTTGACAGCGGCTTCCATATCGCCGTCCGCCTCAACCAGTGCCTTCTTGCACTCCATCATGCCGATGCCGGTCTTTGCGCGCAGCGCGGCGACATCCTTAGCGGTAATAACAGCCATGTTTCTCTATTCCTTTCTGCTTATATCGGTATCGGGGCGACCGGATTACTCTTCGTCAGCGGGCTTCTCGGCAGGAGCCTCGGCTTCAGCCTCTGCCTTGGCGGTCTCCTCGCCCTGGCGACCCTCGATCACGGCGTCAGCCATGACGGAGGAAATCAGCTTGATGGCGCGGATTGCGTCGTCGTTACCGGGGATCACGTAGTCGGCGTCATCGGGGTCGCAGTTAGTATCAACGATAGCGATGACGGGAATGCCCAGCTTCTTCGCCTCCAGAACGGCGATGTGCTCCTTGTGGGGGTCAACGATGAAGATGGCATCCGGCAGGCGCTCCATGGTCTTGATACCGCCCAGGTTCTTCTCCAGATCGAAAATTTCCTTCTGCTTGGCGGCGACTTCCTTCTTGGGAAGCAGATCGAAGGTGCCGTCCTCCTGCATCTTGTTCAGGGTGTTCAGCCGGTTGATAGAGCGCTTGATGGTCTTGAAGTTGGTCATCATGCCGCCCGGCCACCGGACGTTGACGTAGTACATACCGCAACGCTCCGCTTCCTCGCGGATCGCCTCGGCAGCTTGCTTCTTGGTGCCGACGAACAGCAGGGTGCCGCCGTTTGCGGACAGGTCACGCACGAAGTTGTACGCTTCCTCAAACTTCTTGACGGTCTTCTGCAGGTCGATGATGTAGATGCCGTTTCTCTCCGTGAAGATGTACTCCTGCATCTTGGGGTTCCAGCGTCTGGTGTGGTGTCCGAAATGGACGCCGGCTTCCAGCAACTGCTTGATGGTTACGATAGACATTTCATGTCCTCCTTCGGTTTTCCCACCACAGGGGCACAGGCGTACCGATCCCGGCAACATCTGCCGGAACACCGGGCGAGCCGACTGCCGCTGTGTGCGTAATATTTTTTGCTGTCACAGACAGGACGCCTGCGCAACAGGAGAATTATACCACACTGTACCCTGCTCCGCAAGAGCAGACTTGAAAAATTTACACTTTATTTACGTTTGCGCTGGCTGCCTGCGCTGCCGAGATCCCAGCCAGATGCCCGGTCGAGAAAGCAATCTGCAGATTGTAGCCGCCCGTAGTGGCATCGACATCCAGCATCTCACCTGCGAAGTACAGCCCCGGGCAGAGCTTCGACTGCATCGTGCGGGGATCAACCTCGCGGACGTCCACACCGCCGCGCGTCACGATTGCCTCTGCCAGCGGGCGGAATCCGATCGGTTGCAGCTCCAGTCCTTTCAGGACGCCGATCAGTGCGCGGCGCTCCTCGCGCGTCACATCGTGAACCTTCTTGCGGAAGGGAATGCCGGACAGCTCTGCCACCGGCTGGATTGCCTTTTGCGGCAGGAGATCGGACAGCGCATTGATGAAGTCACGGTTGGAGAATTTTGAAAAATCCGCTTGGATGCGCGCATCCAGTGCAGCCTCGTCCAGCGCGGGCTTGAGGTCGATGCGCAGGCGGTAGCGTCCCGCGCGGACGCCCGACGCATCGGTCATATGCGCCGATGCCGTCAGCACAAGGGGACCGGTAACGCCGAAATGCGTGAACAGCATTTCGCCCATGTCCTCGTATAGAACCCGGTTGCCATGCGCCGTATCCAGCACGCGCAGGCGCACGTTGCGGAGTGACAGGCCCATCATGCGCCGGCAGATATCCCCGTCGCACACAATCGGAATCAGTGACGGTGCGGGCGGCAGAACCGTATGCCCCACGGACTCTGCCAGTCGATACCCGCCTCCGTCCGACCCCGTTATGGGGTAGGAGCAGCCGCCGGTGCAAAGGATGACAGTATCTGCCGGGATCAGGCGCTCTCCGATCCGCACGCCGGCGATGCGCGGCGCTGATTCCTCCCCTTCTACCAGCGCGAGCCCGGTCACGAGCCCGGTTTGGTTGCGGACGCCTGCCGCCCGGCAGGTGCGGACGAGCGCGTCCACGATGTCGCCCGCACGGTCGGACACGGGGAAGACACGCCTGCCGCGCTCGACCTTCAACGCAACGCCGCACCCCTCAAAGAAAGTCCGGGTGTCCTGCGTGTCGAAGCCGGACAGGGCGCTGTACAGGAAGCGGGGGTTTGTCAGTACGTGCCGCAGAAACTCTTCGCGGTCACAGTCGTTGGTGACGTTGCACCGCCCCTTTCCGGTGATGCGGAGCTTGCGGCAGGGGCGGTCTCCGCGCTCCAGAAGGAGCACGCCGCCGTCCGGCTCACCCGCGGCCTGCAAGGTTTGGGCGGCGGCGATTGCCGCCATCATGCCGGCGGCACCGGCGCCGACAACCAGCACGCGCGGTCGGTCGGTCATACCTTGATATCCCCCTCGGCAGTCGATTCCGGACTCTTGTCGTACACGTCATAGTGATCCCATATCTCTTCCAGCCGATGCAGGCGGTCGTTCACGTCCGCCTCCTTGGCACGCGAAATGGCGACCAGCAGAGCATTGATAATGCTCATCGGCGCGACCATGGAATCGGCGAAGGAAGCCATATCGCTCTGCGCGACCAGTACGTGATCCGCGTCGGCGGCAATGGGCGCCTCTGCGGTGTCGGTCAGCGCGACCACCCGCGCTCCGGCACCCTTGGCGAAGGTTACGGCGTTGATAACGCGCTTGGAATAGCGCGGGAAGCTGATGGCAATCATGACGTCCCCGGCTCCGATATCCATGATCTGCTCGAACAGCTCACTGCCGGAGGTTGTTTCAATGAGGCGGACGTTGTTGAAAACCATGCGCAGGTTGTAGTTTAAGAAGCCTGCCAGTGTTGCGGAGGAACGCACGCCGATGATATAGATGCGCTTGGCGTTCACCAACGCGTCCACCGCACTGCTGAAGGCGCTTTGGTCGATGCCCTCCAGCGTTCTGCGTATCTTGTCCATGTCTCCCAGCAGAACCTTTTCCAGCACGTTGCCGTTTCCGATGAGATGGTTGGTCACTTCCATGCGCTGGAACGAGGTCAGCCGTGTGCGGATCAGCTCCTGGAGCGCCTTCTGAAATTCCGGGTACCCGGCATAGCCCAGCTCGATGACGAACCGCACCACGGTGGATTCGGAGACGCTGACCTCGTGTCCCAGTCTGGCGGCGGTCATATACGCCGCCTTGTCGTAATGCTCCAGCAGGTAGCGCGCGATCTGGCGCTGTCCCTTGGAGAAGCCGTCCATGTTTTCCCCTATGGTGCGAAGAATGTCCTTTTTCATGTCCTTGCGACTGCTGTTACGCGACGCCTCTCCCCTTTGCGCTTACTGCCCGGAGGGAAGCCGGCTGCCCGCGTCCTTTCCACAGATTTGACAGCCCGCCGCATTTCCCGGAAGGGGAGCGCCGGTCGGACTGCATACAGAATGCATTATAGCATACAAAAACGGAAAAGTCAATGGTAATATTTAAGGCATTACCGCGCAATCCACGCATGGCACACTTGCTTGCGTCTTTTCCGTCATACTTCACAAAAATCCTTGTCAGTAGCTCTACTACAGCCTGCGAATTTTTGTATTGTCTGACGAAAAATCCGACTGCGCAATTGCACCATCGGAATTGCGCGGTAATGCCTTAACTTTTCGGCGCGCGGGCGGTGGGCAGAGCCGGCGAAGCAATGAAATAAAGTCAAAAACGTCCCCTTCCCCGGTGGGGGGAAGGGGACGGATGGGTGGGGCGGAATAGCCCTTGATGCGGCAGGATAGTCCGGCAACGCAGCCGGGCGTGCCGCCCCACCCGCTTACCGTGCTCCGTTTCCGTCTGCCGCATCCGTAAGGGATGTGTTGACGAAACAGTAGCGGTCGGTGTAATAGCCACCGGAGTAGCCGTTCCAGATGCACGGCTCGTTGTAGAAGGCCGGCGGTGCAACGGCGTACAACTCGCCGCCTACATGGTGGTGCGGTCCGAGCAGATTGCGCAGATTGTTGACCAGTGTCAGCTCCAACGTGTTGGCACCCGCGTGCAGGTACGGCGTCAGATCGACCTCGTAGGGCGCCCACAGAACCCGGGTGACCTCCTGCCCGTTGACACGGACGCGGATGGCGTTGATGCCCTGCTTGCGGAAGACCAGCCGCCGGGCGGTGTCGCCCTCCTTCAGCGTCAGCTCGCGCCGGACAGTCAGCTCGCCCGCAAAGAACAGGTAGCCCTGCCGCTCGATATGCTCCAGCGTGATCTCGCGGCGCGGCGCGACCAGACGGAAGGTGCCGTCAAAGAAGCTGGCGTCGTGTGGGATGTCCTCAAAACTGCCGATGCCGTCAATGCCGAAGTCCCCGACAAGGTACATTGCCTCAATCTCCATGTCATAGGTCAGCTTGTTCTTTTCACTCTCAAATATACGGCTCTTTTCAATGTTCTCGTACACCTCGTCCGACTGCCGGAACAGTACGTGCGTCTCAATGACATTCTCGCCAGGCTTCATGAGTCCCGAAATGTCCAGCTTGCGGAAGGAATGATCGCGGAAGAATCCGCAGTCGGTCCGGTCAACCGGCTTGCCGTTGACCGTGATGTCGAAAATTTCCGGTGTCTCGCAGGCAAGGAACAGCTTCTCCGGCACGTAATCTGCCAGCACCGTGAAGGCACAGCGGATATCCACCGGTTCCTTACGGTCGAGCGCACGGGAACCGACGTTCAGGATGTAGCCGTTCTCCTCCTGCAGCACGCCGTCAAACCAGTAGGAGCACTTGTCCAGCGTCAGCGCATTTTCGGTCGCGGACGCAACCGTCCACTTGCCGGCAAGCGTCAGCGCGGCAGGCAGAGCCGGCGCGGGATCGGGGGCGACCGCATGCGGTGTTCCGTCGTCGATGACTACAAGGCTGCCCCACGCCGGGAAGGTGTACTGCCCGAAGAAGGGCTCCAGCTCACCGGTCACGATGTTGAGCACCTTGCCGCCGCACCGGATGTCGGCATGCTGTGCTTCGGCGGTGGAGTTGACGAAGTAGTGCATGGTAAAGCCCTCGCCCGGGAAGCGACGCAGGGTATAGGTAACGGCGGGGTTGTTGATGATGGGGTTGTCCGGCAGGGCATCCGCCGTGACGACCTGCCCGCCGTTTTCACGGAATTCCCTGAGCAGGCGCTCGGTGTTCTCCAGGAACGCGATGTGCGGCGGCAGGATAACCTTCCGGTAGCGCATCTCGCCGATGACCAGCGTGTCGCCCTCCACGCGCCCGTGGCGCTCCATCAGAAGCTCGTCGCCCAGATGGAAGGGAATGTGCTTGCGATCCAGCTCGTCCATGATATTCAGCAGGGCAAGGTTGTAGCTGCCAAGACCTTCGTTTTTGGCGTTGTCGTAGCATATCCACGCGGACGTCTGCGTGTGCATGACCAGCGTGTCCACCGCGACTTCGCCGCGTGCCAGCAGCATCCCGACGCGGGACATGGCGTCATTGAACACCTTGTAATCTGCCCACCAGGGCTGCTGGCAGTACATGGCAGGCGGGTAATCGCGCTTGCGGATGCCGCGCAGGGAGTATCCCTCCAGATGCTGGCACATCAGGTTGATACCGCGAACCATCATCCATTCGTAGTTCCGCTTCAGCTCGTCATGCCCGACATTATGCCCGCACAGGGCGAAGGTCTCGGACAGGATCTGCCGCTTTCCTGTCTGGGCGGCAGCAGAGGCAAGCTGTGCCTGCGTCAGGCAGCGCCCGATGTCGCGTCCCAGCCAGTCCATGCCGGGAATATCGAAGTATTCGTAATGTGGCATGCACGCACCGTTGGATACCAGCTGTGACTCAAAGGACTCCTCCAGCACAAGGTGCCCGGTAAATTTCAGCCCATGCGCGGCGCACCAGTCGTGTATCTGCTTCATGAAGTTGCGGGAGAACAGCTCGGTGATCAGCTTCCAGAACCGCATCCGGGTGGTCTTATAGTCTCCCTGAGGAAGGAACAGCTCGATCAGGCGGTCGTAGATCGGCTCTCCGTATGCTTTCTCATACTCGGCAGGCAGGGTCAGGCTCCACGGGATGCCGTTGCGGGAAATCTGCGGCTCGTCCGTGAAGAAGCCGTCAAAGTCGGTTCCGTACTTTTCATAGTACGGTTCGTATATTTCATGCAGGAAATCCGCGATGACCTCCCCGTCCAGGGTATCCACGTAGAAGGGGTTGACATCATAGTAGAAGCAGTAGTTCTCAAAACAGCTGATGACGCGGGGACCGCGCGGATCCTCCAGATCAGGGGTAAAGGTCTTGATGCGCAGGTACTTCTGCTGGAATTTCTCCCCCTTGCCGTTGACTTTCCCGCCGCCGAAGCCGGAGGGCCAGCCATTCTCGTCGTATGCCCATGCGTGCATACCCTTCTTTTTTGCTTCATCGATGCAGGCGCCGACGTTCTCAAACCACTCATTGCCCATATACTCGGTCTGCAGACCGCCCCGGGCGTGCATGAAGAAGCCGCCGATGCCGGCGTCCGCCATCAGATCCACCTGCCGGATCGATTCGGGGACGCTGAGCTTTTCATTCCATGACCAGAACGGTACCGGACGGTACTCGTTGCCTACTGTCTTGAAATCCATTCTGTATCTCCTCTCGTTTTTCGTGACTGTTCCGCGCGGTGCATCGCGCGGTTTCATTATACCATGTGTGTGCGCGTTCGTCAAGGGGCGCTTTGCATATTCACGTGAGATACGATAAAAAGCCCCGCCGTGCCAAAGGCACGGCGGGGCCACGGATTCAATCAGAGTCCTTACTGTCCTTGTCCTTGCGGTCGCGCGCCTGCTTTTCCGCCGCCTTGCGGGCAGCTTCCTGCTTGCGTTCACGAAGCTCCTTGCGCGTGGGACGGTCGGAGGCAGGCAGCTCCGGTGTGGACAGACCGGTCAGATGCCAGTCCTTGACTCCGGCGATGTACCCGACCGTGGACACCAGCAGGGCAGGCAGAGGCAGGAGAAAGTACGCCCACCAGCAGTTGTTCAGTGAGATGCTGCCGACCTTGATCAGCGTGTATACACCCTGATACATCCCGTTGAGAAACATCGCGGCAAAGCGAGCCATGCCGGCGTTTCCGCCGGGCAGGAGCGAGAGCAACGTCACAACGCCTGCCAGAACAAGATTCAGACTGTTGGCAAGCAGGGAGATCAGCGCTCCGATGAAAGGGCGAAACGGGAGCTTGCCCAGCTCAACGGAGGTTCTGTCCTTGGCGCCGACCCGCTGCGCTACGCCGTAAATCAGGGCGAGATAGAACAGGATGGACGCAAGGCTGAAGACCAGCAGCAACGTGTCGTTTTCCATCTGAACCGCCGTCAGCGCCAGACAGAAACCGAACAGGGATATGGCGAACTGGTCAAGAAACATCCGCATACTGTCGTAGGAGTAGCGGGAGAAAAACTGCTTCATGTGTATATGTGCCTCCGTGGAAAGGGTATCGTTTCGGAAATCGGTCAGCCTCTATTATAGCGAAAAAGTGTGACCAAATCAACCGCGGAAGACAATATTTACAGTTTATCCACTGAAAATGCACAATCTGTTGCCTTTTTCGGAAAAGCTCTTGCTTTTTCCGCTTAGGTCGGGTATAATGAAGGCATGATAAAAATCCCGCGTGTGCGGGATCCGGAAGGAGGAGCAGACCGTGCGCCATGAGATCGAAGTGAGCGAATTCTCTGCCGTCATACAGGAGTTCGCCGCATATAAATCAGCCATTCAGGGCTGTTCGCAACGCACGGTGGAGGAGTACCTGCTCGACCTGCGCACATTTTTCCGGTACCTGCTTTGCCGGGAGGACGCCGAGGTGCTGAATGACCCCGAGCGCTTTGCCACCGTCAGTGTCCTGCCGGTGGATCTGGAATACCTGCGCACGGTCACGGCGGATCAGATATACGCCTTCCTGATCTACGCCGACTCGGTGCGCGAAAACCGTTCCTCTGCCAAGGCACGCAAGCTGTCCTCCATCAAGGCACTGTTCAAGTATCTGGTCAACAAGCGCGGCTACCTTACCGTCAACCCTGCTGCCAATATCGATTCCCCCAAAAAGAAAAAGGCACTTCCCAAGTACCTGACGCTGGAGGAATCCGTCACGCTGCTCGAAACCGTTGCCGCAGACCGCGATTCGCCCCATCGGGTGCGTGATTATGCCATCCTGACACTGTTTCTCAACTGCGGAATGCGTGTAGGCGAGCTGGTCAGCATCAATCTGCAGGATATTGATCCGCAGTTGCGCTCGTTGCGCGTGGTGGGTAAGGGCAACAAGGAGCGCGTCATTTACCTCAACGATGCCTGCGTCGCCGCCCTGACTGCCCACCTTGCCGAGCGACTGGATCCGGCAAACGGAAAGGTGACGGACAGGGCGCTGTTCCTCAGCAACCGGGGCACGCGCTTCAGCGACAAGGGGGTACAGCATATGGTGTACAAGTACCTCGCCGCCGCAGGACTGGGAGCGCGGCGGCTGTCGGTGCATAAGCTGCGCCATACCGCCGCTACGCTGATGTACCAGTCCGGCGCGGTGGATATCCGGGTGCTCAAGGACATCCTGGGGCACGAGCAACTCAACACCACGCAGATATATACCCACCTGACCAGCCGGAGCATGGAGGAAGCCATGCGGCATAACCCGCTTGCGGGGATGATGCCGACATCCCCTGCATCCGGCGCGGCGCAACAGCCGGACGAGCCCGACGCAGATGCCGCCGATCCGTCCGACCGAAAGGAGTGATCCCCGTGACAGATACGTATACACCAGCCGATACATCCGCCGGAACAGCGCTGGACAGCCTGCGCGGGCGTTGTGCGGACTGCCGGGCGTGTCCCCTGTGGGAAACACGCACCAAATCCGTGTTCGGCGTGGGTGACTCCCGTGCGCGCCTTATGTTCGTAGGCGAGGCGCCCGGCGGCGAGGAGGACAAGACCGGCATTCCGTTTGTGGGTGCGGCGGGAAAACTGCTGGACCGATACCTGTACGCGGTGGGCATTGCGCGCGAGTCGGTGTACATTGCCAACATTCTCAAGTGCCGCCCGCCGCATAACCGTGACCCGTTGCCCGCCGAGGAGGATGCCTGCATTGGTTATCTGCGTGAGCAGGTCAGGCTGATTGATCCCGCACTGATCGTGTGCCTGGGGCGCATTGCAGCCATGCGGCTGATCCGACCGGATTTCCGCATCACGCGGGAGCATGGGATATTCGTTCAGCGGGGAAAGTATTGCATGACCGCCGTGTACCATCCGGCGGCACTGCTGCGCGATGCCTCAAAAAAGGAGGATATGCTGGCGGATATGGAACGCGTCCGGGAAAAACTGGACGCACTGGGCGGGGCGTGAGCGGGCATCCGGTCAGCCGCCTGCCAGTTGCCGGTATTTTCGTCGGGTTGCTTCGCCGCCGCGAAGATGGCGCTCCTGCTTGTTGGTCGCCAGCACGCGGCTGACCTCGTCGTACAGCGCACGATCCACGTGTCGCAGTATCTCGGTCACATCCTTATGTACCGTGCTTTTGCTGATGCCGAACCGTTGCGCCGTCGCCCGCACCGTGGCACGGTTCTCTACCAGATACGACGCCAGCACCACGCACCGTTCCCGGTCGGATTCCCTGTTCATCATGTCAGCCTCCCCTCCCTGCCGGGTATGCCGCCGGCGGGCTTCTTGCTGAAAATGTATGCGACAGCGACCGAAAATATATCTTCAAAACCGCGAAGGTCAAGTATTGAAAGGAATTATACATGAGTACATCCGTACCTGAAACCGCCCTGCTTGAGGGCATGACTGCCATATCCGCCGTTCTGGATCCTGCCGTTCGCGCCTTCAACGACCGTCAGGTGCTGGAGGTGTACGCCGACCGCGAGCGTGCGCAGCGCAAGCCGCGAGAGCTGGCGTTTTTGCGCGCGCGGGGAAGGGAACTGGGATTTCCGGTGACGCTGGTCGGCGCGGACGAGCTGGACGCCATGACGGCTGGCAAAACGCACGGCGGCTTTGCCGCACGCTGTTCCGGGCGAACGATTCCGGGGCTGGAAGCCTGTCCCGATGCGATACGCCGGGATGGCTTTTACGTCCTGCCGGAGGGGATTGAGGATCCGTACAATTTTGCATATACCCTGCGCTCCCTGTACGCCGCCGGGGCGGACGGCGCAATTCTGCCGCCACGCAACTGGATGAGTGCGGCGGGAATCGTTGCCAAATCATCGGCTGGTACCTCGGAAAAGCTCCCGCTCTTTTCCTGCGACCCGCCCCGGGCGGCGGAGTTGTTCCGGTCGTGGGGGTTCCGCGTGATCTGCGCGGGCATCCGCGATTCGGTCGATCTGTACGAGGCAGACCTGCGCCTGCCGCTGTTGCTGGTGATCGGCGGTGAAAAGCGGGGCATCAGCCGGGGCGTGCTGGAGCACGCCGACCTGACTGTCCGCATCGGATACAGCGACAGGCACGGCTTCCGCGGCTCGCTCCCCTCGGCGGCATCAGCTGCGGTGCTGGCGTTTGAGGTCATGCGGCAGAACCGGTAAGGGAAAACGGAGCAATGGCGCCATGACGGCGGAACACAAAACCTGCCGAAAAAAACGGCGGGACACTGCTGTAACTGTAAAAGGACGGATTCCGGTATGATTTCTGTTGAGACATTCCCCCTGAATTCGGAAACTCTGTACATATACAGAGGCGTGAACATTCTGTGCCTGCGGCACCGTCACCCGGTGATAGAGGTGCTTGCCGTGCTTCCCACGATGGATGGGGATGCCGTCATGCAGGAGGTGAAGTACTGCGAGGATTGCCGGTGCGCATTTCTGAATGACCTGCAATATCGGCGGATGATGCACAGGTACAGTATCCTGCCGGTACGGATGGCGCGGGTTGCGCATACAGGGCGGTTTACCGACCCGTTTTGTGAGGGCGCGGACGCGCCATCGGAATCTCCGCTGGCGCTGTGCGGCTATCCGGTTCGCCCGGGGCAGGGAATAGAAACGTCGGCGCGACAGGCGTTTTTGCATTTTCTGATTAAGCACCAGATCATGACTCGCCGGGAGCTGGAGCGGTTGCTGATCGCACTGCTGGAAAGGACGGAAACCCGCTCCGGATATGAGCCGGTCGTCCGGCAATTGCAGTCGGATATCCGATATGTGCGGAACGCCTGCATTGTACCGAACGCTTCGGCGCCGATGCGGCTTATCCGGCGCTGGCGCACATAAGACGGCGTGAACGGCATAATGCACATTTTTTTGACCGCTCACGCACGGTTGCTCGTCACAATGACGGGCAAAAAACACTTGACATTTTCCATATTGTGTGCTATACTATTTGGGCTGTCGGGACGTGAGCGTCCCGACAGGGCATGGTATCTGGGTGTGGCGCAGTTGGTAGCGCGCTACCTTGGGGTGGTAGAGGCCGCACGTTCAAGTCGTGTCACTCAGACCAAATAAAGCCGAAAACGAATCGTTTTCGGCTTTATTTTTTGCATTTTCGGGGCAAAATCGAGCGTTTTCTCACCACTTTCATACCACCTGAAATTCCGAAAATTTTTTGACCACATGTTTGACCACAGTTGGAGCTGGTGCGATTCGTTTGGTTGCTTCTGCTTCGGTACGCTCTGCTCACGAAAAACCAAATAATTCAAAAGGTTCCCGGAGGTATTCCCTCCGAGAACCTTTTCTTTGTTTACTGCGTATCAGTTTTCAGTTGCTCCATATAACGATCTTCCTGCCGATCTCGTCGCACTTTTCGCTGATTCTTTTCAGTTCCAGAATCATTTCAGTCAAGAGTTCTTTTTCGCTTAGTTCCATGAGACGCGCTTTCTCGGCTTCCGGATCAATTGCAGGAGCTTTTTTTAGCCAATCGAACATAAGCGCTTTCCTCAGCGCTTTTGACCACTGCCGCGGCTATGATCATATTCTTTGTTGTTCGGGTTGCACTGGTTCGAGCGGTTGTCCCTGTTTGCCTGATATGCGCTGTTGTTTGGATTGTGCTGATTTGCGTAATGGTTCAGTTGTTCTTTGCTGTGGGTGTTGCCCGATACTCTGTGTTCTTTACTCGTTTTCCTTCTCCTTCAATCTTCAACGATTTCGTATTCGACTCTTGAGCCTTTCACGCGACGCGCATGAAAGCGTTTTCCGTTTGCCTTCCAGTATGATCTGCCCTATGTCTCCCTTGATTTTCCCATATATTATCTGTCTGCGGTATTTCGGTGCAAATACGATGTGATACTTGCAATTCCATGTTGTGTGTGCTATACTATTTGTGTCAATATTCATTTTGACCCCTCCTATTTTTTTGTGCTTGCGGTTGCCAGACCCATTCACATTTTACCATAGGAGGGCTTTTTGTTCAACGGCAAAAGCCTTTCCGGAACCACCCGCTTAGCGGGTGGTTTTCTTGATACAGGTGAAAAATATGCACCTCCAAAAGTGTCTAACTTTTGGGGTGCATATCATGCCGATCAAGCGCTTTTCAAAATTCAGTTCTCGGGAGAATCAGCCAAAATAATCGCCATTTGCAAAAAGTGCATCATTCACATTCCATTCGACAGATCTTTCACCATCGAACCACGACAGTCGATTGCGGTAACGGTCTGTTAAACATAGAATACGCTGGTTTGTCGAACCTAATAGACGGCGGGAATGCTCCGGATTTTCCATCTGATATGCGCCGTCGAGCACCATATCGCATCCGAAGAAAAGCACATTCGCTACATCTTCATACAAATGTCCGGTAAATGCGATAACTCCGAGCCCCATATTCTGAATTGCAGCAGTCAGCTCCGGCAGATTCTGTTGCATGGTCGGCTCCCCGCCGGAATAAGTAACGCCCTCAATCGCATACTTCTCTTTGGCATCCGAAATAACATGTACAAGTTCTTCAAGGGTCATCAGATGCCTCGGTTCCAATGCCTGAAATGCGGGATTCCCGCATCCAGGGCATCTGATATTGCAACCCTGAAACCAAATGGTAAGCCGTTTGAATGGTCCTTCGGTTTCCGTGCAAAGATTGATGGCGGCGATATTAAATTTACTCATTTTCAAAACTGAATTCAAGCCCGTTCTTGTTTGCCTTCACAAGCAATCTTGTCCCTCTCAGAGAAGCGAGATCCCGCTTGTTTTCAAACATGAACATAGCAAGTTCATCCAAAAGTTTATCATTGATCGCATTGAGGATATCACGACCGCCCTTACTGCTGTCGGCGCCACCGAGGATATAGTTGATAAACTCCAGTTCGTTTTCAAATTCAAGATCGATCCGGTATTTGTCGGCGATAGCTTTTTGTACGGGGCGCAGCTTCGATTTCGCAATTTTAATGCTAAACTCTTTGTCTTTGATAAAGTTAAACGGCACAATATTGCTGTACCCGATTCTGCCGAGAATTTCGGGGCGTTTGATCTCGTTATCAAAATAATTCTTTACAATTTTGATAAATTCTTCGGCAACATCCCGGTTGGAACCGCTCGATGAAACTTCGGATGCCCCGAGGTTGGATGTGAAGATGATCACGCTCTCACTGAAATATACGGTCTCGCCCTTGCTGTCCGTCAGACGACCATCCTCCAGAATTTGCAGGAAAATATCAAGAATACGCGGGTTCGGCTTTGCCGCTTTTTCTATCTCGTCAAACAGAATGATACTGAAGGGTTTTTCTTTTACAGCGTTCGTCAACTGCCCGCCTTCTTCATATCCGACATATCCGGGAGGTGCTCCGATCAGCTTCTGGTCGCTGTTCTCCTGCGCGTACTCCGACATGTCAAAACGAATGCACGCCTGCTCATCCCCGAATAGAAATTTGGCAAGTGCTTTGGAAAGCTCGGTTTTACCGACGCCGGTAGGTCCAACAAAAAACAGTACTCCCTTCGGAGCGGAACGGCTGGAAGATTTATGAATTCCCGTGAGCCCCATATACGCCTTGACAACAACCTTTTCGATCTTCTCAATTGCCTCTTCCTGACCGACTACGCGTTCGCCGAGAATCTTCTTGATGTTTTTTACCGACTGATAGTCAAGTTTTTCCCATGGATTATCTTTCTCGCCATACTTGAAAAGCAGATAAAGCTGTTCAAACGGCATCTTCCCCTCCTTACGGGAAAGGCGCGCCATCTGAATGATTTCACGGTTGGTGAAATCGTCCAGCATATCAATGTATTCATTCTTCTTTTCTGCGGTCATCAGGGATTCGCCGGGCTTGAGTTTGACCTCAAAGCCACTCTCAATCTTCTCCATGATCCGCTTACGCTCCTCACGGTCAGGCCGGGATAGAGTCAGGCAGGAAACCTCCGGGTTTCCCTGATAGAAGGAAATCGGGAACATGGCGAGTTTACTTGTAATCAGAATGACCGTACTTTCGTTCACCTCGGAAGAAAGGTACTCCACCTTCTTATCCTTAATCGCTTTACCGAGGAGCGTCAGAAGTTCCCTTTCGTCCGGCGGTAATTGCCCTCCCGTGGAAAAGAGGTAATCCGCCCAGTTCAAAACAAACGCCGTCTTCCGGTTGGGTTTTTTCAGATTTTTGAAAATGATATGGAAGATCTCCGCCGGCTCCTTGAAAAGTCCCGTTCCTGTCTTTTTCTCCTCTTTTGGCGTTTCTTCCTCATCGTCAAAGGTGTATTCGTCACCCGCCACTTCTACTTCGTCAATGACCGAAAGGCGGCTGACATTCCCGTCTACACCGTCAATTCTGTCCCAATAAAGAACATCGTCATACTCCATCGAAGGAAGCAACTCCATAAGATATTGCTTCAGATCCACAATCTGCTTCTTTTCATTCAGATACACATCCCCGACATTCCCGTCAAGAATCACACACCGCTTGATACCGATTTCCCGGCGCAAGCGCTTGAAGGTTGTTTCCAGTGCCATTTTTTTCACCCCTTATTCTTGTTTGTATTCATCGCCTGATACTTCATTGTGGAGATCTTATCCGGATTGGACCAGATCTCCGTTTTTGCTTTTACATGGATACCATAGACTTCTTCAAGATCGGACATAAACGGCTCAATATCTTTCTGACATGCCTGTCCCTCATATCCCCGGAAATCGTAAATGAATCTGCCATCCAGAAACACGCGGAAAGTTGCCTTTTCCCCGCTGGCTTTCAGGGCAACCATCGTCACCTCATTTGTCTTTGAGTCAAGGCGTATATTCTTCTTTTCTATAATGAACCCTCGAGCTGTGATTGCTTTTTTAATGATGGAAAGAGATTTTTTTCTTACCTGCTCCTCTACAAGTTCCGATGTTGCCTCGGATTGTATCTCGAAAAGCGACTTATCCGAAGTCATGATTTCTTCGATTCTTTCGTGGGAAATGCGCGATGCTTCGAGTTCCCGACGGATCCGTTCTTTTTCCGCTCTTTCGCGGTCAGCTACCGTTGTATCTCTCAATCTCTTCCCGGCTTTCAAAAGCTCTTCGCCGGATAATTCCGGTTGCTTGAGATAAGCAAGATAAGTGAACTGCCGCAGCACCTCATCCGTAATGCTGTTTAATAACCACGCCGTGTCTTCATCAATCCGTACGATTCCATCCGCGCGGTCTGCCTGATCCTGCTGGTATTTCTGAATTCTTTCCGAAAGGACGGAATCATAAAGAGCACGCAAATCCTGCATCTTACCGGAAGATAAGGAATCTATGTATCTCTGTAATTCTTCGGCAGTAGCAACCGCGTCCTCTTGTGGCTCACGCCGCAAATAATCCGAATCCATCGTCTGAACGCCTCGGTTAATCAGCGCTTGTGCTTTGTCTTGAACCGCATGCAGCCTTGTTCGGACGGCTTCTTTTTCCTGTTCCAACTGGTGATGAAAAAGAGCGGTCTGATCGTTTTTTAACCGACTTGTCGTGCGGTCGATTTCTTCAAGCATCTCTTCTAATTCGGTCAATCGCTTTTCCGCGATATCGCAGATAGACTGACATTGCAATCCGATTTTGGCATAATCAATTTGTACGGCGTGGCTCACTTTTTGTCTCCTTTCAAAGAAAATACAAGGTCTCTCCAGCCTTCCAGCATTGCCCTGTCAAAGGACACCTTGCGGGATTCCGGATGCTGCAGACTGTTGCGGCACTTACGAAGTTTGTGAAGATTGTCTGCCGCCTCACGGGTGATTGCTTTTTTCACCTTTGCTTCGTCAATCAGCTCGTTGGCAGGAAGCGACGGATCTACGGGAAGCATTCGCCGCAGATCGTACTGCGCCTTCATGAAAAGGCTACTGACGGCAGTGTTGAATCTACCGCGTGCGATTTGCTCGTCAATATGCTTTTCCGTGATTTTCTCCGGATGCTCGGCGGCAGTTCTTTCTATGGAGAGCACTTCCTGCACCGGGGCAAACACAGAAGCGTAACGATCAAGTATTGCATACTGTTCTTTCGCATACTTCCGATATTTCTCCACGGATTTTCTCTCATTTTCAAAGGTAGAAAACACATCGAAAAACCCATCGACATTATAATCATCCCGCAAAGAATAGTCGGTCAGGTCCTCAATTCCGAGCATATCGCAAAGTTTCCATAGGTTTGAGGACAGAAGCGCATACTTCTGCTCGAGTTCCGTTGTTCCGTCGATGCTCGTTCTTTCTAGAGCCTGTTGACACTATTTTAGCCACATGAAGACGCACGCGATTTGAACGAA
>ERZ857840.899-NODE-899-length-37971-cov-5.923120_pt1 | contig 37971 bp, 23 predicted proteins | sample MGYA00519760_ERZ857840 | MGnify/ENA primary metagenome ERZ857840 (study PRJEB31778, sample SAMEA3449371) | human gut metagenome | biome: human gut; feature: human-associated habitat; material: faeces | place: United Kingdom | collected 2010/2012 ... | reverse complement strand
TATTACTAATTTCTGTCAAAATTACTAATTTTTAAGAGAATCGGGAACGAAAAGCACATATTTTGTGAAAGGTTTAAAGAAAAGAAGGCGCACCCGCCGGGCACGCCTTCTCGATCTCACCGGAAAATCCGGCCTTTATTCGAACTGCAATTCGTCGAGCAGCCATCCGGCTCCGGCGAATTTGTCGATGACAAACAGCACGTAACGCACGTCCACGGCAATCGTCCGCTGCAATTCGGGTTCGAACGCCACATCGCCCGACATGGCCTCCCAGTTGCCGTCGAAAGCCAGACCTATCAGTGCCCCTTTGGCGTTCATGACCGGGGAACCGGAGTTGCCGCCCGTGATGTCGCAGTCGGCCAGGAACGCCACGGGAAGCTCTCCCCGTTCGTTGGCGTAACGGCCGAAATCCTTCGCCGCATACAACTCCTTGAGGCGGGCGGGAACGGTGAATTCGGTGGGATTCTGCGGATTCTCCTTCTCCATCACGCCCTTGAGCGTCGTATAGTAGTTATAGTGAATGCCGTCTGCCGGATCGTAGGGCAGCACGCGCCCATAGGTCAGACGGAGTGTGAAATTGGCGTCCGAAGCCCAGGCCTTGTTCGGCTGCATGCGCATCAGTCCCGCAATGTAGAGCCGCTGTCCGTCGGCGAATTTCCGCTTCCCGGCCAGCTGCGCCGCCGCCAGTTCCCGCATTTTCGCCGTATAGGATTTGTTCAGCAGCACGGCGGGATCGTTCGAAACGTCCGTTCCGGCGGCGGCCGCAGCCAGCGCCCTCCGCTCGTCGGCGAACACCGAATTGTCGTAGAGATAATCCACATAGGCGTCCGTATCGCCGCCGAACCGCTTGCCGATCACCTCGGCGAACACCGAAGGCAGCTCCTTGCAGTTCTCCCCGACGATCCGGAACATCCGCTTCGCCACGCGCCGGTCGGTCGGCATGTTGTAGTCCTTGTAGAACGCTTTCAGCGCCTCGGTCAGCTCCCCGCCCTTCTTCGAAACGGCCAGGCGCGCCGGTGCGAGAATCTCCACCGAACGGCCTATCGCCTCGCTCAAGTACTGGCTCGAAGCGAAATAGGGGGCCGTCTCCTCCACCGATTCGCGGATCAGGTTCAGAGCGTTCGAATAACCTTCCGTAGGCAGCGTGTTCTTCGCCGCCCAGGCGGTGAAAGCCGCCTCCTGCTCCTGCTTGCGGCCCTTCACGTCGAGCCGGCGGATACCGCGCGACTTGCCGATCGAGTTCTTCCAGTAGTTCGACGACTGGGCGTACTTCGAAGCGTACTGAATGCGGACCTTGGCGCTGGCGGCCATGTCCTCCTTCAGAATGGCCTGCCGTTCGCCGCGGATGAAGATGCGCTGCGGGTTTTCCACTTCGAGCAGACGGTCGATCTCGTAGGAGGTCATGTAACGCTGCGTCGACCCCGGGAAACCCATGATCATCGCGAAATCCCCCTCGTCGTAACCGCCGAGCGAAATCTTCAGGAACTTTTCAGCCTTGTAAGGGCGGTTTTCGGGCGAATAATCCGCCGGCCTATTGTCCGGTCCGGCATAGACGCGAAAGACCGAGAAATCGCCCGTATGACGCGGCCACATCCAATTGTCGGTGTCGCCGCCGAACTTGCCGATCGATGTGGGAGGCGCACCGACCAGGCGGACGTCCCTGAAGACCTCGATCACGAAGGCGAAATACTGGTTGCCCCCGAAAAAGGACTTGATCTCGACATCCATACCGGGATTCTCCCCGGCGAGGCGTTCCGAAACGGCCTTCACCTGTCCGGCGACCAGCTCTTCCCGCTCCCCGCCGCCGGCGATGTCGGGCACGGCGCCCAGCACGTCCGGCGTCACATCGACGATCCGGCGGATAAAGCGCACCTTGAGTCCCGGAGCCGGCAGCTCTTCGGCGCGCGACATGGCCCAGAAACCGTTCTTGAGGTAGTCGTGCTCCACGGACGAAAGCGACTGGATCGACCCGTAACCGCAGTGGTGATTGGTGAACAGCAGTCCGTCGGGCGAAACGATCTCACCCGTGCATCCGCCGCCGAAAATGACGATGGCGTCCTTGAGCGAAGAGTTGTTCATGCTGTAAATCTCCTCGGCCGAGAGTTTGCATCCGCGGGCCTTCATGTCCTTGCTGTTCATTTTCTGGAGATAGGGCAGCATCCACATGCCCTCGTCCGCCGCCGCCGAGAGCGTGACGCACGCTGCGGCGAGCAGTAAAAAGATTTTCTTCATAAAGTGCATTAAAGATTAATCGTATGTAATCGCTTCAGATTATTTGACATTGATCATATTCAGAATGGACCGCTCCGCCGCCCGGCGCACCTCGTCGTCGAGCACGATCTCGGGCGATTCGTTCTCAAGGCACGCGCAGATGTTCTCCAGCGTCACCATCTTCATATACTTGCAGTTGTTGCATCCGCACGTCTCGTCGTCGGGAGGCGCCGGGATGAACTCTTTTTCCGGATAACGCCTCTTCATCTCGGCGAGGATTCCCGCCTCGGTCACCACGATGAACTCCTGCGCGTCGCTCCGGCCGCAATATTCGAGTATCCCCGCCGTGGAACCCACATAGTCGGCCACTTCGACGATATAGGCCCGGCACTCGGGGTGCACGACGACCTTCGCCGCCGGATGCTCCCGTTTGAGCGTCAGCAGTTTTTCGAGCGAAAACTCCTCGTGGACGTGGCACGCTCCGTCCCACAGCACCATGTTCCGACGCCCGGTGAGCTTCTGGATATAGGAACCCAGATTACGGTCGGGAGCGAAAATCACGGGCTGGTCGGCGGGAATCGACTCCACTACCTTCAGCGCGTTGGACGACGTGCAACAGATGTCGGTCAGCGCCTTCACGCCGACCGTGGTGTTCACATAGGAGACGACCGTGTGACCGGGATGCGCGGCCTTGAAAGCCGCAAATTCCCCGGCGTCGCACGACTCGGCCAGCGAGCACCCCGCCTCGGGACAGGGGATCAGCACCTTCTTTTCGGGGCAGAGGACCTTGGCGGTCTCGGCCATGAAGTGCACTCCGGCGAAGAGGATGATGTCGGCGTCGACCGACTGCGCCCGGACGGAGAGGGCGAGCGAGTCGCCCAGAAAATCGGCGACGGCCTGCACCTCGGGCGTCGTATAGTAGTGCGCCAGGATCACGGCGTTTTTCTCGCGCTTGAGATCCCCGATGCGGCGGCTGAGCTCGGAGGAGTTTTCCACGTTCATTTTTTATTTTTATTCCTTTAATTAATTTAAATAATAAAAAGAAGAATAGATATAATAGCTGTTGATACTGTTGACAAGTGGAAGTGTTATTTTCCAATCAACACTTTTTATTTTTATTGTTTCTTATTTCAAATTTTAATTGATTCAAAATCAAAAGAATATAAAAACAATCGACAATTGTTGAAACAGTTTGTCGACATATCGACAGCCTTTTGTTTTAAACATTCTCTTCCGGTTTCATCCCTTTTCCGGGTATGACAACTTCTTAAAACTATTTTTGGTTTCGGCGAAAAGATTTTTATACCCGTTCTCTTTTTCGAAAAGCAAATTTTTCAGCGTCGACTTTTCATTCTTTTTCATCGGTTATCAACGCGGTTTTCGACAAGTTGTCAACCGTTTTTCATCACTTTGCCGACAATCTTTTCGGCGATCCCGCGGTAGTGTTCCTCGACGCGGGAATCAATTCCCGCCGCCGGCGTCCCTGCGTCTGCTCCGTCCATAATCGACTGGATGATAGGTATTTCGCCCAGGAACTCCACCCCGTTTTTTTCGGCGTATGCGCGTGCCCCGCCGCGGCCGAAGATGTAGTAGCGGTTTTCGGGCAGTTCGGCGGGCGTGAACCACGCCATGTTCTCGACGATGCCCGCCACGGGGATGTTGACGTTTTCGTTGCGGAACATCTCCACGCCGCGCACGACGTCGGCCACGGCGATCTGCTGCGGCGTCGAGACAATCACCGCGGCGTCGATTTTCAGTTCGCCGATGATCGACAGATGCACGTCGCCCGTGCCGGGAGGGAGGTCCGTGAGCAGGAAGTCCAGCGTCCCCCACCGGGTCTGGTGGATCATCTGTTTGAGGGCGCTGACAGCCATTGCGCCGCGCCACAGCAGCGCATCGGTGGGTTTGATGAAGAAGCCGATCGACATGAGCTTTACGTCCATTGATTCGGCCGGGACGATGTGGTCCACCCCGTCCTCGGCGACGGCTTCGGGCACGTACCCTTCCACGCCGAACATTTTGGGCTGCGACGGTCCGTAGATGTCCGCATCGAGGACGCCGACGCGGAAACCCATGTTCCGCAGGGCGATGGCCAGGTTGGCCGTGACGGTGGACTTGCCTACCCCGCCCTTGCCCGAAGCCACGGCGATCACTTTGGCGATGCCGCCCGTCGTGGTGTTCTGCTTGGGTTCGGGGCGCGGTGCGGCGCCGCCCTCCTTGACGACCACCAGCACTTCGGCGTCCGGAAAAGCCTCGCGCAAAAGAGCTTCGGCCTGGTTCTTGATCTTCACCGCGAACGGATCGCGGGCTTTGGCGAAGCGCAGGACGACCGTGACTTTCCCGTTCGCGGCGGCCGTATGTTCGATGAATCCGCTCGTAACGATGTCCTGCCCCGTTTCGGGATGGACGACCGCTGTGAGCAGGCGTTTGATTTTTTCTTCCATGCAGTAAGAAAGGTTTGTCTTTGACAAAGATAACGCATATTTATAGAATTAATGGTGTATATCTTACTTTTTTATCGAAAAACGATAAATTTTATTTGTTTTTCGTAAAATATCGTTATATTTGCTCCTGATAAAAAAGACTTGTGAACAAATAAATAAAGGATTATGAATTTTGTGAAGACTTTTCTGGCCGGGCTCCTTGCGGTCATCGTGGGGACGTTCCTGGTGTTTTTCCTCTGGATTTTCATTCTGCTGGGCATCGCCGGGTCGATGGAAAAAAGCGTTGCGGTGCATCCCGAGTCGATCCTGAAAATCGACTTCTCCGAGGTGCTGACCGACGCTCCCTCGTCCGATCCGCTGGCCGGCATCGACCTGATGACACTCCAAACCACGCGGCAGCTGTCGCTGTTCAAGGCGCTCCGGGCCATCGAGGCCGCCGGGGCCGACGACCGCATCAAGGGCATCTACCTGCGCATGAACGGCGGGGGCGGCGTCACGGGTTCGGCGCTGCTGGAGGAGCTTCGTGAAGCGCTCCTCGAATTCAAGCAGAGCGGAAAATTCATCGTCGCCTACAACGAAACCTATTCCCAGGGGCAATATTACCTCGCCTCGGTCGCCGACAAGATCTACTTGCAGCCCGAAGGCGGCATGGAGTGGTCGGGGCTGGCTTCGGACGTGATGTTCTACAAGGGGCTGTTGGACAAGCTCGACCTTCGTGCCGAGGTGTTCCGTCCCACCGCCTGCAAGTACAAGAGCGCCGTGGAGCCGTTCATCCTCGACAAGATGTCCGCCGCGAACCGCGAGCAGATGCAGGCGCTGGTCAATTCGATGTGGGGAACCATTTCGGGCGCCGTCTGCGAATCCCGCGGCATCGACTCCGTGAAGATGCGCCGGATCACCGACAACCTCCAGGTGACGCTTCCCGAGGAGGCGCTCGAATACGGATTCGTTGACAGCCTGCTCTATGAAGATCAGATGGAGGACGTTTTCGCCGAACTCGGGGTCTCCGACGACTATGATTTCATCACGCTGGGCGACTACGCTTCGCAGGTCGGCGCCGATCTGAAAAACATCTCCGCCGACCAGGTGGCCATCGTCTATGCCGACGGTCAGATCGTCGATGGCGAGGGATACGGCAAGGAAATCTACGGCAACACGCTGGCCGCGAAGATCGCCGGCGTGCGCGACGACGAGAAGGTCAAAGCCGTGGTTCTGCGCGTCAACTCCCCCGGCGGCAGCGCGCTGGCTTCGGATGTCATCTGGCGGGAGGTCGAGTTGCTCCGGGCCGAGAAACCCGTCGTCGTGTCGATGGGCTCCTATGCCGCCAGCGGCGGTTATTACATCTCCTGCCCGGCGGATGTGATTGTGGCCGACAAACTGACCCTTACGGGTTCGATCGGGGTCTTCGGCATGATCCTCGACACCCGCGAGGCGTTGAAGAACAAACTCGGCATCACCATCGACGGCGTGCAGAGCAACGCCTCGTCGAGCTTCCTCGCCACGCAGCCCCTCACCCCGGTCCAGCACTCGATGATCATGCGCGGCGTGGACAAGGTTTACACCACCTTCACGAACGACGTGGCCGAAGGTCGCAACCTGCCCATCGAGAAGGTTCTCGACATCGCCGGCGGACGGGTCTGGTCGGGTGCGGATGCGCTGGGTATCGGCCTGATCGACACCTACGGCGGTCTGAAGACGGCCATTGCGCTGGCTGTGGACAAAGCCGATCTGGGCGACAACTACCGCGTGACCGAAGTGACCGAGACTCCGACCGGATTCGCAGCTTTCATCGCATCGCTCAACATGAGTGTCCGCGAGGCTTTCACCCGTTCGGAACTGGGGCTGATGATGAAGGATTACAACACCGTCCGCGAAGCCTTCCGCCAGCAGGGCGTGCTGATGTACTCGCCCTACAAGGTCGAGATGCGGTAGCATTATCGCTCGATGAAAAAAAGGCTCTCCACTTGTTCGGAGAGCCTTTTTTTCCGTTTATCGGCACGGCATCAGTCGTCGATGCTGACGGTCGTGATCCGGTCGTGTTCGAAGAAGAAATATTTGCCGCTTTCGCATCCGACCACCAGATTCGGACCCTTCGACGTGTCGCCCAGCATACAGGGTTCGGGGGCGTTCGAATGGGCGCCGAGGTAGAAATCCTTGCCGTCGATCTGCAACTGGACGGGTTCCTTGAAGACCATCTTTTCATTGGTCCCGGCGTTGATCAGCAGCATTACCTGCAAACCTATTTCCTTCTTTTTGAAACGGCTGTAAGGAAGTCCGCGTTCGGGCGAAGGATACGACGACCGTTTGACCGAACCGATCAGCAGATCGAGTTTTCCGTCGCCGTCCCAGTCCACGAAGCGCAGTTTGCCGCGACCCATCTGTCCGAGCGACTCCATCGCATTGTTGTGGCCGGTGATCTGCGAACCGTCCGTCAGGCGGAGTTTGCCCATGTCCTCGACGTTGAAATCGTCGATCTGGCGGTACATGTGCAGGGCGTTGTCCTTGTCCATGATGACGATGCGGTTGCTGCCGCCGATCCGGGCGATGGCCGGGCGGACGCGCCAGGTGCCGTAGAGTTCGAGATTGTCCACGCTCAGGGCCACGGGAGTGTCGAGTTCGGGTTTTTCACGGGTGCCGCGGTTGAGCATCACCTCGAATTTGGCCCGCGAACCCGAGACCACGACATCGGGCAGTCCGTCGCCGTTCCAGTCGCAGATCGTCGGGCAAAGATAGCCCCACGAAGCCTCGAAAGGACCCTGCACGACATGATACCCCGGGCGCAGCAGGATCGGACTGCCTCCGGCGCAGACCTCCTCCGAACGGGCGAAATCGGGTTCGGTGTTCGTGCCGCGGTTCTTGAAGAAGAGCAGCCGTCCTTCCGAATTGCCGGCCACGATGTCCAGTGCGCCGTCGCCGTCCCAGTCCACGACGTTGGGCACCGTCAGCGAGCCTCCGTAGAGCGGGGCGTTGCGTTGCAGCACCGGCGCCGGGTCGGAGTAGATCGGGGCTCCTTCGGGCGTGAAGCCCAGGAAGCGATAATGGTACATCGCCGCTTCTCCGCCGATGATCAGGTCCTGCCGGTCGTTCCGGCCCGAGGGATAGGGAATGACGCGCGAACTGTAAGCCGTATGTACACGGATGCGTTCGTTGTCGCGCATGGCGTGGAGCGGCGGCAATCCCCCGGTCGGAATCTTTTTCCGGTAGGGAATGAACTTCATGCTTCCGAGTTTGTTGGTGAAGAGGTAGCCGTCGCAGCTGCCGTCCGCCGAGCGCACGCAGGCCAGTTCGCTGGCCCCGATGACGAGGTTCATGTTGTTTCCCACCTGTTCGACATCGGTGATCTGGTTCCAGTTGCCGGCGTCCAGCGTCATGCGGAAGAGTCCCGATCCGGGCAGCGCTCCGCGGTAGATCTCGGCGCCGTCGTAGTAGGACTGACGGTCGCCCTTGAACGTTTCGGGACGGTAAGACTGTCCGTCGTGGCAGAGGATCGCCAGTTCGATGTCGCGTTTGCCGCGGCGGATGCAGTCGAACGACGCTATCGGATAGGGAATGCCTTTCAGCACGCTTTCGGCGATCGTCGTGAAAGCCCGGCCGTCCCAGCGGGTGACGACGAGGCGTTTCGTGGAGAGGCGCAGCAGGTAGACCTCCTTGCCGTCCTGGAAGATGCGGATCTGCGAGGGGAAGTTTTTCTCCTTGTCCCAGGGGGTCGCCACGCGTTGCGGCGCGGCATATACGAGTTCGCCCTCCGGCGTGGTCCCGTCGTAGGGACAGCGCCAGAATCCCCGGGCGTCGGGCATTCCGCTCGCTATGAAGACGAAAAGATCGGGATATTGCTCCGAGGAGATGTAGGCGAAGCCGCGCGGGGCGTTGCTGTATGTCAGTCCGAACGACATCGGGGCGAGCCCCTCTTCGCCGCCGGCCGCGATGGGTCGTGCGTGTTGCAGCGGCCCTGCCGCCCAAAGGCTTTGCAGCGTGAGGGCGCAGAGGACCGCGAGGATAAGACGTGTCTTTTTCATGGCGTCAGGTTATTTCGTGTAGACGATTTTCGGTGCCAGAAGCGTCACTCCGGCGAAATCCTTAGTGCGGGGGAGCGTCACGCTCTCTCCGGCCTTCACGTCGCGGTAGTAGATGCCGAGGATGCCGGGCTTGCTTTTGTCGTGCGTGGTGTAGCGGATTTCGTCGTCGCGTTCGGGTTTCCAGCCGTTCAGCACGTCGGCCGTGTGGCTGTTGCGGCGTACGGCGATGTAGATGCGGCATTTCTCCCGGGCGGTCACTTTGCAGGTGAGCATCTGTTCGCCCAGCCCGGCGTCGTGTATCAGCATTTCGTAGCCGGCGAAGCGTTCGGGGAGCTTGGTCAGCGGGTAAACCCGGTTGGTGAAGAACTTTTCGCCGAGGCGGAAACTTCCCACCGCGAAACCTTTGCCCGAAGCCGTCACGGCGGCTCCCGAGAGCGATTCGGCGGGCTGGCGGGCCGGAGCGGCCTTGTCGTCGGCATCGCTGCGGAAAGGGGCTACGGGGAGTCCGGCCGTATCGAAGAGATTGCCGATGGCGCCGTCGCTGAAACAGTAGCGCACGGCCGTCGGGCGGGCCACCTGTTTGCTCCAGACGACGAGCCGGTTGTTTTTGTCGTCGATGATTCCCTGCGCCGGGACGAATTTCATCGAGGCGTCGCACACCTCCAGTCCGCGGATGGCGTCGTCCTTGCAGACGATGCCCCCTTCGGCGTTGTCGAACGAGACGTAAACCTGCGATTTCCGGAACTCTGCCTGCCGGAAGGTCGGGCTTTTGTATTTCCGGCCGCTCTTGCCGTAGACTTCGGCGAGGGCGAAGCCGGCCAGCCGGTCGCCGACGCCTTGTTTGTAGCGGGGATGGATGTTCGTCACGTCGTCCACCAGATCGGAGATGACCGCCATGCCCGTCGATGGAACCGTCGCGGCGACGCGGGCCTGCTGTTCGCGGACCACGGCGCCGGAAGTGCCGCCCTCGGCGCGGGCGTGGGGGGCTATCTGCACGAAATAGAAGGGCAGCGTCCGGCCGAATACCTTGCGCCACGACTCGATCATCATCGTGAATTCATCGCCGTAGAGTGCGGCGTTCGTCTTGTTGGATTCGCCCTGATACCAGATGGCTCCGGCGAAAGTCGTGTGACGCAGCGGGTGGATCATGGCGTTGTAGAGCGAGCCGATCTGCCAGAGTTTGCTTTTCGGCTGCTCTTTCCACGAGGCGACCATCTGTGCGTTTTTGCCCATGACGTTGGCGGGGGTCCAGACCTCGACGGGAGTTCCGCCCCACGACGAGTTGACCAGTCCGACGGGCTGCTGGAGTTCATCGGCGAGGCGTTTGCCGAAAAAATAACCTACGGCGCTGAAATAGAGGGCGCTTTTGGGGGTGCACACCTGCCAGCGGCCTTCGCAGTCGTCCTGCGGATACGGGGTGCTGTTCTTCGTGACGGTGAAGAGGCGTATTCGGGGATTCATCGGGCTTTCGAGCTCTTTCTTCATGTCCACGATGCCGTTGGCTGCGCTCCAGTTCATGTTCGACTGTCCGCTGCAAAGCCATACCTGGCCGATGAGGATGTCATCGACTTTCCGGACCGCCTTTTTATTGGTGGCGAAGGTGATCGAACGGGGTTCCGCCGAGGCGGCGGGGGTGGTCAGTTCGACGCTCCAGGCCGTGTCGTATCCCACTTTGACCGTCACGGCTTCGCCCCACGAAGGGGTGACCGTCAGCGTGGCGTTGGGATCGGCCCAGCCGTGCAGCCTGACGGTGGTTTTTTCCTGAAGGACCATATGGTCGCCGATGATGGCCGGCAGCCGGAGGAACGGTTGCGCCGCCGCGGAGAGGGCGCCCAGCAGGCAGAATCCCGCGAGGAGAAGCGCTTTTCGGATGCTGTGTTTCATGGTATTTGTTTGTTTTTAAGGTTTGTGCAAGGTTCGGACATTGTCGGGGGCGGCCGCTCCGGGTTCCCGGAACCGTTCGATGCGTTTGAATACGAGGAAATTGGCGTCGTGCTGGCGGTTCGGAAGGCCGCGGGGCTCCTCCACGGCCAGCCGGATGACGGCGATCAGGTCGTCGCCGTCGAACTGCCAGTCGATGTATTGGAAACCGTCGAAAAAGGGGTTGTCGCTTCGGATGACGATGCGTTCGACATCCCAGCGGCGGAGGTCCTCCGAACTGATGAGCGCCAGGGTGTTGCGGATCAGGCCGCAATGGATGCCGCCGGCATAGATGCCCCCGTGGGCGAGGCCCCGGAACTCTTCGCAGACGACGGAGGTGAGTGACCAGTAGCGCTGCGACAGCGAATCGTAGCGGATGGTGAACTTCTTGCCGCCGCCCGGCATTTCGACGATGTCCCTGCGGGGATCGAACGCGAGCCGTTCGGGGCTTAAGACGCGGACGATGGCCGCCGAGCGGCCGCAGGTGTGCTCGTCCACCCGCAGGACGTTGACCAGCGATTGATCGGGGGCGACGACGATGTTGCCCTCGATCCACTGGCGGAACCTGTTCCCGTCTATCCATGCGGGATCGTAGTCGAGCTGTTCGGAGAGGCGCCAGCTCGAAGCTTGCATCAGATCGGCTCCGACGGGTGCCGACATGACGAACGCCCGGCGCTGTTCGCCCGGCGTGTTGGTCTCCATGGCGCGCCAGATGCGTCCTCCGTGCACGACGACCGGAACGGGGGCCGAATGGTACTTGCCGCGCCGGAGGATGCCCTCGTCGGAACGTGTTTCATCGGGGAAACTCCACGTGCGGCCCATATCGTCCGAGCGGCAGATGATGATGTCGCCCTGAGGCGTGGCCGTTCCCATCATGTATAGCGCACCCTGATGGAGGAACACCGTGTAGAAATTGATCGGATAGCGTCCCCGCGACCAGTGTTTCCAGGTCGCACCCCGGTCCGTCGAGCGGTAGAAATCGACGTTCCGCTGGAGGTTCGCGCCGCTGCACGCCGCCAGATAACTGCCGTCGGGGAGGATCAGCAGATTGGGATTGGTGATGTGCGTGCGGCGCAGCTCCCGGACCTGTGCGATGACCACCCCGGGAACGGGCGCCGTACCGGCCACGCGGAGGTTTTCGGCGAAGAGCATGCAGGAGGGCCCCTCCTGCTGCGACGGGAGTTCCAGCCAGCGGCCGGGGGTGTCGTAACTCCGCCGGTAGAGCCGGTAGCGGGTTTTATCGACGAAAAATCCCTCGCCCGTGGGGAGCCATTGCGTCGTGTCGGGCCGGGCGCCGGAGAGCGCCAGCAGCAGGTCGCAGGGCTTTGACGCCCGCACCGCTTCGGGGCCCCGGAACTCCCGCAGGCTGACGGCATAGGTCATTCCTTCGAGCCGTGCGGGGAGGCTTTTGCCGAAGCGGTTGCGCTTGTACTGGGGAAAGACCTCCGCACCGGGCTGCGCCTGACGGATGTCGATCAACCGTCCCCGGACTTCGATGATCTCCTCCCCGCGCGGGGAGGCCGCAAGGGGTTGCGGCTTTCCCGTGCAGAGAAGCAGGAGCAGCGGAGCGAGCAGTCGGATTCGGCGCATGGCGGTCAGAGGTTTCGGAAGTCGGCGATGCGCAGGAAGCTCAGGATATTGGCGTCGTGCTGGCGGTAGGGCAAGCCGCGGCGTTCGGGGCAGGCCATGCGGCATACGGCCACGAGGTCGTTGCCGTCGAACTGCCAATCGACGTATTGGAATCCGTGGAAGAAGGGGTCTTCGTTTTCGAGGACGACCTTGTAGGGAACCCACGTGATCAGATCGGTCGAGTAGCACAGCACCAGCCGGTTGCGGATCAGGTCGCGGGTGATGCCGTTCAGGTAGAGGCCGTCGTTCTTCATTCCGACGTATTTCGAGGCCGCAGGATTGGAGAGGGTCCAGTAGCGGCGGCTCTGCTCGTCGTAACGGATCGTGAATTTCTTGCCGCCCCCGGGGAAGGTGATGAAGTCGTTGGAGACGGAGAAGGTGAGTTTCGACGGGCTGGTGACGGTGACTTTGGCCGCCAGCTGGCTGGTCTGCCGGCTGCTGGCCCGAAGGATGTTGTAGAGACCGTCGGAGGTGGCGACCATGTTGCCCTCGATCAGCTCGGTGACGGTCTTTTCGTTGACGATCATTTCGTTGTCGGTGATCAGGTTGTCGGATTTCGTCCAACTCGACGCGTCGAGCAGGTCGGCATCGACGGGTGCGGAAATGACGAACGGACGTTTGATGGAGGTGTCGCTTCCGGCCGTTTCGCAGGCCCGCCAGAGGCGGCCGTCGTAGACCACCACCGGCACGGCGGCCGAGTGGAAGCCTCCGGTGAGCAGCACGCCGTTCGTGGCGTCGGTGGGTTCGGTCCAGGTCACGCCGTTGTCCTCCGAGCGCGAAATCAGCAGGTTCTGGTTTCCGGCGCCGGCGCCCATCATGTAGAGCGCGCCCTCGAAGACGAAGAGGTTGTAGTAGTTGCGGATGCCGTTGAGGGCCGTGACGTTCTCCACGAGGGTTGACCAGGTGGCGCCGCGGTCCTTCGACACGAAGAGCGCCGCGCCGTCCGTGACTCCGGTGCACGAAGCCACATAGTTCCCGTTGGGGAGGATGGCGATCGAGGCGTTGCTGACGGTGCTGCCGCGCAGTTCGGGGACCTGTGCGACGACGGTTCCCGGTACGGGATCGCAGGCGACGCTCAGGGTCTCGGCGAAGAGCATCGTGGCATATTCGCGGTCGGCCGGATCGGGAATCTCGATCCATTGTCCCGGGGTGCGGCAGACGTAGGAGTAGAGGTGATAGGTGAGGTCGTTCACCGTGAAACTCTTCTCCGTGGCGCTCCACCCCGCGGCGTTCAGTCCGGAGGAAGTGGTAGCCATGTAGACCGTTTGGGCGCTGCCGCAGCGGAAAGCCTCGGCGCCGCGGGCTTTCAGGAGCCCGGTGGCATAGGAGAGCGGCGTATCGAAGAGCGTTTCGATGTCCGAGTCGAAAATATAGTCGGATTGCTGGGGGAACGCCTCCTTTCCGGTTGCGAACGTCCGGATGTCGATGAGCGTTCCGCGAACCTCTACGGCCCCGGCGGGCAGAGGCGTTTCCGCGGCACCGCCGTCCTCTTTCTCGCAGGCGCCGAAAAGAAATCCGGCGAGAAGAAATAAAAGCGCTGTTTTGATGCTGTTTTTCATGGTAATGAGTTTTCGGAGTGGGGTTATTCGGTGACGGTGACGCTCTTCCGGAGCAGGATTTGTTTTTCTCCGGCCAGGGTCGTCACCGTGCCGACCACCGCTACCTGGTAGGTGCCGGGGGCGGTGAACGTGTACTGATAGCTTGCGGGCTGCTCGTCGTCGGAGCCCTTGATCACGAAGGGGCTGTCCTTGCCCACGTTCTTCGCCTCGGGGCGCGTCAGCTTCGGCATCACGAGGTAGGAATCCTTGTCAACTGTGGGTCTGAATGCGGCTCCCAGACGCAGGACATAGGGATAGCCTGTGTAGGCGAAGAGTCGGAACGGATTGGTTCCGTCGCCGGCATCGAAGGTCGGGCCCTGAACGAAAGTCGGATAGCTCGGGTCGCTCACGCCGTCCACATATTTCTGGCGGTAGATCTCCGTGTAGGAGCTCTCCGACTTGTACTGGGCCCGCACCCACATGTCGTAGGAGTAGAAATAAGTGCGGCCGTTGCCGACTGTGCCCGTTTCGGGGTCGATGTAGTTAGCATCGTATTTGTCCACGTGGTAGAAAAAGGCGATCCAGCAGCTGTTGCCTTCGCCCGAGAACCAGTCCGTGCAGTCGGCCGTGCCCGCATCGGAGGGTTTGGTCGAAGTGCTGGCGGCGGGGTATCCGGGATCGACGCCGTGCACGGGCTTCTCCATGTCGAACCGGTCGGAAACATCGGTCCATGTGGCGGCGAGAATCCCCTCCTGGGTCATCGTGCCGTCGAAATCGGTCGAGTACATCACCTTGGCGGGACGGCGTTGTGTACCGCTGTTGAGCAGCATCATGAAATTCATCGTCATATCGGGCTCCTGCATCCGGTCTTTTTCCGCATAGGCGTAGTCGTGGCCCTCCTCGCCCGACCAGAAGTCCACGCGGTCGGCGATGCCCGTCATGGAAACCGTCAGGGGCTCTCCGACCTTGCAACTCAAGACGGGGATTTCGGCCTCGAACTCGTCGGAGAGCACGAACTCATCGAGCGAAAGCTCATAGGACTTGGTGTAGTGGCGGTTCGGGCGCAGCACGACCTGTTCGGGGATGGTGTAACCGTAGATCGAATTGTCGATGGCCGTCACTTCGAGGCGGAGCGTGCCGGCCGGATGGGTTCCAGGAGCCGCCACCAGATAGGCGCTGGCATAGTCCGTCTTCGTGACGGCGAGGTTCGTGTCGAAGGTCAGCGCGAGGCTCTGCGAACCCCCCCCCTCCCCGATGACGACGGGCAGCTCCGCTTCGGGATCTATGGCCCGGGTCAGGTCGATGGTTCCGGCCGGGATGGCGAGCGCCGCGGCGTCGGAGAGCAGGCGGACCTGCTTGACCGGCACCGAAGCGAGGGCGCAGTCGGCGGTCATTTTGAAGCGCAGTTCGACGATCGAGAAGACGTTGGCGAAATTGAACAGGATCGCTCCTTCGCCCACGGTTCCCGCAGGAATGTCCACCGGTGCGGCCGTCATCAGCCCGTAGCGGGCGATATGGGCCGGGGAGTTCCCCTCCGACTGGGTTTGCAGGGCCGGGAGCGAGAAGGGATGGGCCTCGGGATTCGGCGTGCGATCCGTGATTTTGGCATAGGGATAGTAGGCGTAGTAACTCTGGGCGGCGGTTTTCGTCCACGTGAAGAGTTCGTAGGAGTCCGATGCCGAGAACGAGCAGCGTGTGGCGTCGCTCTTGTAGGGGCTGGCTGTGTAGGCATAGTTGTCGCCCGAGGAGCGGCCGTCGTTGCGGCCGTAGATGCCCACTTCGTCGGCTTCGGCCCAGGCGATGGAGAGCGTCCGGTCGTCGTTGGTCCCGACTTCGGTGCGGGTCGTCGCCGTTCCGCCTGCGGAGAAGAGCACCGCTTGCTTTTCGCCGGGGAGCGTTTCGCGCGGCATGGTGTCGTCCTGACTGCACGCCGCCAGGAACAGCGACGCAGCGATGATCGTAAAGGTTATGCGGTTGGTCATGGTCTTGTCGTTTTATTGGTTCCACTCTCCGGGCTGCGGCGGTGTGATGCCGCCTTCGTCCTCGATAATCCGCACCGAGACCTTTCGGATGACCTCCTTGCGGCCGTAGACGTTGGCGTTGGCCGCCACGAAGGCGATTTCATAGTCGCCCGGTTCGGTGTAGGTATAGGCGTAGCTGCTCAGCGAAGCCTCGGCCATCGCCTTGATGCCGACGCCGAAGTCGGGACCGTCGTTGATCTGGTCCATCCGGTAGATGGGTCCGCTGACGGCCCAGCATTCGCGGGAGACCGTGGGCTGGAACTCGCTGCGGAAAAGGATGCGCGAGGCGTTGATGTCGGGCAGCGAAGTGGCTCCTTCGAACGAGGCCGCCTGCACGAGCTGCCAATGTATGTCGGCGAAATCGTAGAGCGTGGAGACCGACTCTCCGGCTATGCCGTTGAACTTCGTCGCCTGGATGTTCCATTGCGTGCGGCCGTTCTTTATCGCGGCGTCGTAGGGTTCGACTACCCAGTGGAAACTGAAATAGAGCGGGGTTTCCGGGTCGGAGAAGTATTCGGTGACATTCACGTCGCCCGACAGCAGAGCGGTTATCCCGGTGTCGGTCGGCATCGTGAAACGGTCGGTGATGTCGATCCACGTGGCGGCCCGCACGGCCTCTTCGGTGTATTCTCCCGAGAAGTCGGTGGAATAGCAGACCGGGACATGCGAGGGATTGGGGTTTCCGGCCGTTCCTGCGGTGGTCGTCGTGGAGAAGGAGAAGGTCATCTCGCTGTCCGTGATCCGGTCGGTATCCTTGTAGGCGTAGTCGTTGCCCTTCTCGCCCGAGTAGAAGATGATGAAGTCGGGGTTGCCGCTGAAATGGAACCGGACGGGTTCGCCGACCTTGAAGGTTTCGGCTTCGAGCGATACGTCGAAGTGCACGTCGTCTACGTCGTCGAGGTTCTTGCGGCATCCGGTCGTCAGCACGGCGAATGCCGAAAACAACAGAAGATATTTCATTGTTCGTTTCATAATCGTTTGATTGTTCGGATGCTACCATCCGGGGTTCTGGACCAGCGCACGGTTGACACCCAGTTCGTAGGTGGGGATCGGCCATATCTCGTCGCGGCGGTTGACGTTGTTGTAGGTGCGCCGGGCGTTTACGTAGTACGAGGAGGTGTAACTGTCGGGAATGGCCGCCGCGAGGCTGCGGGCGTAGCGCATCCGGTCGTAGAATTCGCCCCAGCGCACGATGTCGTCCTTGCGGAGCAGCTCGAAGCCCAGTTCGCGCGGCCGCTCGTCCTTGATGGCCTCCAACAGGTAGCTTTTGTCGCCCGTTTCGAGATCGACGCCCGCGTCTGGTGTGTTGATGTCCTTTCCGAAGCCGCGGCGGCGCACCTGGTTGACATATTCGTAGGCTTGTTTCAGGTCGTCGGCGCTGTGGTTGTCGGGGTCGGCAGCGACGCCTTCGGCCCAGATCAGCAGGATGTCGGAGTAGCGCAGCAGCGGGAAATTGATGGGCGTGTAGTTGGTCGATCGCGGTTGGCTGAGTTCGTATTCGCGGCGGAATTTGCCGCAATAGCGGGTCCAGATGTAAGAACTCGTCAGTTCGGTCTTGGTACCCGTCGTCGTGTTGTAGGTGAAGGGTGCGATGGTCCAGTCGCGCCGCAGGTCGCCGGTCTCGAAGAGCGTGAAGAAATAGGGCGTCGTGCGGATCGCGCCGATGGAGTAGCCGAAGAGATCGACGACCGATTTCCCGGTGTCGCCGATGATGTTCGTGCTCGAACAGCCGATGCCGTTGTTGCGGCCTACCATGCCGGCCGTCGTGGTGTAGGTCCCCTCGTTCGTGCCCCAGAACTCCACTTCGAAAAGGCTTTCGCCCGCGTCGTACTTGTCCTGGATGTAGTTGATGAAGACCTGCTCGTAGGAGGCGTTCATCGCATGGCTTCCCGTGTCGATGACTTTTTGGGCGTACTCCTTGGCCTTGGCGTACATTCCCGGCTCCTTCACGGGGTAGCCCGCCATGTAGAGGGCCACGCGCGCCAGCATTCCGTAGACGGTCGATTGGCTGACACGGCCCGGCGATTGCAATTCGGCGGCTGTGCGGACCAGCGGAGCCGCTTCCTCCATGTCCTTGATGATTTGCAGGTAAACGTCGCGCGTGCTGCTCTGCGGCGTCTGCACGCTCTCGCGGTTGCCGTCTTCGGGGACGCTGAGGATCAGCGGGATGTTGTGGAACCGGACGACCAGCAGGAAGTGGTAGTAGGCCCGCAGAAAGAGCGCCTGCCCGTAGATGTTGTTGCGGGTGGCTTCGTCGAGCTGCGGCTTGTCGATGTATTTGATGAGCATGTTGGCCCGGCCGATTCCGTCGTAGAGGTCGCGCCAGAAGGTGAGGATCTTGGCGTCGGCGGGCGAAACGTCGTAGTCGCCCACCGAACCGTAGTCCGAGGAGTAGCTTTCGTAACCGATGTCGGCCGACAGCCCCATGCGGCCCAGCAGGTTGCCGCCGTAGAGCGTCGTGTTGGCCAGCGTGGCATAGACCCCGTTGAGCGCTGTGTTCATTTCGGTTTCGTTGTTGTAGTAGTTCGACGGGGTGACGAAATCCTGCGGCTCGGTGTCCAGCAGGCTGCACGAGGCCAGGAACAGTATGCAGAGGCTTAATAAGATGGTGTTCTTTTTCATATCCGTAGGCTCCGTTAGGTTAGAAAGTGACCTTGATGCCGGCCGTGTAAATCCGGTTGCGGGCATAGGCCGAGTAGTCGAAATTGGGTGTCAGGGCCGAATTGCGGGTCGAGACCTCGGGGTCGAGGCCCGAATAGGAGGTCCAGGTCCAGAGATTCTGCCCGGCGATGAAGACCTGCACCTGGTTCAGATGGATCTTCCGGGTGAACTTCTTGGGCAGGGTGTAACTCAGCTGAAGGGTTTTCAGCCGCAGGAACGAGCCGTCCTCGATGGTCCGTGAACTGTATACGCCCGCAGGGCCTCGGCCGCCGACGCGGAAGTTCTTGCTGTCGGTGTTCGTCGGCGACCAGCGGTCTACGTAACTCTTGTACTGGTTGATGGATTTGTTGGCGTAGTTGCCTTCGAAGATGATGCGGTTGGCGTTCATCACGTCGGAGCCGTAGCGCCACTGGAAGAAGACGTTCAGACTCAGGTTCTTGTAGGTGAAGTTGTTGTTGAATCCGCCCATGTGGATCGGCTCGCAGCGCCCGATGACCACCATGTCCTGATCGTTGACCACGCCGTCGCCGTTCTGATCGACGTATTTGATGTCGCCGGGCTGGATCGAGCTGCGGTCGTTGCCGTTGGTGGCGACGCCCTTTTTCAGCGTGTAGTTGCCTGCGGCGTCCTGATCGAAATCCTCGTAGCCATAGACCCCGGCCCATTCGATGCCGTAGAACTGCGCGACGGGCTGTCCGACTTTGGCCAGATAGAGATAGGTGGAGTTGAAGTCGCCCGTGAAGCTGATTTTCGAGAGGTAGTTCTCTTCGCCCTCGGAGAGCGCCAGCACCCGGCTGCGGTTGAAGCTGATGTTGAAATCGGAGCTCCACTCGAAGCGGCGCGTCTTGACGTTCACCGTGCTCAGAGAGATTTCCAGTCCGCGGTTGCGAACCTTGCCGATGTTCTTGTAGACCGAGCGGTATCCCGAACTGTAAGGCAGATTGGCGTTCAGCAGCAGGTCGCGGGTCTTCTTCTGGTACCAGTCCACCGTCAGGTTGATGCGGTTCTTGAAGAGGCGCAGATCCAGTCCGGCATCGACCTGCTCGGTGCTCTCCCAGATCAGGTCCTGATTGCCCAGGCTGCTGGTGACGATGGCGTCGGCGGGCTGGCCGTTGTTGAACGAATAATAGTCCGAAAGGGTCAGCGACGGGTGCACCGAGTAGTCGCCGATGCGGTTGTTGCCGGTGACACCGTAGCTGATGCGCAGTTTGGCGTCGTCGATGAAGCGCAGGCGGCGCATGAACTTCTCCTCGCCCAGACGCCATGCGAAGGCCCCCGAGGGGAAATAGCCCCAGCGGTTGTCGGGAGAGAATTTCGACGATCCGTCGGCGCGGAACGAAACGGTGAACATGTAGCGCGACCGGAAGCTGTAATTGATGCGTCCGAGCCACGACATGAGGTAATTCTCCGTCAGCAGCGCCGTCATCGAGTCGGGCAGACCGTCGTCGATGCCGCTGATGCCGAGCGACTCGTTGGGGATCTGCATGCTCGAATAGCCGAAGCGCCGCTGGCTGCTGCCCTGCATCGTGAATCCGGCCACGGCGTTGAGTTTGTGGCGGCCGTTTTTCCAGTCCTTCTTGTAGGTCAGCATGTTCTCGTTCATCCAGTCGGTCCGGTTCGTATTCAGCACCGAACCGTTGACGCCCTTTGAGTTGGTGAGCGTCTGATAGCCCTTGTAGGTCTTGGAGTTGTTGAACTCGGTGGCCTCGGTGAGGAAGCGCGAATAGCCGCCGCTGATGCTCAGACGAAGGTTTTTGTGCAGGTTGTAATCCAGCTTGGCATTGGAGATGAAGGTCTGCTTGCGCGTGACCTTGTCTTCGTTCTTGCTCGACAGGATGGGGTTCATCGTCGAGGAGTTGTTGCCGTCGAAATAGTCGTCGAAAAGCTCCTCCTCCGAGTTGACATTGGTGATGACCGGGCGGTAGGCCCATGTGCGGTACATCAGGTACGAGGCATAGGCGTTGCTCGTCGTCAGGGCGGAAGATGAGGTCTGTCCGTAGGTCTTGTCGCCCATGTAGCTGGCGTTGACGGTCACCTTGGCGTTCTTGTTCAGCTGCTGGGTCAGCGAGATGCGGCCCTGATACTTCTCGTATCCCGAGTTGAGGATCACGCCCTTCTGGTCGGCCATCGAAAGCGAAACGGCATACTTGGTCTGCTTCGTGCCTCCGGTCATCGAGAGGTTGTGCATGTGGATGGCCGCGTTGCGGAAGAGCTTGTCCTGCCAGTCGATCCCCTGCCCCATCCGCTTGTAGTCTTCGAGCGTGCGGTCGAGGTTGTTCAGATAGGTGTCAACGCTCGACGGCTGGCGCTCGATCTGGTACATGACGAAATCGTAGGCGTCCATCATGTCCATCTTCTTGGTCACGGTCTGGAATCCGTAGGTTCCCGAGTAGGTAATGACGGGCTTGCCCTCCACACCCTTTTTCGTCTCGATGATGATGACGCCGTTGGCGCCGCGGGCTCCGTAGATGGCCGTCGCCGAGGCGTCTTTCAGCACCGTGATCGAGGCGATGTCCGCCGAGTTGATGGCGGCGTTCGAGAAGTCCTCGATCGGGAATCCGTCGATGACGTAGAGCGGTGCGTTGCTTTGGGTGAGCGAATTGGCGCCGCGGATGACGATGTCCATTTCGGCTCCGGGCTGTCCGTCAGACGACGAGACCGAGACACCGGCCAGGCGTCCCTGGAGAGCCTGATCGAAGTTCATGACCGGGGCTTTCACCAGATCCTCCATCTTCACGCTGCTCAGCGTTCCGGTGATGTCTTTGCGGGCCTGTCCGCCGTAGCCGATTTCGATGACGACTTCGTCGATGGCGCTGGCCGACTCTTCGAGGGTGACGTCGATGCGCGTGCGGTTGTTTACGGCGACCTCCTGTTCGGCGTAGCCCAGCAGCGAGAATACCAGCACGTCGCGCGCCGACGCCTGGATGGAGTAGCTGCCGTCGCCGAGCGTGGTCGTTCCGCGGGTCGTTCCCTTCACGAGGACGACGGCTCCGGCGATGGGCTGTTTGCCCGGATTGGTCACCTTGCCTTCGACTTTGCGAGGTGTCTGGGCCGATAGCGGCGTCGGGCTGCCTCCTGCGAGGAGCAGGAGCAGCAGCACGGCGCGGCATATCATCTGTATGGGTTTCATAGGTCGATGGTTGTAGGTTTGGGTTGTGGGTCGGTTAACGGTAGACGGGTCCGTAGTTGTTGCAGGCGCGGTAGTCGGACCCTTCGGGGTCGGAGCCAAAGGCGGCCCAGGCCGAGGGACGGAAGATCTTCTCCTCGTCGATGTTGTGCATGCAGACCGGGATGCGGAGCATCGAGGCGAGCGTGATGAGGTCGGCTCCGACGTGTCCGTAGGTGATGGCCCCGTGGTTGGCACCCCAGTTGTTCATCACGTTGTAGACGCTCTTGAAAGCTCCCTTACCCGTCAGCCGGGGTGCGAAATAGGTCGTGGGCCACGAGGGGTCGGTGCGTTTGTCGATGTGCTCGAAGATCGCCCGATCGACGTTCACGGCCCACCCTTCGGCGATTTGCAGCACCGGACCCTGGCCTTTTATCAGGTTCAGGCGGCACATCGTCACCGGCATGTCGCCGCGCGTGAAGAACTTCGACGAAAAACCGCCGCCGCGCATGTATTCGCGGCCGGCCGGGTGCCAGGTCGTCGCTTCGAGGCACCGTTCGGCCTCCTGTTCGGTGATCTCCCAGAAGGGTTTCATCACGGGGTTGCCCTCGGCGTCGGACATCGCGCCCGAGGCGTCCAGCGTGCTGCTTCCCGAGTTGATCAGGTGGATGATGCCGTTCGCGGCCTTGCCCGTCAGTTTCCTGCCCGTGGCGCGCTCTACGGCTTCGGGGCTCCAATAGGTGCGTACGTCGGAGAAAAGCTGCGCCTGATTGGTCAGCAGGTGCATGAAGAGCATCGAAACGCCGTTCAGCGTGTCGTTTTCGGTGGCGAAGGTGTAGGCTTCGCGGATGCCGTTCCAGTCGAACGACGTGTTGAGGATGGCCTCTGAGAAGTCGCCGTCGGGGCGGAAGTCGGTCCACTGGCGCTGGCCCTGGAAACCTCCGGCGATGGCGTTGTGTCCGGCGGCCTCCTCTTCGAAGCCCATTTCGGCGAGTTTCGGATTGCCGACCATCAGGTCGCGGAAGATCATCGTCATCTTGACCACATACTCCCACACCTCGTCTTTCTTTTCGCGCGAATAGCGGAGGTGTTCCGGGTTGAGGTCCTCGCCTTCGTGCGTCTTGCAGTGCTTTTCGACCCAGGCCATAGCCCGTTCGAACTCCTCCTTGTCATAAATGCCCAGTTCGATGCGGCGCGCGATCTCCGAGCAATCGACGGCTTCGTTGCGCATGCCCAGATACTCCTGGAAGAAGTCGGGATCGGGCATCGAACCGGCGATGCCCATCGACACGGAGCCGATCGAGAGGTAGGATTTGCCGCGCATCTCCATGACGGCGACGGCCGCGCGGCCGAAGCGCAGCAGCTTCTCCTCCACGTCGGGGGTGATGCTGTTGTCGTCCTGCTCCTGCACTTCGGAGCCGTAGATGCCGAATGCGGGCAGCCCTTTCTGGTTGTGCCCGGCCAGCGCCGAGGCGAGGTAGACGGCTCCCGGACGCTGGGTCTTGTTGAAACCCCAGATGGCTTTGGGCATCAGCGGGTCCATGTCGATGGTTTCGGAGCCGTAGCACCAGCAGGGGGTCACCGAGAGGACGGCTCCGACGTTGTTGTCGCGGAATTTGTCGGTCGCGGCGGCCGCTTCGGCCACACCGCCGATCGTCGTGTCGGCGATGACGCATTCGACGGGTGCTCCGTCGGCATAGCGCAGCTTCGCGGCATAGAGTTTCGCAACGCTCAGGGCCATGCCCATGGTCATCTCTTCGAGGGATTCGCGGATACCGCCGCGGCGGCCGTCGATGATCGGACGGATACCGATTTTAGGATGGTTTGTCATAGGTCGGATGGTTTTTCGGTTCTTATTCGTAAATTTTCGGATGAGGGAGAGTCACGAAATCTTCGTCCTCGATCATCTTGTAGGTCAGTTTCAGGATCAGGTCGTTGCGGATCTCTTTCAACGCCGGATCGTCGATCAGGTTGTGCTGTTCGCAGGGGTCGTTCCGCAGGTCGTAGAGCTCGAACATCGGGCGTGTCGGCGAGAAATAGAGGCGGCTCGAAAGCGTATCGAGCTCTCCGCTCTTGTGCATGCATTTCAGTTCGGCGAACATCTCCGTGCCGGAGAAATCAACGGGCACCCACGGCAGACCGGGCAGCAGGTTGTAGATGAGTTTGTACCGTTCGCCGACGATGCAGCGCATCTGGTCGAAGACCGAGGTTTTGCCCGGCAGCGAATTGGTCGCGTGGCAGCTCCGCACGGAGTAGACCCACCTTTCGGCCGGGGTTTCGCCCTGCACCATGAGGGGCAGGAGGTCCGCACCCTCCATCTCTTCGGGAACCGGCAGCCCGGCGGCCGCCAGACAGGTCGAGGCGATGTCCACGTTGGAGACCACGGCGTCCGTCACGGCCGGGGCGATGCGCCCGGGCCAGCGGACCAGGAACGGCACCCGGATTCCGTTTTCATAGAGCGTGCCTTTGGCCATGAACTGCGCTCCGCCGTTGTCGCCCATGAAGATGACGATCGTGTCGTCGCTCAGGCCGTGTTCGTCGAGGTAGCGCAGCACCTCCCCGAAATCGGAGTCCATCCGGTGTATTTCGTCGTAATAGGCCGCCAGGTATTCGCGGACCAGCTGCGTGTCGGGATAGAACGGCGGGAGGGTCAGCGACCGGGGCTCGTGCACCTTCGGGGCGTCGTAAGGCGTGTGGGGATCGGAATAACAGAGTTGCAGGAAGAAGGGCTTGTCCTTGTCGCGGCGCTCCATGAAGGTCCGGAACTGGGCGTTGATCTTCCCGTGGTTCTTGCCCCTGCTGGCGTCGGCGACGACCATGCAGGTGTCGAGCCGGTCGGGGAAGGTCTTGTAGCCGTGCTCCGCATAGTAGAGTTCGACCTCCTTGATCTTTCCGACCCGGCCGCTGACGGCTCCGTCGAGGTGGTAGCCGCGCCCGGCGACGCCCGTGTAGTAGCCGTTCTCGCGCAGGTATTCGGGAAAGGCGCGGAAGCGGCGGGCGAGCGTCACGTTGAAGCGGGTCATGTTCACCGCCACGGGCGAACGCCCCGTCATGATCGAGGCGCGCGAAGGCACGCTCTGCGGCGAGGTGGCGTAGGCGCGGTTGAAGCGCACGCCCTCGGCGGCGAAACGGTCGAGATTCGGCGTCCGGATGTCGGCGTTGCCGTAACAGCCGACGGCGAAGGCGCTCTGGTCGTCGCTCAGCACCAGCAGGATGTTGGGCTGTTTCTGGGCCGCGACGGCGGCGCTGCCGCCCAGGACGCCGCCGCAGAGCAGCAGACCGGTTTTCAGTCGGGTTTTCATGCGTTTTCGGCTTTGCGGTTCGTGAGCTTCGTAAGCAGGAAACCCGTCAGGAAGATGACCGTCGTTCCGAAGACGATCGTCAGGTAGGTGTGCAGCGGGCTGTGGAACCGGTAGAAGGGCGAACCTTCGTTGATGAGCGGCGAGAGGCTCATCCAGGCGATGGTCAGCAGTCCGAGGATCACGGCGACGACCGCATGGGCCCGGCGCACGGTCTTGCAGACGACGCCCAGCAGGAACAGTCCCAGCATGCCGCCGCTGAAGATCGACGCCAGCTTCCACCAGGCGTCCAGCACGCCGTCGATGCGCATCATCAGCAGTCCCATGACGATGCCCAGTGCCCCCACGACGAACGACGTGGCGTAGAGCACCCGCATGCTCTTCTTTTCGGAGAGCTCCTTTTTCGAGAGCCGCTTGGCGAAGTCCGTCAGCACGATCGTCGCCGAGGAGTTGATGCTCGTGGCGATGGTGGACATGCCGGCCGAGAAGAGCGAGGCGATCACGAGTCCGGTGAGTCCCGTGGGGAGTCCGTGGACGATGAACCACGGGAATACCTGGTCCGAGGGCGTGCCGGCGGGCAGCAGTTCGGGACGCGCCGTGTAGTAAGAGAAGAGCGCCGTGCCGATGTAGACGAAAACCAGCGACACGGGGATGTAGAGCAGTCCGCCGAAAAGGGTCGATTTCACGGCTTCGGCCGTCGAGCGGGTCGTCATGTAGCGCTGCACGTAGTTCTGGTCGATGCCGTAGTTCTGCATGTTGACGAACAGTCCGTAGATGAGCACCACCCAGAAGGTCGGTTCCGTAAGGCTCGCGCCGAAACTGCCGAGGCTGAACTTGCCGTGGGCCGAGGCGATTTCGAAGAGTTGCCCGGGGCCTTCGGGCATCGTGAAGGTGAGGATCGCGGCGCAGGCGATGGCCCCGACGATGAGGATGATGCCCTGGATGGCGTCGGTCCAGACCACGGCGGCGATGCCGCCCAGCAGGGTGTAGATCAGCGTGGCGATGCCCGTGCAGACGATGATGGTCTGGATGTCCCAGCCGAACATCGTGTTCAGCGGCAGGGCCAGCAGCAGCAGGATCGAGCCCACGCGGGCGAGCTGCGTCAGCAGGTAGCAGACCGCCACGTAACAGCGGGCCCAGTAGCCGAAGCGCATTTCGAGGTAGTGGTAGGCCGAGACGCTGTCGATTCCGCGGTAGAGCGGGATGAAGACCTTGGCCGCGAGCCACGTGGCGATGGGGATCGAGAGGCTGAATACGAAGGGGTTCCAGTTGCCTTTGTAGGCGTCGCCGGGGAGTCCGAGGAAGCTGATGCTGCTGACGAACGTGGCGAAGATCGACATGCCCACGACCCAGGTGGGCAGCGACCCTTCGGCGGCGGTGAATGCCGCGGCGCCCTTGCGGCTGCGGAAGTAGAACGAGCAGCCGAAGAGGGCGACGCCGCCCACGAAGATGAAGAAGACGAGGTAATCGAGTAAGGTTATCTCCATTTTTTGTCGGGTTAGGTAGTTCGGTCGTGTGTCATTCGCCGCAGGCGGTTCCCAGCGCTTCGAGGGCCTTGCGGATGCGGGCGCGCTCCTCGGTGCGGAAACGGCGGTAGGGGTAGGACATGTAGTCGTCGCAGATGCCCATCAGCGAGAGCGAGCACTTCACGCCTTTGAGGTAGCTGGAGCCGTATTTCCCGACGGTGTAGAGCGACGTGCTGATCTGCATGATCTTCCGTTGCAGCGCGCGCATCGTGTTCACGTCGCGGTTGCAGGCGGCGTAGTACATCTGCACGTAGAGTTCGGGGAAGATGTTGGCGCCGCCGTTCACGCCGCCGTCGGCCCCCATCACGACGCTTTCGCCCGTCAGCTCTTCGGGACCCACGTAGAGGGCGAAATCCTCGCGGTCGCCCAGGTGGTAGAGCAGCGTCTGGAAATAGGTCATGTTGGCCGAGCTGTCCTTCAGCCCGACGATGTTCGGGTGTTCGGCCAGCGTCTTGACGGTCGCGGGTTCGAGGAACACCTTCACGTGCGACGGCATGTTGTAGAGGAAGAGCGGCAGCGGCAGGGCGTCGGCCAGCGCCGTGTAGTATTCGATCAGCTCCTGCTGCGAGGGCGCGAAGTAGTAGGGAGCGGCGGCCACGACCGCCACGGCGCCGCATTTCGCGGCATGGGCGGCCAGTTTGACGCTCTCGTCGAGCGACGTGTCGGTGACGCCCACCAGCACGGGAACGCGCCCGGCGACCTGACGGCAGACCAGTTCGACGAAATCGTAGCGGCATTCGTACGAGAGGCTCTGGGCCTCGCCGGTGGTGCCGAGGAGGAAAAGGGCGTGGACGCCGCCGGCGAGGATGTGCTCCGTGAGCCGTACGGTGCCTTCGCGGTCGATCTGGTCGTCACCCTTCAAGGGGGTGATCATCGGGGGAATGATCCCTTTGATAGTCTTCATTTTTTTATGTTTTAGGTTTCAGTCAGTTGTTCGTTCTGTGCCGTTCGATCCACCGGATGACGGCCGGATAGGTTTCGTCGCCGTACTTGTAGCGTTCGCGCATCCAGAAACCGTGGCCTCCTTCGGGATAGATGTGCATTTCGGCCTTCACTCCGCGGCGGTTGAGGGCCCGGTAGAAGGCGATGGAGTTGTCCGGGACCACCGCTTTGTCGTCGTTGCACAGCAGAAGCATCACCTCGGGCATCCCTTCGTGCACTTGTCCGAAGGTGGAGTGACGTTTGCGCAATGCCTCCTCTTCGCTGCGGGCCCCGAGGAGGTTCTCCCGGGTCCGGACGCTGGAATAGTTCATCGAGACGACCGGGTAGACCAGGACGGCGAAGTCGGGGCGCGTCTCCTCGCTCGTGTATTCCGTGATGAGCGTCGAGGCGAAATGGCCTCCCGCCGAGAAGCCGATAATTCCCACATTGTGAGGATCGACACCCCATTGTGCGGCGTTGCGGCGGATGACGCGCATCGCCTGCTCGCCGTCTTCGAGCGGAATCCCGGGATGGCCGTTCGGCATCCGGTATTTGAGGATCATCGCGGCGATGCCGTGTTCGTTGAGCCACTCGGCGGTCTTGTAGCCCTCGTGCGTGATGCAGACTTTCTCGTAGCTTCCGCCCGGCACGACCAGCATGGCCTGCCCCGTGGCGCGCGCCGGATCGGGAAGATAGACCAACAATTCGGGGTCGCTGACGCCGACGTAATATCCCTTGTCGTTCACGTCTTCGGGCTGCTCTTCCAGACCGCTCTTCGTCGGGGTTCCCTTCGGGAAGAGTTTGACGTGCAGCGGCTCGGCGGCCTGCGATACGGCGACGGCCAGCAATAGGGCGCAGAGTGTCGTGAGGCAGGTTTTCATCGCGTCTGTTTCTGTTGGTTCGCCATCCGGTAGAAGTGGCCGTCCTCGGCCCCCAGCAGGAGTTCCGGCGTGCCGTCGCCCCGCCAGTCGATGGGGGTCGGACAGGTCGTGTGGCCGGCCAGTATGCGTTCGCCGACGTTGCCCATGTATTCGTACCACACCTCGCCCCGCTCCTCGCGTACGTTGCGGAACCAGCAGGCGTTCTGGCTGTCCACGATCAGGTCCAATCGTCCGTCGCCGTCCCAGTCCGTGAAGCAGATCTTGCGGCGCCCGGATTGTCCGCCGATGCCGTCGTTCAGCCGCAGAAGCCCTTCCGACGCATCCGCTACCCCGCTTCTGGAGTTGTAGAGCGAGCAGTTCGTGCCGTGGAAGATGCGGCGTCCGGGGCGGAGCAGCAGTTCGCCGTCGGGCGTGCGGAAACGTTCGTAATAGGCGAGGTAACCCTCCTGGTCGAGGACGATGAGGTCCGTCAGCCCGTCGCCGTTCCAGTCCGTAGCCACGGGCGTCGTGCGCCATTGCGTGACGAGCGTGCCGGGTTCGGGCGTCCACCAGTTCCAGGCGGGTTTGGGGGCCTCGCCCTCCCAGGCCACGCGCACAGGCTGCGCCGGGGCGAGTCTCAGCTTGTCTTTGCCGCCGAGGTTGCGGAACCATTCGATTTTGCCCCAGATCGAGTTGATGATGATGTCGGGAAGTCCGTCGCCGTCCCAGTCGGCCACGGAGAGCACCGTATAGCCCCATTTGCGTTCGGCGGGACCCTGTATCGAACCGTTCTCCCCGGCCTGGATGCGGATGGGCCTGCCGTTGACGGTGAAGAGGCGCGGAGCGTCCCACACGGGGTTTTCGCCGCCCGAAAGGTTGCGGATGAAAGCGATTTCGCCGGCCGAGTTCCCGGCAATGATGTCCTGTTTTCCGTCGCCGTCCCAGTCGAAGGCGCAGGGGGTCGAGAGGGCTCCGAATTTGACCGGATCGGCCTGCTGGGTGAAGTAGACGGGCGATTCGAACTGCGGCATGCCTTTTTTGACCTTTCCCGTGTGGCGCACCCAGGCCACACGGCCGTCCTCGTCGCCGACGATGAGGTCGGGATGCCCGTCGCCGTCGAAATCCGACACCACCGGGACGATCATCTCCAGATGGAGGCGGATCTCCCCGTGTTTGTTCGCAAGCGGCCGTCCCGCCGCAAAGCGGGGCTCCGTGCGGGTGCCGACGTTCTCGAACCAGGTGAGTCCATCGACGAACTCGCCGCAGATCAGGTCCGGATCGCCGTCGCCGTCGAAATCGGCGATACACGGATTGGGCGCTCCGTAAACGTCGATCGGGGCGCCTGCGGCCTCCACCTTGCCGCGGTTGACATATCCCTTGCCGGTGTTTTCCAGCAGGTAGACGTAGCCGTGCAGCGGACCCCGGGTCCAGCGTCCGAGACTGTCGAAAGCGTTGTCCCAGCCGTAGTCGTCCCACGTGTCGATGCCCACGACGATGTCCTTGTCGCCGTCGCCGTCCCAGTCGGCGTAGCTCCACATATTGCTCCGCGACTTGTTGTAGGTGGCCCCGAGTTCCTCGCCTTCGTAGTGCAGGCGGCGTTTTTTGGCATAGGGGGCCTTGAAGAAGTCGGGGTATTCGAAATTCTTCGAAAGGACGTAGGGTTTGCCGTCCGCCTCCGAGAGACGGATGTTGTTCATCCCCTTCTCGCTGATGCGCTCGGCGGCGGCGAAGCGGGGATGGCGCGGCGTACCGATGTTCTTGAAGAAATAGAGTCCTTTGTAGGGGCGGTCGGGGCACGACACCAGCAGGTCTTTCAGACCGTCGCCGTCGTAGTCCACGGGCAGCGGAATGCCCCACAGCCCGACCCCCAGATCGACCGTGAGGCCCGGATTGTTATAGCGCAGGATGTCCGGGTCGGATTGGGCCGGGGCATTTCCCCCCCCCTCCTTGGGATTGGCTGTATGCGCCGTTCGGGCCGGTGCCGATGTCGTGACGAAGAGTGCGGCGGCCAGCGCTGCGGTGCGGATGGCGAGGACGCTCGTTTTGTAAAGATGGGTTGCCGGGTTCATGGTTTTATGTCGGTTTCTTGTAAATCGTTTTAGCCTCGGGGCAAATGTTTTAACTTTTCACTGCCGCCTCTTCCGCGCTCCGCAGCGCCTCTTCGGGGGCGCTCTCGACGATTTCGGGCGTCAGCACGATGCGTGTGCAGCTTCCGGGTTTGTCGCGCTGTTCGATGCTCTTGATCAGCAGGTCGAGGGCCTCGGTCCCGAACCGTTCGATGGGCTGGCGGACGTAGGCGATGGCGGTTTTGTAGATGTCGAAGGCTTCGTTGGTGTCGAAGCAGGCGATGGCGAAATCTTGGGGCACGCGCCAGCCGTTGCGGAAGATGGCGCTCAGGCCCTGGCCTGCCAACGTGTTGGTGGCGAAGAGGAAAGCCTCGACGCGGCGCTGCCGGGCCTCGCGGATGATCTCCTCGATTTTGGCGAACTTGTCGTGGCGCAGGTGGTGTATGACGGCGTTTTCGCCCATTTCGTGTGCCTGCATGCAGCGGCGGTAGCCCTCTTCGCGCTCGCGGATGTTCGAGAGCCCCATCGAGTAGGAGATCATCTCGATGCGGGTGAATCCGCGCCGGATCAGCGCCTCGGTCGTTTCGTACCCGGCGCGGCGGTTGTTCAGCACGACGCTGCTGACTTCCAGATCGGGCACCTCGCGGTCGAGCAGCACGAGCGGGATGTTCTGGCGGGCGATGTCGCGGATGATCTCGTCCGCGCCTTCGCACGGAACCACGATCAGGCCGTCGATGCCCTTGTTGCGGAAGACCTCGACCAGATTCTCCAGCTTCTGCGGATTCTCGTCGGTGCTGCCGAACAGCACGGTGTACTTATGTTTATATGCGTGGTTCTCGATGCACCGGGCGATGTCGGCGAAGAACTTGTTCGAGATGTCCGAAACGATGACGCCGATGGTGTTCGTCTTGCCGCTGCGCAAGGTGCGGGCGGCGTTGTTGGGCTGGTAATTGAGTTTTTGCGCGACCTCCAGAATGCGCTGGGCCGTTTCCTTGTTCACGCGGTAGGTCTCCTTGCCGTCGGCCTTGTTGTTCATCACGAACGAGACCAGGGCGATCGAAACTCCCGCCTCCGTGGCTATATCTTTTATGGTGACTCGCTTCGTGCGCATATTTTTTGCGATTTTTTGCAATATCTGGGATTTTCTGTTACATTTGCAAAAGTAATTAAAACGTTTTAATAAACAAATTTTTTCGCAATTTTTTTGATTTTATCCCTTTCGGAATATGAAAACTTACGGTGAAGAGCGCTCATTCCTGGAGAGTTGCGGGGTTCGGGTCGTGGAGTTGTCCGACGAATCGGGCCGGGCGCGGGTCTGTCTGGTTCCGGCGTGGCAGGGACGGGTGATGACCTCGACGGCGGCCGGAACCGGGGGACCCGGCTACGGCTGGATAAACCGCTCGCTGATCGCTTCGGGGGTCCGGAAATCCCGGTTCAACCCTTTCGGCGGCGAAGAACGCCTCTGGCTCGGGCCCGAGGGCGGCCCCTTCTCGCTCTACTTCGCACCCGGCGCCGAGCAGGTCTACGCCAACTGGCAGGTTCCGGCGGCGCTGGACACCGAGCCTTTCCGGGTGGTCGGGCGCGATGCCCGGCAGGTGCGCTTCGAGTCTGAAATGTCGCTTCGCAACGCCGCCGGAACCTGTTTTGAGATCGGGGTGGCGCGTCGCGTCGAACTCCTCTCGCACCGGCAGGCGGAGGTGTCGTTGGGGCGTGTTCTGCCGCCGGAACTCGCATTGGTGGCCTACCGCAGCGAGAACCGGATCGGGAACTGCGGTCCGGAGCCCTGGACGCCCGCGGGCGGCGCGCCGTCGGTCTGGATGCTCGGAATGTTCACGCCGTCGCCGACGACCGTCGTTTTCCTCCCCTGCGACGGCGAAGAGGTGCGTGCGGCCGTCAACAGCGACTATTTCGGAGAGCTTCCGGACGACCGGCTCTCCGTCTCCGGAGGGCTCGTATGCCTGCGGATTGACGGCGCTTTCCGGTCGAAGATCGGGCTGCCTGCGGGCCGCGATACGGGGCTTTGCGGCAGTTACGACGCGGCGGCGCATCACGTGACGCTGGTTCGCTACCGCCGTTCCGCGCCGGGCGACCGCTATGTGGAGAGCCGCTGGGGCGCGCAGGCCGATCCGTTCGGCGGGGATGTCGTCAACGCCTACAACGACGGGCCGACCGAGACCGGCGAGGTGATGGGCCCGTTCTATGAAATCGAAACCTCTTCGCCGGCGGCCTTCCTGCGGCCCGGCGAGACGCTGTGCCACACGCAGGAGGTCTTCCACCTGCAAGGGGACGAAGCCCTGCTCGAAGAACTTCTCCGCGGTCTGATACCCGGAGGGCTGCGGGCTGTGAAAGAAGCGTTCAACCATTAATCGAAATAACTATGCAACCTCGAACCAACTATCTTCTGGGCGTCGATTTCGGGAGCGATTCCGTGCGGTGCCTCGTCGTCGATGCCGCCGACGGGTCGGAGCTCGCTTCGGCGGTGGTGGCCTATCCCCGGTGGGCCGAGCGGCTCTACTGCGATCCCGCGCACAACCGCTACCGCCAGCATCCGCTCGATTATGTCGAATCTCTGGAAGCGTCTGTCCGTCAGGCGCTGGCGGCCTGCGGACGCGACGTTGCCGATGCCGTCTGCGGCATCTCCTTCGACACCACGGCGTCCACCCCGGCGCTGACCGATGCCAAGGGCACCCCGCTGGCTCTGCTGCCGGAGTTCGCCGAGGAGCCCGATGCGATGTTCGTGCTCTGGAAAGACCATACGGCCCTCGCCGAAGCGGATGAGATAAACGATTTAGCAAGAAAGTGGGAAACCGACTACACCCGTTACAGCGGCGGCACCTACTCCTGCGAATGGGTGTGGGCCAAGATGCTCCATTGCCTGCGCCGTTCGCCCGGATTGCGGGCTGCGGCCTATTCGTGGGTGGAGCACTGCGACTGGATCAGCGCCCTGCTGGTCGGGGACACGACCCCCGAGACCATCGCCCGCAGCCGCTGCGTGGCCGGACACAAGGCGATGTGGCACGCCTCGTGGGGCGGACTTCCCGCGCCGGAGTTTCTGGAGGCGGTCGATCCGCTGCTGGGCATCTTCCGCGGACATCTTTATTCCGACACCGTCACGGGCGATGCGTGCGTCGGCCGGCTGTGCGGCGAGTGGGCCGCCCGGCTGGGGCTGAAACCGGGCATCGCCGTCGGCGTGGGGGCCATCGACTGCCATGTCGGGGCCGTCGGGGCCGGGATCGTCCCCGGAACGCTGGTCAAGGTGATGGGAACCTCGACGTGCGACATCGTGGTCGGCACCTACGACGAGGTCGGCGACCGGACCGTGCGCGGCATCTGCGGTCAGGTCGATGGTTCGGTGCTGCCCGGATATATCGGTTTTGAGGCCGGGCAGGCCGCCTTCGGCGACTTGTACGCCTGGTTCCGGCGGGTGATGGCGTGGCCGCTGCGGCAGATTGCCGGAAGCGATCCGCAGCTCGAAGAGCGGATTCTCGGGGAGCTGACGGCCGAGGCCGAACGGCTGCCCCTGACACCCGACGATCCCGTGGCGCTCGACTGGCACAACGGCCGCCGGACGCCCGATGCCGACCCCCGGGTGCGGGGTGCGCTGGACGGACTGACCCTTGCGACATCGGCGCCGGCGATCTACAAGGCGCTGGTCGAAGCGACGGTCTTCGGGTCCCGGGCTATCGACGAGCGGATGCTCGAAGAGGGGGTGCCCATCGACAACATCCTCGCCATCGGCGGCATCGCCCGCAAATCGCCTTTCGTGATGCAGACGATGGCCGATGTCATCGGCGTTCCGATCCGGGTGGTGGCCAGCGATCAGGCTTGCGCCCTGGGTGCGGCGATGTTCGCGGCGGTTGCCGCCGGGCTCTACGGATCGGTGCAGGAGGCCCAGCGGGCGATGTGTCCCGGTTTCTCGGACGAATACCTGCCCGATATGGAGCGTCACGCGGTTTACGACCGCCTCTACGACCGTTATCTGAAACTCGGAGGCCGCCGCTGAGCGGGCGTTCCGGAGGACCGGGTGCACGGGCCGCGGGTAGAGCCGACGAATCGTTCGGTTTTGCCTGCGGCCTGCGCGTTGCCTTGGGCCGGCTGCCCCCCCCCAATAAATTTGGCATTGTGCCCGGCTTGCGCTATCTTTGGCGTTGCCTTAGATAGGCTGCGGTTCGGAAGTGTTCAAATAAATTTGGCACTCCGCTCACCTTGCACTATCTTTGGCCCTGCCTTAGACAGGCTGCGCCTCGGCAAAATGCAAGTAAACTTGCTTTTGCGCTCGGCTTGCACTATCTTTGCCCTATGACAGTGATCAGATTGACCAAGGAATTTTCATTCGAGGCAGCGCATGCCCTCGACGGATACGACGGGCCGTGCCGCGAAATCCACGGGCACTCCTACCGGTTGTTCGTGACGGTGAAAGGCACCCCGGCCGAAGATGAGGCCGATCCCAAATGCGGGATGGTGATGGATTTCGGAGTGCTGAAGCGGATCGTGAACGAAGAGATCGTCTCGCGGTTCGATCATGCGCTGGTGCTGCGCGGTTCGGCGTCGGGCGCGGAGCTGCGCCGGGTGCTCGCCGAGCGGTTCGGCAACATCCTGACGGTGGATTACCAGCCCACGTGCGAGAACATGCTCGCCGATTTTGCCCGCCGCATCGCCGCCCGGCTTCCCGAAGGCGTTGCGCTCCATTCGTTGAAGCTCCACGAAACCGCAACCTCGTTCGCCGAGTGGTTTGCCGGCGACAACGAGTGACACCCTTTTTTCCGCCCCCCCCCGCGAATACAAGCGACGCAACTTAAATACAGATATGAAAAAACTCTTTCTGGTTGACGCCTATGCGTTGATTTTCAAGTATTACTATGCTTTTTTGGGGCGGCCGATGCGCAACCGCGCCGGGATGAACACCTCCGTGGTGTTCGGGTTCGTGAAGTTCCTGCGCGACATTCAGAAGCGCGAGAGGCCCGACCTGCTGGGCGTGGCCTTCGATCCCAAGGGGGGCAGTTTCCGCCGCGACATCTTCCCCGAGTACAAGGCGAACCGTTCCGAGACGCCCGAGGACATCCTGCTTTCGGTGCCCTACGTCAAGCGGGTGCTCGAAGCGATGTGCATCCCGATCCTCGAAGTCGAGGGGTACGAGGCCGACGACGTGATCGGAACCCTTTCGCAGAAGGGCGTCGAGGCGGGTTACGATGTCTATATGGTGACCCCCGACAAGGATTACGGACAGCTCGTGCGCGACCATTGCCGCATCTACAAGCAGCGGGGCGCGGAGGGGAGCATCGAGATCGTCGGCCGCGAGGCCATCCGCGAGAAGTACGGCATCGACGACCCTCAGTTGGTGCGCGACATCCTCGCGCTGTGGGGCGACGCTTCGGACAACATCCCCGGCGTGCCGGGCATCGGCGAAAAGAGCGCCTGCAAGCTGGTGCAGGAGTGGGGAACGGTCGAGAACATCCTCGACAACGTTTCGAAAATCAAGGGAAAACAGGGCGAGAAGATCGCCGAGTGGGCCGACAACCTGCGTCTGGCCAAGCGCCTGACGACCATTTGCCTCGACGTGCCGATCCCCTTCCGCGAGGAGGACCTCACGGTCTGCGAACCGCATATCGACGAGCTGCGCGGGGTCTTCGCCGAGCTCGATTTCAAGGCTTTCATGAACGACCTGGCCAACCTCGCGCCGCCCGAGGCGCTTCCCGAAGGCCCCCGGCAGGAGGCGCAGACCCAGCTGGCGGAGATGGCCCGCGCCAAGTCCGCCGCGGCGAAGAAAGCCGCGCTGGCGGGTCAGGGCAATCTGTTCGGCGACCCCGTGGTGCAGATGCCCGAGGTCCGGGAGGTTCCCGTCGCCGAATTGCAGGCCGAGGCCGACGCGATGCAGCTGGCGACGGCTCAGAACACGCCTCACGAATATACGCTCGTCGAGAGCGCCGCGCAACTGCGCGAAGTCGTCGCCGAGGTCGGACGGTATGAGGAGTTCTGCTTCGACACGGAGACCACTGGGTTCGACATCTTCAACGACCGCATCGTCGGGCTGTCGCTCGCCGTGGAGCCTTTCAAAGCATGGTACGTTCCTTTCAAAGAGGAGAACACGCCCGAATACGCGGAGATCGTGCGGCCGCTGTTCGAGGACGAGCGGATCGCCAAGATCGGCCAGAACATCAAGTTCGATCTGATGGTGCTGCGGCGTATCGGTCTGGCGGTGAGGGGCCCGAAGTACGATACGATGATCCTCCATTATCTGCTCGATCCCGAGTCGCGCCATAACATGAATGCACTGGCGGCCAAGTACCTAAACTATAAGCCGATCGAGATCGAAACGCTCATCGGGCGCGGGCCGCGTCAGCTGACGATGGATCTGGTGGGCGTGGAGCGCGTGGCCGAGTATGCGGCCGAGGACGCCGACGTGACGCTGCGGCTCAAACGGGCGCTGCTTCCCCAGATCGAGGAGGCGGGGCTGCACGATCTCTATTTCGACATCGAGGAGCCGATGATCGAGGTGCTGGCCGACGTCGAGATGGCCGGCGTGCGCATCGACTGCGACGCGCTGGCGCATTACGCCGTGGAACTGAACCGCCGCATGGCGCAGCTTGAAGCCGATATCCGCAGCGAAGCGGGCGAGGCGTCGCTCAACATCAACTCCACGCGGCAGTTGGGCGAGGTGCTTTTCGCCAAAATGCGCATCGCCGAGAAGCCCAAGATGACGCGCACGAAGCAGTTCAGCACCGACGAAGAGTATCTGCAAACATTCGCGCACAAACACCGGATCATCGATCTGATCCTCGAATACCGCGGCGTGAAGAAGCTCCTGTCGACCTACGTCGAGGCACTGCCGCAGCTGGTCAACCGCCGCACGGGGAAGATTCATACCTCGTTCAACCAGGCCGTGACGGCTACCGGACGGTTGTCGTCGACCAATCCCAACTTGCAGAACATTCCGATCCGCGACGAGCTGGGCAAGCCCATTCGCCGCGCCTTCATCCCGTCGGACGACGACCATGTGCTGCTGTCGGCCGATTACAGTCAGGTCGAGTTGCGCCTGATGGCGCATCTGAGCGGTGACGAGGCGCTGATCGCGGCATTCGAGCACGGCGAGGACATTCATGCCGCGACGGCCGCGCGGCTCTTCGGCAAACCGATCGATACGGTGACGGGCGACGAGCGGCGCAAGGCCAAGACGGCCAATTTCGGCATCATCTACGGCATCTCGGCCTTCGGGTTGAGCCAACGGCTCGACATTCCGCGCAAGGAGGCCAAAGAGATCATAGAGGGCTATTTCGCCTCCTACCCCAAGGTGAAGGAGTATATGGAGCATGTGGTCGAGCGGGCGCGCGAGGTGGGTTACGTGACGACGATCTTCGGGCGGCGGCGTTACCTGAACGACATCGCGTCGCGCAATGCCGTGGCGCGCGGGCTGGCCGAACGCAATGCCGTCAACGCCCCTATTCAGGGCAGTGCGGCCGACATCATGAAGATCGCGATGGTGCATATCGCCGAAGCGTTCCGCCGCGAAGGAATCCGCTCGCAGATGATTTTGCAGGTGCACGACGAAGTGGTGATCGACACGCTGCGCAGCGAGTTGGACCGCGTGCGCGAAATCGTCACCGAGGCGATGGAGCAGGCGGCGCATCTCAAAGTGAAACTGATCACCGAATGCGGTGTGGGCGAGAACTGGCTCGATGCACACTGATCCGGCGGCGTGCGTCCGGCATCCCCTTCTCCGATAGAAAGCCCCCTGCCGCAATGCTGCGGCAGGGGG